>Ga0187809_10000178_pt1 | contig 41709 bp, 40 predicted proteins | sample NC_wetland_sal_i_8_FD_132415 | JGI IMG/M metagenome (GOLD analysis project Ga0187809, IMG submission 132415) | Wetland sediment microbial communities from Neuse River Estuary, North Carolina, USA - ASW_4 | ecosystem: Environmental > Aquatic > Freshwater > Wetlands > Sediment | place: USA: North... | reverse complement strand
CCGGCCGGCCGGAACCGACACCGATCCCGTGGGCTCGCCGTCGAAGAACGGGATGACGTTGCGGAAGCCGTGCCAGTGCAGGGTGTGCGCGTCGAACAGGTCGGGGCGCAGCTGGAGGCCGAGGTTGGTGAGCTGGACCCGGAACTCGTTGGCCGGGTTGCCGTCGTACTGGTTCGCCCAGAACAGCGGTGCCGAGTGCTGGGCCTTGTTCTTCTGGGCGAGGCGCTGCGTGTCCGTCAACCCGGTGACGTTGCGGAAGCCGAAGACGTAGGTCGTCAGCCCCGGGGGCGCCAAGGGGTCCGGGTGGTAGGGCGGGATGGCCGGGCTCGGGGGCAAGTGGATCCAGCCGTCGGTTCCGGCGAGGTAGAGGTCCGGCGGCGCGGCAGCGGCATACGCGACCTCGTCCGGGCCGAGGAGGGGCCCGGACCACGCGGCTGCTCCCACGACGAGCGCGCCCCCCGCGAGCCCGAACAGCCGCCGCCGGGTCACCTGCATCGGGCCAGGACCCGCGGGGGGGAGGGGCGTCACCGGTGCGTCGGTCGACGCGCGGTGGGCTGGTGTCTGTGCCATGGCATCCCCCTGAAGTGTCGGGCGGGTGAGCAGCGGTCGTGGCTCGGCAAGGCTGGGTCGGCCGGTCATGGCGCGGACGCACCGTTCGGCATCGAGAAGTCGTCGATGTCCTGCGTCCCCGCCGTGAGGCCGTGCGCCGTGCCGTTGAACCACGTCGACCAGGTCCCACCCGCGAAGGCGACGATGTCCTCGTCCTGGACCGGGCCGATCCCGGGCAGGGTGGTGTCCGCCGCGAACGACAGGTAGAGGTGGTCGGGATCGACCCAGTCGGCGCCGTCCACCTTGGCCTTGCTGGGCACCCCGTTCGCACTGGCGTCGAAGACCCGGGCGAACGTCGCGCCGTTCCAGCTGTAGATGTCGGCGTCGTCGGCCTGGCCCGTGACCCCCGGAGGGTTCTTCGAGCCGAAGGTCGAGAAGTAGAGGACCCCGGAGTGGACGCTGATGCCGGTCACGTCCTGCGCGGCCGCGGTGAGCCCATGGGCCGTGCCGTCGAAGTAGACCGACCAGCTCGAGCCGTTCCAGTAGAGGACGTCCTCGTCCTGGACTGCCCCCAGCCCCGGCAGGGTCGTGTCGTTGGCGAAGGACACGAAGAACTGCGTGGGGCCCACCTGGGCCAGGCCGTCGACGTTCGCCGAGGCCGGGATCCCGAGGGTTCCGGAGAAGGCCGCACGGGTGAAGTGCGTCCCGTCCCAGGAGTAGACGTCGGAGTCGTTGCCGGGGCCGGCCACCCCCGGCGGGGGCTTGTTCCCGACCGTCGAGAAGACGAACCCGGCGGGCGGCTCGGTGACGTCGGCAGTCAGCTCGTCGGCTCCCGCGTCGAAGCCGCCGCCGGCGGGACGCGCGTCGCCGTCGATGTCGGTGACCGGCGCGGGGACCCCGCCCTGGCTGGCGATGCCCAGGTTGCAGGCGGGTGAGGCGCCGCTGCCTGAGCAGGCGCGCAGGTGGTAGTCGCCCATGAGGTCCGGCGGCTGTTCGACGGCCACGACGGTGGCATCGACGAACGCGGGGTTCTGCCGCCACGTGGCGAACGACACCGACATCGGCCATCTCTCGACGACCTGGGGGTCGGCGGTGGAGTTGGTCGAGCTCGTGGTGTAGGCGTACTGGCCGGGGTCCTGTTGCAGGACCGAGCCGGTCGGGTCGAGAACCCCCGTGCCGTCGGCGACCCCGACGTCCCAGTGGTCGACCGGCGAGGCATCGCCGTCCAGCCCGATCCCCGTCACCGTCGTCCCAGCCCGGCTGCCGGCCCGGTTGTCCCACAGGATGTTGTTGAACAGCAGGGGCTTGCTGAACGTCGGGGCGCCCGCGGGGAGGGTCGTCTGAAGCTGGACGCTGTTCTGCGAGGTGGACACACCGGCCGGCGCGGGGCTGCCGTTCGACGTCACCGCGGTGGCCGTCGTGATGTTGTCCATGATGGTGTTGTTGTAGATCCGCACGTCCGGGGCGTCGTTGATCCCGATGCCGCCGCCCTCATGGGTCGAGACGTTGTTGGCGATGAGGTTGTTGAAGACCCTCATCGGGGAGTTCCCGGCCATGAGGAAGCGGATGCCGCCGCCGTCGTCGTTGGCGAGGTTGCCCTGGATCTGGTTGGCGTAGATGTCGACGGGCCCTGTTCCAGGGGACAGGTCGTCGGGGTTCGCGGGGAGCTGTCCCGCGATCATGATGCCCGCGCCCTCGTCGTTGGAGTTGTTGAGGGTGACACGGTTGTGGTGGATCGACCCGCCCGGGCTCAGGCCGTAGACGCTCACTCCTGCGCCGTACTCGAGCGAGAAGTTGCCGCAGATGTCGTTGCCCGAGACGACGTACCCGTCTGCGCCGGCGAACAGTCCGATGGCCCCGGCGAGGTTCGTGCCGGCGTTCTGCACGATCCGGTTGTCGGCGATCCGGACGTTCTCGTTGTGCTGGCTCGTGTCCGGCGCGGGCACATCTGGGGTGCCGATGCGGATGGTCCCGTAGCCGCCGCCGTTGTTCTCGACGACGTTGTTCGTCACCTGGAGCTGGCGGACGTAGGCGTTGGCGAACACGGCGCCGCCCTGGGTGACGATGTTCGGTGGCAGCCCGGTCGGTTGACCGGTCAGGTCGTTGATGTTGCCCGGGAAGCCCTGCTGGTCGCCGCCTCGGATGTCGAAGCCGTCGATGGCGGGCTTGAAGGACGCGTTGGCCGGGAAGGCGGTCGTCGAGGCGATGAGGTAGACCACGGCCCCGTCGCTCACCGTCTGGTTGCCCGCCCAGGTCAGGGCGCCCACCTTGGTGAACCAGTCGGTGGCCAGGGCCGTGTCACCGCCGAACGCCCCTCCGTCGAGGATGCTGCCCGGGACGAAGGTGCTGGTGTTCTCGGGACCTTGGAAGCCCCCCGCGCCCACGCCCTGCAGCTTCACGGGCATCGAGATCACGAGGTTCTCGTAGTAGGCGCCGCGCGGGTTGCCGGCCGTGGCCGTGTTCGGGTAGACGATGACGAGATCGCTTCCCGCGCTGCGGGCGGCGTCGTCGATCGCGTTCTGGATGGCGTGGCTGACGCCTGCCGCCGACCGGCTCGCTGCCTTGGTGGGGTCGTACTTCGCCTGCGGGACACCGGGACCCACCTCATAGACGGTCGGGTTGTAGGCCGTGGAACCGCCGCCACCGAGGACGTGGACGGTGAGACCGTTGACGGTCCTCTTCCCGTTGTCCGCGGTGATCGCCAGGGCGTAGGCGCCGGGCGGGATCTGGCCACCGCCCGACCCCACGGGGGGGACGGTCGCGATGATCTGGGTGTCGCTCCACGCGGTCGTCGTGAGGGTCGTGGTGCCGAGGGTGACCGAGCCGGCGCCCTTGGCTGCTCCGAAGCCCAGGCCCTTGATCGTGAGGGACCGGGCGGCCCCCGAGTCGCCGGAGCGCACGAAGGGTCTGGTCACCGCGAACAGCTGTGGCGCTGCGGGGTTGACCATGCACGCGACCGAGGTCGGGCTGGTGCCGGGCGTTCCCAGGCTGACGCCGACCTGGGTGGGTGCCAGGTCCGTCGGGATGGTCACCCCGGGTGTCGCCTCGAACTCGGTGGCGATCGTCCGGAACCGCGGGTTGTAGTTGGCGTTGAGAGCCCCCGGCACACCCGGGTCGTTCCCGACGAACCGGTACATGTTCTGGCAGACGCCGGAGGGGGTCGGGCAGCTGATGTGGTCCGTCGACGGCATGAGCACGTCGTAGTAGCCGTTGAAGTCCGACTCGACCGTGTAGACGAGGCGGTTCGTGAAGTCGTAGATCCCCACCGGGGTGTAGGCGGCGCCGGCCTTGTCGCCGAAGAGCACCGTCCGCTTGTCGGTCGAGTAGTTGAGGTCGTCGACGATCAGACCGCGCAGCCGTGAGGGGATCGGGACGTCGGTGAAGACGTTGAACATGGGCACGATCGACTTGCCGTTGTTGAGGTCGACGAGCTTCGTGTCGCAGCGGGGCCTGATCATCCCTTCGTAGGGGGAGCCGCCCATGTCGGCGAAGGTGGGGTTGTCCACGGGGGTCGAGGCGGCCACGGTGACGCCGGCGCCGGCACCGTTCGTTCCGTCGCCCACGAGCTCGCCGTAGCCGTCCGTGCCCTGGCCGGCTACGTCGACGGTGTGCAGCGCGCCCGCACAGGCCGGCGGCGGGACCTGCGGGACGACCTGGTCGCCGCGGGCGATGTTGATGTCCTCCTCGGCGGTCACCCGGTATGCCGGGTTGCCGCTCGCGTCGTCGGGCAGCTCGATGGAGACGAGGTAGCTTCCGGCGGCGAGGGGCTCGAAGGTCCCTCCGGCGCAGGTGGGCGCGCCGGGGTCGGCGTCGTCGAGGGTGCCGGTGCAGGCGTCGCCGAAGCCGTAGTTGCCGTCCACGGCGGCGCCGAACGTCGCGTCCGGAGTCCCCTGGTCGCTCGCGTAGGTGCCGAACTGCACGCCGTTGACGAGGGCGGCGAGGCACTCCCCGTCCGTCGCCTGGTTCGCGGGGAGGACGTCCTCCTCCTGCGGATGGGCGAAGGGCTTCCCGTCGACGTCCCGTGCGGTGCACCCGGTCGGACGGCTCCAGCTCTCGGAGACGTAGGAGTTGAGCAGGCGCCCCTTCGCCAACGACCCGTCGGGTGTGACCTCGAAGCGGTCCGTGGGGTCGCACGGCTGACCGGCGTGCGTACCGCAGTCCACCGTGGCGTAGAGCTTCACCGGCACCCCGGGGACGCCCGGCTGCCAGTCCTCGGACACGGCATACTGCGGGTCCAGCTCGTTCCGGGTCGTGTCGTAGCTGATCGAGCCGACGATCCCGCCGTTGCGGGGTCCCCCCTTCGTACCGGTCGCGTCGTACTTCTGGACCCCCCAGTCGAGGGTGCCGGACAGGCCGATGATGTTGAGGGTGCTGACGTCGACGCCACTTCCCAGCACGGTGGTCGGCGTCGGTTGGTTGTCGGCCTGGTAGGTCACGCCCGTCGTGTAGAAGCCGTCGGAGTAGGCCTCCATGACCATCCACTCGCTGAGCGGGTAGGCGCTCTCGAAGTCGTAGAACCCGGTGCTGTCGGTCGTGACGGCGGTCGTGCCGCGGTCCATGAGCGAGTTGTCCGTCTTGCGCAGGGTGAGCGGGAACTGCGCGACGCCCTGCTCGCCGGGGTCGCGCTTGCCGTTCTTGTTCGCGTCGAGGAAGACGTGGCCGGTGTACTCGGTCCACCACCCGTTGAGGGGCAGCTGGCCCAGCGTGACCGCCTCGCCGTGGGAGACGGTCACGTTGACGAGCTGGAGGATGTAGTTCTGGGGCTCGTCCCACCAGGTGAGCTGGTAGTTGCCGTCGGGCACGTTCGGGATCGCGAAGCTGCCGTCGGCGTTGCCGCGCCCGACCCACACGGCCTGGTCGCCGTTGTCGAGGTCGATGAGCGACAGGACGGGGTTCTTGATGGGCTTGTCGAGGCGGCTGCCCGTGGACCCGAACCAGTAGTTGAACGAGCCGCCGACCGGCGGGTAGTACTGCTTGACCGCGACGACGACCCCGCTGATCGCCCCGGCGTGGGAGCCGGAGAGGTCGTTGTGCGGGTGGACGAAGCCGAACTGCGGCGTCGGGACCGGCTCGCTCGCGACCGTGGACTCGGTGTCGTAGCCCGTGGAACCCTCCATGAGCCAGGTGTCCCAGTCGTGGTTGCCCTCGAGCGTCGTCGTCTGGAGGTAGTCGGTGCCGTCGGGAGGGGTGACCGTCGTCGTGTACCGGTTGGTGCCGAGGTGCGGGATGGCAACCATCCCGGTCGCATCGCTGAAGCACTTCCCGCCCACCCGGTCCACGACGGGGAGCCCGTCGGCGTCGCGGTATGCCGGTCCCCACGGGATCTCGTGGGTGTCCGGGTTCTCACCCCGGTAGGTGGTGCACAGGGGGTTGCCGTAGATGTCCGTCGTGACCTCGCCGAGGATGTCGTTGACGTGTCCCTGGAACCCGGCCAGCCCGGGCTCGCCGTTGTCGATGGCGCCGTTGGTCGACGCCTCGTCGAGGTAGACCTGGGCACGCAGGGTCGAGTCGGGGAGCGGGTCCGGCTGGACCTCGACCGTCAGAACCCCCGGCGACGGCAGGGGCACGGTGAAGTGCGTGCCGTCGATCTTGTAGCCGTCGGCGAGCACCGAGATGAGGTACCGGCCGTCGGGCAGGTCCATGGTCCTCGACCCGTCGGCGAAGTCGGCGTCGGTCCCTTGGACGTAGATGGGGGCCGCCCCGGGCACCTGGTTGACCGATGGCCAGCTGCAGTCGGCCGGGTACCCGGGATCGTCTGCCGCGCAACCGGATCCGGGCTGTGGGCCACCCGCGGGATCCGAGGTTCCACTGTTGTCGACGTTGATCATGTACCGGTAGCTCGTGACCGGCGCACCCTTGGTCACCGGACCGCCGGGGGCGTGCGCCTCGGACCGCGCGCTGACGACCTTGACCGTCACCGCGTTCGTGGTGACGGCGGCCTGGGCGCTCACCGCGGGGACGACGGGCGCGACGGCCAGCGAGCCGGCGACGAGGCCTCCCGCCCCGACGGCCATGAGGAGCCGTCGGAGCGGGGCCACCCCCAGGTGGCGGTGTCGACGCGGACGCCCGCGGCGGACGGCTCGTGCCGCCCCCGCCTGTGCCTCTGCGCCCTCGGTCGTTGTGCGCACGCGCGACTGTCGGACCATCGAACGTCACCTCTGTCCCCCGGGGCCGCTCTCTCCCTGACGGCACCACCAGGGCCATTGGCACCCCGGCGGGACCCCGCCCACCAGTCGGGGAGGGCAGATGTCACCCACGTGTGTCCGCACCGTCAGACCCGGGTAAGGCGATCCTCAGTTCGGAGTCAGCCCTCCGTCAGCGATGCGTCAGGCCCCCGTCATGGTCCTGTCATGGCCGAGGGGTGGCCCGAGAGGTCCGCCAGCGCCGGTGCGGCGATGACGGAGTCCGGGTCGGCGAGCACGCGCTCGAGCTCGCGGTATGCCGCTCCCAGCGCCCCGGGGGCCAGCTCGCCCCCGCCGGCGCGGATCGTCGGCGGGACCCAGCCGGCCGAGAGGACGCGCTGGCCGAGGGTGGCCTCGAGCCGGGGGGTGAGCACACCGGCGAGGTCGCGCAGATGACCGCCGAGGACGACGACGGGCACGTCGACGAGGTTGATGGCGCCGGCGAGCGCCGTCCCGAGCGCCCAGGCGGCCCGCTCGACGGCCGCCACGGCGACCGGGTCGCCGTCGCTCACGCGGGACAGCAGCTCGGCCGTGGCGGCCTCGGCTGCCAGCCCGGCCGCGGCGAGCAGCGCACGCTTGCCGGCGTACTGCTCCAGACAGCCGGTCGAGCCGCACGGGCAGGGCGGTCCGGAGGGGTCGACGGTGACGTGGCCGATCTCGCCGGCCCACCCGTGCCGGCCGGGGAGGGGCTGGCCGGCGACGACGACGGCCCCGCCGATGCCTGTCTCGCCCGAGACGTAGATGAAGTGCTGGACCGGACCCGGGTGACCGGGTCGGGTCAGCGAGATGGTCCGTGAGGCGAGGTCGGCCTCGTTGCCGACGGTCATCGGCAGCCAGGCGAGCGGGCCGGACGCGAGCAGGGCGGCGACGTCGACGTCGGACCAGCCGAGGTTGGGCGCGCGGAGCAGGCGCTCGGTGTCCGCCTCGACGATGCCGGGCAGCGCGAGCCCCCCACCGACCAGGCGGAGCCCGTCGGGCAGCTCTGCGGCCGCGTCACGGGCGAGCCGGCCGAGCCGGGTGAGCACCCGCGCCGGGCTCGACCCGCGCTGGTCCGCGGCGACGTCGCGGCGGGCCCGGACGACTCCGGCGAGGTCGACGACGAGCGCGGTGAGGTGCCCGACGTTGACCTGGAGACCCAGGGCGGCGTACCGGCTGCCGTCCGGCACGAGCGGCGTGCCCGGCCGGCCGGGGCCGACCCGCGAGACCGGGTCCAGCTCCGCGACGACACGGGCCTCGACGAGGTCGTCGACGAGCCGGGAGACCGTCGAGCGGTTGAGGGCGGTGTGCGCGGCGACGTCGGCGCGGGTCGGCGGGGTGGCCGCGGCATACACCGTCCGGGCCACGAGGCCGAGGTTGGCCGCCCGCGCGCGGGCCTGGTCCACCCGGGACGCGGAGCCGGAGGACGGTGTCGCCATGCCTTGACGGTAGCGCGTTTCCCGATATTGTTGTGTCAAACAACAAAAGGAGCTCATCATGTCCGTCGCGCCACGCACCCCCGTCCCGGAGGACAAGTTCTCGTTCGGTCTCTGGACGGTGGGCTGGACGGGCGTCGACCCGTTCGGTGTCGCCACGCGTCCGGCCCTCGACCCGTGGGAGTACACCTCGAAGCTCGCCGAGCTCGGGGCCTGGGGGATCACGTTCCACGACAACGACGTCTTCCCGTTCGACGCCGACGAGGCGACGAAGCGCTCGCGTCTCGACCAGCTCAAGTCCGCCGCCGACGCGGCCGGGATCACGGTCGAGATGGTCACGACCAACACGTTCTCGCACCCCGTCTTCAAGGACGGCGGCCTGACGAGCAACGACCGCTCGGTGCGCCGCTTCGGGCTGCGCAAGGTCCTCGGCGCCGTCGACATCGCGGCCGAGATGGGCGCCTCGACCTTCGTCATGTGGGGCGGCCGTGAGGGCTCGGAGTACGACGGCTCCAAGGACCTGCACTCGGCGTTCGAGCGCTACAAGGAGGGCCTGGACACCGTCGCGTCCTACATCAAGGCCAAGGGCTACGACCTGCGGATCGCCTTGGAGCCCAAGCCGAACGAGCCGCGCGGTGACATCTTCCTGCCGACGGTCGGCCACGCGCTCGCCCTCATCGCCGAGCTCGACAACGGTGACATCGTCGGCCTCAACCCCGAGACGGGCCACGAGCAGATGGCCAACCTCAACTACACCCACCAGCTCGCCCAGGCCCTGTGGAGCGGCAAGCTCTTCCACATCGACCTCAACGGCCAGCGCGGTCTGAAGTACGACCAGGACCTCGTCTTCGGGCACGGCGACCTGCTCTCGGCGTTCTTCACGGTCGACCTCATCGAGAACGGCTTCATCGGAAACCCTGCCGGCCCGCGCTACACCGGTCCGCGGCACTTCGACTACAAGCCGTCGCGCACCGAGTACATGGACGGTGTGTGGGAGTCGGCGAAGGCCTGCATGTCGACCTACCTCCTCCTCGCCGAGAAGGCCCGCGCGTTCCGTGCCGACCCGCGCACGACCGAGGCGGTGGAGTATGCCGGCCTGACCAGCCTCGCCACGCCCACCCTCGAGGAGGGCGAGACCCTCGACGCGTTCGTCAAGGCGGACGACGACTTCGACCTCGAGGCGGCCGCCGAGCGGGACTACGGCTACGTCGCCCTCAACCAGCTCGCCATCGAGCACCTCATCTCCTAAGGAGCCGTCGATGACACTCGTCGCAGGGGTCGACTCCTCGACGCAGTCGTGCAAGGTCGTCATCCACGACGCCGAGACCGGGGCTCTCGTCCGCTCCGGGTCGGCCGCGCACCCGCCGGGGACGGAGGTCGACCCCGAGGCGTGGTGGTCGGCCTTCCTCGAGGCCGTCGAGGCCGCGGGCGGCCTCGGCGGCGTCTCGGCCCTCGCGGTCGGTGGGCAGCAGCACGGGATGGTCTGCCTCGACGCCGAGGGCCGGGTCGTCCGGCCGGCCCTGCTGTGGAACGACACCCGCTCGGCCCCCGACGCCGAGGACCTCATCCGGGAGCTCGGCGACGGGGACGCCGAGGTCGGCGCCCGCCGGTGGGCCGAGGCGGTCGGCAGCGTGCCGGTCGCGTCGATCACCGTGGCCAAGCTGCGGTGGCTGGCCCGGGTCGAGCCCGACAACGCCGCGCGCGTCGCGGCGGTGGCGCTCCCGCACGACTGGCTCACCTGGCGGATCTCCGGTGCCGCCTCGCTCGACACGCTGGCGACCGACCGGTCCGACGCCTCGGGGACCGGCTACTTCGACGCCGTCGGCAACGCCTACCGCCGCGACCTGCTCGCCCTCGGGCTGCTGCGCACCGAGGCCGACGTGGCCGGCATCGTCCTGCCGCGCGTGGCCGGCCCGCACGAGAGCGTGGGCACCGGCGACCCGGCCCGCGGCTGGGGCCATCTCACCCTCGGCCCCGGCTGCGGGGACAACGCCGGGGCCGCCCTCGGGCTCGGGCTCGGCGTCGGCGACGCCTGCTTGTCGATCGGCACCTCCGGGGTCGTCTCGTCCGTCTCGGACACCCCGACCGCCGACCCGTCGGGCATGGTGACCGGCTTCGCCGACGCGACCGGACGGTTCCTCCCGCTCGCCTGCACCCTCAACGGCTCGCGGGTCCTCGACGCCGCCCGGGCGGTGCTTGACGTCGACCACGAGGAGCTGAGCCGCCTCGCCCTGGCGGCGGACCCGGGAGCCGACGGCCTCGTCCTGGTGCCCTACCTCGAGGGTGAGCGCACCCCGAACCTGCCCAGCGCGACCGGCTCGCTGCTCGGCGTGACGCTCGGTTCGATGACCCGTCCCAACCTGGCGAGGGCGGCCGTCGAGGGCGTCCTCGGCCTGATGGCCGGTTGCGTCCAGGCGGTCACCGCCCTCGGCGTGCCGGTCGACCGGGTGGCCCTCGTCGGTGGCGGGGCGAGGTCCGCGGCCATCCGCGAGCTCGCACCCGGCATGCTCGGGGTCCCCGTCGACGTCCCGGACGCCGGGGAGTGGGTGGCCGTCGGTGCCGCCCGCCAGGCGGCCTGGGTCCTCTCGGGCGCGGACGAGCCGCCGCAGTGGAGCCACGCTGCCACGACGAGCGAGCGCCGCCCTGACGCCGAGGCGCTCGAGCGCTACCGATCGGCGGCCACCGTCGTCGCCGAGGGCCTCGTCCTCCCCGCCCCGGCCGGCTGACCGGCATACCCCTGCCGCCGGGAGGCCGGCCACCGCACCGGTGGCCGGCCTCCTCAACTTTGGGGATGTCTACCCGGTCCCGCTCGGTGACGCTGGGGAGTGCCTCGCGCCGTGGGGGTGCGGGGGCCACTTTCTGAGGGGAGACTCATCCATGTCAGTTGGCAAGGCATGGCGGTTCGGGGGGTTCCTCGCCGCCCTCACCGCGTCGGCAGGTCTGGTCGCCGCGGCGACGTCGTCGACGGGGGCGTACTTCACAGACGTCCACCCGGGCAGCCTCAGTGCGGGCTCGGGGCATCTCAAGGTCAACATCACGGGCGTGTCGGGCGGGGCCACCGCCTCGGGTGCCGACAACCTCGCGCTGGACTTCCAGAACCTCTACCCGGCCGACTACCGGACCGAGACGATCAACTACCAGACCGACTCCAGTGTCGGCAACGAGGACCTCTGGCTCGTCTTCCCGACCGACACCACGGCCCTGCACAACGTCTGGGACATGTTCACCGGGCCGTCCTCGGGCTACAACGGCGGCGGCCTCGGCCGCTACGGCCACTTCGCGGTGAGCGAGAGCCATGACGGCCTCGCGTTCTCGTCCTACAACCTCTCCTCGGGCTACACCGACGACTGCACGCCCGACGCCCTCGGTCACGCGAACGCCGCGGCCGGCACGGCGGCAGACAACACCGGGGCGACGCCGTGTGCGGTGCCCACGATGATCCGCCTGGCGCACAACCTCTCCGCGGGGGCGACCGGTCAGATCAAGCTGACCTTCGGCCTCACCCAGCGGCAGACCCAGCAGGACCAGATCGAGTTCGACGGTCACGCGGTGGCCTTCGAGATCGTCGCGACACAGCCGGGCGTCGCGCCGTAAAGGCGTTCGGGATTCGGGTTCCGCGTGGTGCCGATGAGCCCCATGCGAGCACCGGACGCCACGCCGCCGGCGCGGGCCATGCGCCCCGCGCCGGCGGCATCCGGCTGCCCCGCACGGGGCGGGGGGACGGCGTGAGGCCGCCCCGGCGGTGGTGGTCGGTGGCGGCCGTCCTCGCCGCCGCGCTGTGTCTGGGCGCGGTCGGCCTCGCCTGGCAGCAGGGCTACCGCCTCTACGTCGTCCACACCGGCTCGATGGAGCCGACCCTGCGCCCCGGGGATGCCGTGCTCGACCGGCCGGTCGCCGAGCCGGTCGTCCCGGGTCAGGTCGTGACCTTCGCGGTGCCGTCCGGTCCGGACCAGGTCGTCACCCACCGGGTCGCCTCGGTCGCCGACGGCCGGATCCACACCCGGGGGGACGCCAACGCGACCCCCGATGCCTGGTCGCTCACCGTCTCCCAGCTGCGCGGCACGATGGCCGCGCGCCTGCCCCACGCCGGCTACGTCCTCGTCTACCTCCGCCAGCCGACGGGACTCGCCTCGCTCGCCACCACGATCCTCGGCCTCGCCCTGCTGTGGCGGGTGTTCTTCCCCGTGGAGCCCGCCGGCCCCGGCGACGCCTCGGCCGCCGACGCGCCGGTCGACGGGGCCGAGGAACCGCTCACCGACCGGGAAGGAAGGCAACCCTTACTCATCGAGGGCCTCGTCGGCTAGGGTGCCAGGGCCAGGGACCTCGAGTCGGGGAGGGGGCAGGGTGCGAGGGCGACCCAGCCGCGCAGCGGTCGTGGCGACCCACGCCGTCGTCGCGGGACGGACCGACCTGCCTCGGTGGGCACCCACCGCCGCGCTCGGCCTCGCCCTGTCGACCGCCACCGTCGCCGCTCTGCTCGCGGCCGGGTCCGCGAGCGGCATCGGCGTCCGGCCCGTCGCCGACACGCTCTGCGTCGTGGCCACCGCGCTGTTCTTCGGGGCCGGGATGCTGCGGCTCACCCGCTGGACGGTAACCGGGGAGGCGTATGCCGCGGCCTCCGCCGCCGCCCTGCTCGTCTTCGCCGTCTCCTGCGTGCCGCTGGCGCTCGCCGCCCGGGCGATGGTCGCGACGTCGGCGGCGAGCGTGCCCGGCAGCCTCGCCCGCCTTGCCGCCGTCGGGGTGGTGGCGGCGATCCTTGCCCCCGTCCTCGGGCTCGTCCGCCGCGACCGCGCCCGGCCCCCGGCCCGCCTCACGGCCGCCGGGCTGTCGGTCACCCTCGCGGTCTTCGCCCTGGCCGTCGTCGCCGACCGCCTGCAGCCGGCGTTCGCCGCCTCGGTCCGGGCAGCGGCGGCCCTCGACGCGGGGGCCGCGGTGCTGTGGCTCGCCCTCGCCGGCCTGACCCTGCGGGCCGGTCAGCACGAGCGCGCCGTCTCGGCGCGGTGGTCCGCCCTCACGATGGTGCTCGTCGGCACGGCCGGGTTGGTGCGCGCCGGTGAGGCCGAGACCGGCTCGTGGTCCTGGTCGGTCGCAGCGGGCTCGCTCCTCCTGCTCGCCGGGCTCGTCTCGATCGCCAACGCGGCCCTCGATGCGCGCGAGTCGCTGTCGGCCCAGGACCTCGCCCTGCGCGACGCCGGCGACGCGCTCGTCGCGGCCGAGGAGGTGCTGAGCACTGTGGAGTGCCGGCGCGCCGACCTCGTCCACGACGCCCGGTCGATGATCTATGCCCTGCGCGGTGCCCTCGTGGCGCTCGACGGCGCCACCGGCGCTGCGAGCCCGGCCGAGTCAGCCCGGCTGCGGGAGGCCATGGATGCCGAGCTGGGCCGGCTCGTCCGGCTCATCGAGGGCGCTCAGGGCGCCGGTGCTGACACCCCGGTCGAGGTCGACGTCGCCGAGGTCCTCGGGCCCCTCGCCGAGACCGCCGCCCGCTCCGGCGTGGCCGTCGACTGCCGGGTGGGTGGCCTGGTCGCCACGGCACGACCCGATGACCTCGCCGAGATCGTGGCCAACCTGCTGGCCAACGCGCGTCGCCACGCACCCGGCAGCCCGGTGTGGGTCTCCGGCGAACAGGGCGCCGGGCGGGTGCTGGTCGTCGTCGACGACGCCGGCCCCGGAATCCCGGAACCGTTGTGGGACAGCGTCTTCGAGCGGGGCCAGGGATACGGCCCGGCTGCCGGGACCGGGCTGGGTCTCGAGGTGGCCCGGCGGCTGGCCCGTGGGCTGGGCGGTGACCTCACGGCCACCACGCGACCCGGGGGCGGTGCCCGGCTCGTCCTGTCCCTCCCGTCCGGTGGCGAGCCGAGGTGACGTCGTCGGTGGACCCGGGCCGGGCGACCGTCCTCGTCGTCGAGGACCACGAGCTCGTGGCCGAGGCACTGCGGACGGCACTGGACGCCCGGGGCGTGGTGACGTCGACCGTGACGCCGTGCTCGGCGGCATCCGTCGTCGAGGCCGCGGCCCGGCTGCGGCCCCGGGTGGCCCTGCTCGACCTCGAGCTCGGTCACCCCGTCGGTGACGGCGTGGCCCTCGTCGCGCCCCTCGTGGAGCTGGGCTGCCAGGTCCTCGTCGTGACCGGGAGCACCGACCGCGCGCGGATCGCCGGCGCCCTCGAGGCCGGGGCCGTCGGCTACCGCCCCAAGTCCGGGTCACTCCACGACCTGCTCGACGCGGTGTCGCGAGTGCTGGCGGGTGAGCCGGTCACGACCGACGCCCAGCGGTTCGAGCTGATGGCGGCTCTGCGGCGTCACCGCACTGCCCAGCGGGAGCGCCGTGCCCCGTTCGAACGGCTCAGCCCCGTCGAGCAGGACGTGCTCCACGCCCTGGCCGAGGGGCTCAGCGTCGACGAGATCGCCGCCCATCGCCGGGTGGCGACGTCGACGGTCCGCAGCCAGGTGCGCGGCATACTCACCAAGCTCGGGGTCGGGTCCCAGCTGGCCGCCGTGGCCCGGGCGAGGGCGGCCGGCTGGCCGATGGCGGGTTCCGAGGGGTCGCGGCGCGAGTCGCCGAGCGGCGCGCGCGACGGGTGAGGCCGAAATGGCCGGTGGGGCCGGGGCCCGCGGACTAGGGTCGGACGGGACCACCGAGACAACGAACGGGACGACAGGCACGTGGCTGGGCAGCTCTGGAGAGCCGTACGCTCGCGGCTCGGCCAGTCCGTGGTGCTGGCCGCCCTGTCGGCCCTGACTGCGGGCTGCCTCGTCTCGGCCCCGGTGGTCGCCCGTGCGATGGAGCAGGGGCTGCTCCGTGCGTCCCTCTCCCACGCCCACCCGGCCGACACTGCCGTGACGATCCGCGCGACGAAGGCGCCCCGCGACGACGCCCTCGCCCCCGACCAGCTCGCCACCTACCTGCCGCGAGGCGCCGCCCCCTTCTTCCCGCACGCCATCGGCAGCTCGACCATGGTCACGAGCATCCGCACCGCCCCGACGACCCTCCCGTCGCCGGTCCGAGTGTTCGCGCGCGACGACGTCTGCGCCCACGTCACCGTCGCGGCGGGCCGGTGCCCGACCGGCGCCGACGAGGTGATGGTCTCGACGGCGGATGCCGCGAACTGGGGCTGGGCGCCCGGCACCCACCTCGTCGTCGGTGCCGGCCAGGCCGCACCGGGCCGAGCGCTCTCCGACCCCAAGGACCCGCCGGGGGCCCTGACCGTCGTCGGCGTCTATGACCCGGTCGCCGACTCCGAGTACTGGCTGCGGATCAACCCCGTCGGCCTGTCGGGGACCCCTGTCCCGCAGGGGAACAACTTCGTCCCCGGCGTCGACGACCTCATCACGGCGCAGGACACCTTCGCCCGCGGCTGGACCGAGGAGGTGGCCGTCGCCCTCCAGTACCCCCTCGACCGCACCGCCTTCACCCTCGACTCGCTCGCGCGGGCCGACGCGGCGTTCACCGACCTGCCGCCGACGACGGGGGTCACCCTCGACACCCCGGTCGCGCGGATCGTCGAGGCGATCCGAGGCGGCCAGACGACGGTCCGGTTCCTCGTCCCGGTCGTCGCCGCCCAGCTCGCCCTGCTCAGCGTCTCGGTCCTCGTCGTCGTCGCGCAGGCCGCGGTCGAGCAGCGCCGCCGCGAGGTCGCCCTGGCCAGGCTGCGCGGCCGGAGCCGCGGCGCCACCGCTCGCCTCCTGATGGGCGAGCTCGGCGCGATCGTCGCAGCCGGCCTGCCGGTGGGCCTGGTCCTCGCCCTCGTGGCGGGGGGTGCGGCACGGGCGCTGCTCCCTGCCGGTGTCCCGGCCGAGCTGCCGTGGCTGTCCGCCGTCGCCCTCGTCCTCGCCTTCGCGGTGAGCCTCGCGGCGGTGTATGCCGCGGCCCGACCCGTCCTGCGCGAGCCGGTCACCTCGCTGCTGCGCGGGGTCCGTCCCTCGGTCGGGGCCGTCCGGCTGGGGGCCGTCGACGCGGTGCTCGTGGCCCTGGCGGCCGTCGGGGTGGGCGGTCTGGTGTCCGGCTCGGTCTCCGGGCCGGTCTCGCTGCTGACCCCGGTCGTCCTGGCCCTGGCCGCCGGCGGCATCGGAGCGGCACTGCTCTCGGGCACCGTCGTCCGCTGGGGGACCCGCCGCCTCGGCCGGGGGCACCTGTCGTGGTCCCTCGCGGCCCTGGCTGCGGCCCGCCGCCCGGCGCTGCGCTGGCTCCTCGTCGTCGTGTCGATGACGACGGCGATGACCGTCTTCGCCGCCGATACCGCCGTTGTGGCGGACCGCAACCGGCAGAACCGGGCCCGCCTCGAGGTCGGCGCCGCGACCGTTCTCGTCACCGACGCGACGAACCCGACCGCCGTGGTCCGGGCCGTCGACGGGCTCGGGCCACTTGCCCGCCACGCCGCACCGGTCGCCGTCGTCCGGCCGAGCGACACGACGAGCACGATCACCCTGGCGATGCGCCCGGCGGACCTGCGCCGGGTCGCCTTCGCGCCCCCGGCCCAGCCCCCCCTCGACCTCAGCCGGCTGGTTCCCCCGTCGGTGCCGAGCGTCGAGCTCGCCGACGGCACGGTGACGGGAACCCTGCGCTGGCAGCCCCGGTCGGTGAGCGGCGACGTCCCTGGGGGCGCCCTGGTGTCGGTGGGCGTCACCATCACCTCGCCGACCGGCGAGCAGCTCTCGCGCGACCTCGCGTCCGTGCCGGTGGGCCGCGACGGCACGGTCGAGATCTCGGCCCCGCTCCTCTGCTCCTCGGTATGCCGCCTGCACGGGCTCTGGGTACGCGCCCAGGTCGCCGGCACCGGCTCGGTGTCGGGGACGATCACCCTCAGCGACCTCGCCCTCGCCGGAACGCCGCTCGCCCTCGGTGACGCCGCCACCTGGCACCCGGCGAGCACCGATGCCGGTGAGCGGGTCGCTGTGACGTCGACCGCCGCCGACGGACCGCTCGTCGTCGATGTCGTCGACCAGGGCGCGAAGGTGACGACCGGGTATGCCGACGTGCCCGCCGCCCTGCCCGTCGTCCTGTCCGGCCGGCCCCCCGCCGGCACGAGTGCCGACGCCTTCCAGATCCAGAACCTCGCCGGCATACCGACGGACGCCACGGCGGTGGGCCGGGTGGCGGCCCTGCCCGAGGTGGGTGACCTCGGCGCCCTCGTCGACCTCGACACCGTGCTGCGCCTGGGTGGGTCGCTGCCGTCCACCGGCCGGCTCGAGGTGTGGGTCGACACCGAGGACCCCACGACCGTCGCCGCGGTGCGGCGCGGGCTGACGGCGGCGGGGGTCCACGTCGACCGGTCCTCGTCCTACTCCGCCGCCACGGCCGCCTACGACGAGTCGGCGACGGCCTGGGGCTTCGACCTCGGCCTGGTCGGCGCGCTCGTTGCGCTGCTCATCGGCGTCCTCGTCATGGTCGTCGTCTCGCTGACCGCCTGGAGCCGCACCGCCCGCGACCTCGCCGGCCTGCGCGTCTCCGGCGTCCCGGCCGGCGTCCTCCGCCGGGCGCTGCGCGCCGAGAACGCGGGCATCGCGGCCGTCGGGGTGCTCATCGGCGCGGCCTGCGGGCTGGCCGGGGCGGTCGTGGCCATGCCCCTGCTGCCGTTCTTCGACCTCACCCCACCAGCCGTCCCGGCACCCGCGCTGGCCACCTCGTGGCCGGCCGTCGGAGTCGCGGTGGCGCTAGCCCTCGTCGTCTTCGTCGGCGTGGGCCTCGTCCTGGCCGGCCGTCTCGTCGCCCGGGCCGGCGTCGAGCGGATCAGGGAGGTGCTGTGACGACGACCGGGCTGCCCGTGGGCGTCAGCGGCATCGTCCACGTCTACCGGACCGAGGGCCACGACGTCGCCGCCCTGTCCGGGGTGGACCTCGTCGTCGGGGCCGGCGAGACCGTCGCCCTGCTGGGCCCCTCGGGGTCGGGCAAGTCCACCCTGCTGTCGATCCTCGGCGGCCTGCTGCGTCCCAGCGCCGGGTTCGTCACGGTCGGGCCGCATCTCGTGTCGTCGATGGGCGAGGCCGAGCTCGACGAGCTGCGCGCCTGCGAGATCGGCATCGTCCTGCAGGGTGCCGCCCGCAACCTCATCCCCTATCTCACCGTCCGCGAGAACCTCGCCTTCGCCCAACGGGCCGCCCGGGCCCGGGACCGTGAGGTCCCGTCCGCCGACGAGGTGCTCGAGCTCGTCGACCTGGTCGCCCGGGCCGACGAGCCGCTCTCGCACCTCACCCCGGGAGACCTCCAGCGGGCCGCGCTGGCGGTCGCGGTCGCCGCTCGCCCCGGGCTCCTCCTCGCCGACGAGCCGACGAGCCAGCTCGACCACGGGGCGCGCGACGCCATGATCGCCGCCATGGCCGAGGTGACCGCGACGATCGGGACGACCATCGTCCTCGTCACCCACGACCCCGAGGTCGCGGCCCGGATGCCGCGCACCGTCACCATCCGCGACGGCCGGGTCGGCGCCGAAGGCCGCGCGGGCCAGGAGTACGCCGTCGTCGCGGCCGACGGGTCGGTGCCGCTCCCGCGCGCGGCCCTCGAGGTCTTCCCTCCGGGCTCGCTCGTCCGGGTCCACGACGAGGGCGGGACGTGGACGCTGCACCCACCCACGGCGCCCGAGCCCGAGGAGGCCCCATGACCGAGCCCGCCCTCCGGCTGCGGTCGGCCACCGTCGACTTCGGTGACGTCCGCGCCCTCGACGGCGTCGAGCTGTCGGTGTACCCCGGTGAGCTCGTCGCCGTCACCGGACACTCCGGCGCGGGCAAGACGACGCTCCTGTCCGCCCTGGCCGGCATCGTGCGGCTCACCTCCGGCACCGCCACCGTCCAGGGGGTCGAGGTCGTCGACCGTGACCAGAGCGTCGGGCTGGGCGTGGCGATCGTGCCCCAGGGCAACGCGCTGTCGGCGACCCTGACCGCCGCTGAGAACGTCCTCGTACCGGTCCTCGCGGCCGGGACGGAGCGCAGCGAAGCCGAGCGCCGAACCGCCGAGGCGCTCGCCGCCGTGGGCCTGGCCGACTCGCGCGGCCACCTCGTCGACGCGCTCTCGGGCGGTCAGCAGCAGCGGGTCGCCGTCGCCCGGGGTCTCGCGCTCGCGACGCCGATCCTCCTGGCGGACGAGCCGACCTCGGAGCTCGACCACGACAACCGCGAGCTCGTCCTCGACCTGCTCATCTCCCGCGCTGGCGCCGGTGCGGCCGTCGTCATGACGACGAACGACCTCGAGGCGGCCTCGCGGGCGGACCGGGTCGTCGCGCTCGACGACGGACGGGTCATCACGCCGGCGGGCTGAGGGCCGCCTCGGGTGGAGCCTGGTGGTCGGCCGGGCCGGGCCCGGGCGCCGACGGTGCGGGGCCGGCGCCCTCGGCCGCGGGAACGAGGGCATACGTGGTGCCTCGCAGCTCGAACAGGGCGAGGAGCATCGCCGCGACGGGCACCGCGAGGAGCGCACCGCCGGCGCCGAAGAGCGCCCCGCCGAGTAGGACCGACCCGAACGCGACGGCCGGGTGGACGTTGACGGCCCGCGCGCTGATCCGTGGCTCGAGGGTGAGGTTCTCGACCTGCTGGTAGACGACCGCCCAGACCAGGGCGATGACGCCGACCCACGGGTTCGGGCTGAGCAGCCCGACGAGGACGGGCAGGGCGATGGCGATGTAGGTCCCGATCGTCGGGACGAACTGGGCGACCAGACCGGTCCACAGCGCGAGGGCGAGCCAGCCCGGCATACCGATGATGACGAAGACGATCCCCGTCGTCGCCGCGTTGATGGTCGCGAGGACGACGCGGGCCGCGACGTAGCCGCCGGTCTTGACCGTCGTGAGGTCCCAGGCGGTGACGAAGAGCTCCTGCTGGCGGGCGGGCAGCCGCTGGGCGACCCACCGGCGCAGCCGGGGCCCGTCGGCGGAGAGGTAGAAGGTGAACATCCCGAACGTGAACCCGCTGAAGGCGACCCCGGCGACCGACCCGAAGAGCCCGAGCACCCCGCCGAGGACGTTGTTGGCGTAGCCCGCGACCCGGTCGGGCGTCAGGTGCAGCGCCGCGACGGCATCGGCGACGCTGTAGTCGGTGCCGAACCTGGCGTTGACCCAGGCGATGGTGTCGTCGACGAGCGCCGGCAGCATCCGGACCATCGCCGCGACCTGGTCGACGAAGAGCCTGCCGAACGCGGCCATGAAGACCGTGAGGAACGCGACGACCCCCGCCATCGTCAGCGCCGTCGCGGCCGGACGGGGCATCCGGCCCGAGAGTCGGCGCACCGCCGGCTCGAGCGCGAGCGAGGCGAACCAGGCGAGGACGAGGGTGTAGATGACCGAGCCGCCGTCGCGGACGACGAAGAGCGCGAATGCCGCGAGGGCACCGACCGCGACGAGGGTCCAGCCCACGCGCCACGCGTTCTGCGGGTCCAGCACCATCCGGGTCTCGCGCACGAGTCGATGATGACGCCTCGACCGGGTCCCCCCAAGCGGGCGCGCGGTGAGCCCTCCGGTGGCGTCGGTCGTCAGGAGGACTGCGTGGAGTAGCCGAACTCGGCGAAGTCGCGGCGGTAGAACTTCCGGATCGCCTTGCGGGCAGCGGGGGTGATCTCGACGTCGTGGCTGGCGTGACCGACGAGATCCTTGCCCGCGCGCGAGGTCGGGATCTCGCGGTCCAGGCCGAGGTCCCACAGCTCGTCGATCTCGGCGAGGATGCTCGGGAGCCCGGTCTCGAGCCGGAAGACGTGGGCGCCGGCGAGCTTGAACTCGACCTGGGGCCGGATGTGGTTGTCGAAGAGGAACGGCTGCGCGGCATACCGGCGGAAGGTCGAGGTCACCCAGGCCTCGACGGTGGCTCCGTCGACGCTCGGGCTCGCCGCGCGGTTGCGCCAGAGGTACTCCGAGCGCAGTCGCGCGACCGGCTCGCGCACGACCATGAAGACGCCCGCGAACCGGTCGGTGCGGAAGTTCGTCTCGAGCATCGCCGCGTGCATGTGCTGCGGGGTGCACCACCGGACGTGGTTGACGGTGTCCTCGCCGACCTTGCCGTCGAGGTAGAGCCGCTCGTAGCCGCTCTGGTTGAAGACGTTCTCGATGCTCGTCCCGCCGGCCTTGGGCACATGGATGAAGAGGAAGTTCCGGCCGTCCTTGCGGAAGATGGGCACAGGAGTCTCCAGGTCGGGGTCGGGCTGCCCCCCGATGGTATCGGGGCCCGGCGCTCGGGCCGGGCGCGTAGCCTGTCCGTCGCGGCCTTGTACCCAAAGGGGGGCCGTCCCGGCGTGCGCGCCGGCCCGATGGCGACACCGAGGGGGTGAGCGATGATCCAGCCCAGCTGGCAGCTGTCGGCGTCGATCTCGCTGGTCCTCGCCGTGCTCTGGGTCGCCGTCTCGGTCAGCGGGGTGGCGTCGCTGCGGGTCGTCAAGGCCTTCGCCCTGGAGTTCGCGGTCCTCGTCGGGGTGTTCGCCGTCTACCAGCACACCGCCTACCTCGCCCGGGGCAAGACGGCCGGTGCCTTCTCGAACGGCATGGACATCTGGCACCTCGAGCGGGCGCTGCACCTGCCCAGCGAGGTCTGGGTCCAGCACCTCACCCTCGGCTGGCCCGACGTCGTCCGGGCGACGAACTGGTACTACGCCTACATGCACCTCAACGTCATGACGGCGTTCGTCGTGTGGATGTGGTGGCGGCACCGGGAGCACTACGCCCTGCTGCGCAACACCGTGGCCATCACCACCCTCACCTGCGTGCTCATCCAGATGGTGCCGGTCGCGCCGCCGCGGATGTTCCCCGACCTCGGGTTCGTCGACACCGCCGCGCAGTACGGCCAGTCGGTCTACTCGGCCGGCGGCATCGCCGACCAGCTCGGGGCGATGCCCTCGATCCACGTCGCGTGGGCCGGCATCGTCGGCCTGTTCGGTGCGTGGGCGGTCGGCCGCAGGTGGGGATGGGTCTTCATCCTCAACTTCGTCCTCATCACGTATGCCGTCGTCGCGACCGCGAACCACTGGTGGGCCGACGGCATCGCCGGGCTCGCCGTCATGGGCGTCGTCATGGCCGTCCTCATCCCGATCCACCGCGCCCTGGGGCGGCGGGCCGCCCGGCGCGCGTCGGCACGCGACCTGTCCGGGGAGCAGCCCGACAGCGAGTCGGTCCCCGCGCTGCCCTGACGCCGGATGCCGCCGTCGGGCCCGGTCAGTACCAGTGCGGCGAGCGGCTCAACCAGGTCGACCAGGCCGCACAAGGGCTGCCGTAGGCCCGCTTGATGTAGCCGAGGCCCCAGCGGATCTGGGTCACCGGGTTGACGAGCCAGTCGGAGCCGGCCGCGGCCATCTTCGAGGCGGGGAGGGACTGAGGGATCCCGTAGGCGCCCGACGACGGGTTGGTCGCGCTCCAGCGCCAGCCGCTCTCGCCGTTCCACAGGTTGACGAGACAGCCGAACTGCGAGGAGCCGAAGCCATAGAGGGGCATGAGCCGCTGGGCCACCGTCTGGGGGTGGAGCTGGGCCCAGGTCAGCGCGGCGCTGCCGCCGCTGGTGAGGATCGCACCACCGGGGTAGCCGCCGGACTGCGCCCGCCGGGCCGCAGCCGCCCTGGCCGCGGCCGCGGCGGCCAGGCCGTCCTGGCGCTGCTGCTCCAGGACCTGGGAGGTATGCCGCAGCCGCGCCAGCTGCGTGACCATCTGGTGCTCCTGGGTGGTGAGAGCAGCGACCTGGGCGGTGGCCGCGGCGACCTGGGCCTGGGCGGCCTGCTCGGCGCTCTGGGCCGCGGTCGTCGCGGCCTGCTGCTCCTGCTCGGCCCGGGCCGCCGTGCGCTGGGCCTGCGTGGCCAGAGCGGCGGTCGAGCTCGCCTCCTGAACCTGCCGGGACCACTGCTGGCTCACGGCGCTCAGGCCGGCGGCGGCGTCGGCGTACTGCTGGGGCCCGCCGCTGTCGATGAGGGCGCCGAGGGCGCCGAGCGAGCCGCCGGACTCGTACTCGGCGGCGGCATACCGGCCCAGGTCGGCCTGGGCGGCCGCGGCGGCGGTCGCGGCCGCCGCGGCGCGCTGCTTCGCTGCGGTCGTCTCGGCGGTGCGGGCGGCCAGCTCGGCCGCGGCGGCGGAGTAGGCGTCGGCGGCGGCGGACACCTGGGCCTGCAGGGTGTCGAGCCGGGCGGCGTCGGCCTGGTAGCGGGCCTGGAGGGACCGGACCGTGGCGGCCGCGGCGCGGGCCCGGGCCTGCGCGGCGCGCACCTGCCGGGCGCTGGGGTAGGTCCGGGCCGAGAGGTCGCCCGGCACGGCCGCCGAGGCGATCGGCGCGCCCAGGGCAGTCAGGGCGGCGAGCGCGAGGGCGGCCGCGAGAGCGGCGCGACGGCGACGGCGCGCGAGGGATGGTCCGGGCAGGGGCACCTGGCGTCTCCTTCGGAGGGGCGTGCACACGCTACCCCCTGCGCCACACATGCCACGCCAGTCACATGGATAACTCAGGAAACTCGGAGGTCTCGACCCGAGGCGGTCCGAGAAGGAGTGGGGGCCGGGGGGGTTGACGCACGGCTCCGGTCCTGGTGTACTAAACCAATCGGTTGAACAACTGAAGGGTTGAAAATGGTCGAGACCGAGGACGGGCGCGACGCACGGCTCGACCGCGCGTTCGCCGCCCTGGCCGATCCGGTCCGCCGCGCGATCGTCGCCCGGCTGAGCCGGGGGCCGGCGACGGTGAACGAGCTCGCCGAGCCGTTCGCCATCACTGTCCAGGCGGTCTCGAAACACATCCGGGTCCTCGAAGGGGCCGGGCTCGTGAGCCGCACCCGCGACGCGCAGCGCCGCCCGGTGCATCTCGTCCCGGACCGCCTCGAGGAGCTCACCGCGTGGATCGACCGCTACCGACTCGTCCACGAACAGCAGTTCCGACGCCTCGACGCGCTCCTCGCGTCGACCACCACGGAGGAGAACGCACCATGAGCACGACCACGAACGCCCTGCACCTCGACGTCCCCGCCGGGGTGCCGTGGATCGACTTCACCCGCGAGTTCGACGCACCCGTCGCGGCCGTCTTCGCCGCGCACCGGGACCCTGCCAAGGTGTCCCAGTGGCTCGGCCCGCGCGGCTACGAGATGGTCATCGAGCGCTGGGACTTCGTCACCGGGGGCGACTACCGCTACACCCACCGCAACCCCGAGGGCGCCGAGTTCGGCTTCCGCGGGACCTTCCACACCGTGCGCGACGACGAGCTCGCCGTCCAGACCTTCGAGTACGAGGGTGCGCCGGACCAGGTGGCGCTCGAGTTCATGTGGTTCGAGGACCTCGGCGACGGCCGGTGCCGGCTGCGTGGCCGGAGCATCGGCAGCACCGTCGAGGGCCGCGACGCCATGGTCGCCAGCGGCATGGAGCACGGCATGGCCGAGGGCTACGAGCGCCTCGACGACCTGCTTGCCGCCGGCTGACCCAGCAGGCCAGCGCCCCGGGGACCCGAGGCGTCCGACCCACCCGACCACCCACCCAGGAGCACCCATGGACTGGACCCTCGAAGTCGTCATCGTCCCGGTCAGCGATCTCGCCGCCTCCATCGCGTTCTACCGCGACCGGGTCGGTTTCGACCTCGACCACGAGACGGAGAACGAGCACATGCACGTCGCCCAGCTCACCCCGCGGGGGTCGGGGTGCTCGATCGTCATGGGCAACCTGCCCGGGCAGAGCGAGATGGCACCGGGTTCGCTGCGAGGTGTGCAGCTCGTCGTCGCCGACGCGGAGGCGGCCCGCGCGGAGCTGGTCGGGCGCGGCGTGGAGTGCGCCGAGGTCACCGTCTTCGACGAGCGCGACGGCGGGACCTTCTTCGGGTTCGCCGACCCCGACGGCAACACCTGGGCCGTCCAGCAGATCCGGGCCCGGGCGCAGCGGCCGCTCATCCCGGTCGACGCGCGCGGCCGGTTCGGCGCGGAGGCGTAGGGGCGCGGCATACGCTGCGGCCATGGCCGACCCGGTGACCGACCCTGCGTCCACACGAGAGCCGACGCCGCGGGCTGCCGGGGGGCCGCTCGCGGGGCTGCGGGTCGTCGAGCTGGCCGGGATCGGTCCGGCGCCGTTCGCCGCCCTGCTCCTGGCCGAGCTCGGGGCCGACGTCGTCCGGGTCGACCGTCCGGGCGGCGGCGGGCCGATCGCGTCCGTCACCGCCGGGCTGAACCGGTCGCGGCCGAGCATCGCCGTCGACCTCAAGAACCCCGAGGGCCGGGCCACCGTCCTCCGGCTCGTCGACGGGGCCGACATCCTCGTCGAGGGCCTGCGCCCGGGGGTCATGGAGCGCCTCGGCCTGGGCCCCGACGAGTGTCTGGCCCGCAACCCGCGTCTGGTCTACGGCCGGATGACCGGCTGGGGCCAGGACGGTCCGCTCGCGACGGCGGCCGGACACGACATCACGTATGCCGCGATCACCGGCGCCCTCCACCTCATGGGCGGTCCGGACCGGCCCCGCCCGCCGGTCAACGTCCTGGCCGACTTCGGCGGCGGGACGCTCTACCTCCTCGTCGGGGTCCTCGCCGCGCTGCACGCCCGGGAGCGGACCGGTCGCGGTCAGGTGGTCGACGCGGCCATGGTCGACGGCGCCGCCTCGCTCGTGACGATGGTCTACGGGATGCTCAACGCCGGGCTCTGGCGCGACGAGCGCGCGGCCAACCTCCTCGACGGCGGCGCCCCCTTCTATGACACCTACGCCTGTGCCGACGGCCGGTTCGTCGCCGTCGGTGCCCTCGAACCGCAGTTCTACGCCGCGCTCCTCGAAGGGCTCGGGCTGAGCCTCCCCGAGGGGCAGTACGACACGGCGGCGTGGCCGGAGCACCGGCGGGCGCTCGCCGCGGCGTTCGCCGGCCGCACCCGTGACGAGTGGGCCGAGCACTTCGCGGGGACCGACGCCTGCGTCGCGCCCGTCCTCGCCCTCGGCGAGGCGCCGGACCACCCGCACCTGCGGGCCCGGGGCGTCTTCGCGTCGACCTCCGCGGGCCCGGTCCCTCGGGTCGCGCCGCGCTTCTCGCAGACGCCCGGGCTCGACCCCGGACCCGAGCCCGCGGTGGGGGCCGACACGACGGCATACCTGCTGGGCCACGGGTTCACCCGGGACGAGGTCGACGCGCTCCTCGCGAGCGGTGCCGTCGTCCAGGCCTGAGGCCGCCGGTTCCGGTCCCACCCGGGGGCTCGGGTCGGGCCCGGGCTGTTGCTCGGCCGCCGGGGTGGGCAGACTGGCGGGAGCGGGCCGCCGCCCGGCCGGCCCCGATGAGGAGGTATGCCGTGTCCGCTCGTGACGCCGTCATCGTCGAGGCCGTCCGTACCCCGGTCGGCCGGCGCCGCGGCTCCCTCGCCGACCAGCACCCGGTCGAGCTGTCCGCCCATGTGCTCCGGGCGCTCGTCGAACGGACCGGCGTGGACCCCGCCGCCGTCGACGACGTCATCTGGGGCTGCGTCCAGCAGGTCGGCGCGCAGTCGCTCAACATCGCCCGCAACGCGGTCCTCGCCGCAGGCTGGCCCGAGACGGTGCCGGGGGTGACGCTCGACCGGCAGTGCGGCTCCTCCCAGCAGGCCGTGCACTTCGCCGCCGCGGGCCTGATCGCCGGGCACTACGACCTCGTCGTGGCGGGTGGGGTCGAGGTCATGTCGTCGGTCCCGCTCGGCTCCTCGCTCACGACCCCGGACTACGGCTTCCCCTACAGCCGAAGCATCCTCGACCGCTACGGCGTCGAGATGTTCAACCAGGGCATCGGGGCCGAGATGATGGCTCAGAAGTGGTCGCTCTCGCGGGCGGAGCTCGACGAGTTCTCGGCGCTCTCGCACGAGCGGCTGGCGGCGGCCATCGACGCGGGCCGCCTCGACGGGCAGCTCGCGCCGGTCACGCTGGCCGACGGCTCGGTCCTCGCGGCCGACGAGGGGCTGCGCCGGGGGACGTCCGTGGAGACGCTGGCGGGGCTGGCGCCGGCCTTCGCGGCCGACGGGGTGATCCACGCGGGCAACTCCTCGCAGATCAGCGACGGCGCCGCCGCGCTTCTCCTCACGACCTCCGAGAAGGCCACCGAGCTCGGCCTCACCCCGATCGCCCGCTTCCACTCCGGAGCCCTGGCCGGCGACGACCCGGTGATGATGCTCGCGGCACCGATCCCGGCGACCGAGAAGGTGCTGCGGCGGGCCGGCCTGACGATCGGCGACATCGGCGCCTTCGAGGTCAACGAGGCCTTCGCGCCGGTACCGCTGGCGTGGCTCAAGGAGACCGGGGCCGACCCGGCGCTGCTCAACCCCAACGGCGGCGCGATCGCGATCGGTCACCCCCTCGGCGCCTCCGGCGCGCGGATCATGACCCAGCTCGTCCACCACCTCCGGGACACGGGAACGCGCTACGGCCTGCAGACGATGTGCGAGGGTGGCGGCATGGCCAACGCGACGATCCTCGAGCTCCTCTGATGGCGGACTCCGTCACCGTCACCGTCGAAGGGCCGGTGGGCCGGATCACCCTCGACGAGCCCGACCGGCTCAACGCCGTCGACGCCCCGATGCTCGACGCCGTCACCGAGGCGGTCGTCGCGCTCGGGGCCGACCCAGCCGTGCGGGTCATCGCGGTGGCCGGCGCCGGCCGCGGATTCTGTGCCGGGGCCAACCTCGCCGTCGGCTCCGGCGGGGCGCCGCCTCAGGTGGGCACCGACACGCTCGACGCGGCCGGCCTGCTCGTCCGCTCCCTCGTCGACTGTCCGACGCCGACGGTGGCCCTCGTTCACGGCGTCGCGGCCGGGGTCGGGGTCTCGATCGCCCTGGCCTGTGACTACGTCCTCGCGAGCGAGGCGGCGAGCTTCGTCCTCGCCTTCGCCCGGATCGGCCTGATGCCCGACGGCGGGGCCACCGCCCTGGTCGCCGCGTCCGTCGGCCGGGCCCGGGCGATGCGCCTGGCGCTGACCGGCGAGAAGCTCGACGGCGCGACGGCGGCCGCGTGGGGCCTGGTCGCCGAGGCGGTGCCCGCCGAGGACTTCGACGCCCGGGCCGCGGCGCTGCTCGACCAGCTCGGCGGTTCGGCGCCGGAGGCGGCCCGGGAGACCGCCTCGGCGATCAACGCCGCCACCCTCGACCTCGGCGGTGCTCTCGACCGTGAGGAGCGTGGCCAGGCCCGCCTGCTCCAGAGCCCCGACTTCGTCGAGGGCGTGCTCGCCTTCCTCGAGAAGCGCCCGGCCCGCTTCGGCGCCACCCGGCCGGGTTCCCTGGCCTAGACGGGCTCAGGGAGATCGAGACCCCGCCAACTAGGGTGTGCCCGTGGCTACGGAGTCCGGTGTCGTCCGCACCTTCGAGGCGGGGCAGTGGTCTCCCGAGGAGCTTCTCGCCGCCAAGGGCGTTCAGCGGGTCAGCGTCGTCATCCCGGCTCGTGACGAGGAGGACACCGTCGGCGGGATCGTCGCCGCGGTCCGCGAGGCCTGGGTGGGGTCGGTCCCCCTCGTCGACGAGCTCGTCGTCATCGACTCCGACTCGACCGACCGGACCGCCGAGGTCGCCCGGGCCGCCGGCGCCGAGGTCCACGCCGCCGCCGAGATCCGCCCCGACCTCGGCCCGGGGCGGGGCAAGGGCGAGGCACTGTGGAAGTCCCTCCATGTCACGACCGGCGACCTCCTCGTCTTCCTCGACGCCGACCTCATCGAGTGGGGGACCCACTTCGTCGCCGGTCTCCTCGGCCCGCTGCTGACCGACCCGAGCCTCGCCCTCGTCAAGGCCGTCTACGACCGGCCGCTCCTCGACGGCCACGGCCACGAGGTCGAGAGCGGCGGCCGGGTCACCGAGCTCGTCGCCCGGCCGCTCCTCGCCCTGCACTGGCCCGAGCTGGCCGGACTCGTCCAGCCGCTCGCGGGGGAGTGGGCCGTCCGCCGGTCCGCCTTCGAGACGTATGCCGTGCCCTGCGGCTACGGCGTCGAGGTCGCCGCCCTCGTCGACACCGTGACGTCCGCCGGCGCTGACGCCATCGCCCAGGTCGACCTCGGCCGTCGGGCGCACCGCCACCACCGGCACGACACCCTCGGCCAGATGGCGGTCCAGGTCATGGCGGCGGTCGAGGCCCGGCGCGGCGGGGACACGGCATACGCCTCCTCGGGCGAGGTCGTGCTGCGGCAGTTCGACCGCGTCGAGGGCGGCTTCCGCCCGAGGGAGAGCGCCGTCGACGTCTCGGAGCGTCAGCCGGCGGTCCGGGTCAGCGGGTATGCCGGACACCGTGGGGAGGGACGCGCATGAGGTTCCGGCTGGGCCGTCGGGAGTACGACGAGAACGCCCGCCTCGTCATGGCGATCGTCAACCGCACCCCGGACTCCTTCTATGACAAGGGGCTCACCTGGGCCGAGGACGCGGCCCTCGACCGGGTCCGCCAGGTCGTCGCCGAGGGTGCCGACCTCGTCGACATCGGCGGCATCAAGGCGGCTCCGGGGGTCGAGATCGACGCTGCCGAGGAGATGCGCCGGGTCGTCGGCTTCGTCGAGACGGTGCGGAGCGAGTTCCCCGACCTCGTCATCAGCGTCGACACGTGGCGCTCCGAGGTGGCCCGTGCCGTCTGTGCGGCCGGGGCCGACCTCATCAACGACGCCTGGGGCGGCGCCGACCCCGCACTGCCCGAGGTGGCGGCAGAGTTCGGGGTGGCCCTCGTGTGCACCCACACCGGCGGGGTGACGCCGCGAACGCGCCCGCACCGGATCGAGTACGACGACGTCGTCGCCGACGTCGTCCGCTCCCTGACGGAGCAGGCCGAGCGGGCGGTCTCGCTCGGGGTCGAGCGCGAGCGGGTCCTCATCGACCCCGCGCACGACTTCGGCAAGAACTCGTGGCACTCCCTCGAGGTGACCCGTCGGCTCGACGAGCTCACCGGGCTGGGCTGGCCCGTGCTCGTGTCGTTGTCCAACAAGGACTTCGTCGGTGAGGCGCTCGGGAGAGCAGTGGGTGAGCGGCTGCTGGGCACCCTGGCGACGACGGCGGTGTCGGCCTGGCTGGGCGCCCACGTCTACCGCGTTCACGAGGTGACGGAGACCCGCGAGGTCCTCGACATGGTGTCGGTCATCGCCGGCACCCTGCCGCCGATGCGCACGACAAGAGGGCTTGCATGATCGAGACGGTGACGGTCGTGCCGAGCGCCCTGCTGCTGCTGCCCGAGTATGCCGGCCGCGACGACGCCGGGGCGGACCTGCGCGGCGCCGCGGTCGAGCTGCTGCGCGACCTCGCCGGGCGCAGCGTCGTCCTCGTCGTCGGAGGTGACCGCGAGCCGCGGAGCACCAAGCCGGCCGTGGGCCGCCGGGTCGGCCAGCTCCTGCTCCGGCTCGCCGGGGTCGCCGCGGCCGACGTCGTCGAGGTCCCGTGGGACGCCCCGCTCGAGGTATGCCGCACGCTCGGCGAGGCGCTCGCGGCGGCGCCCGGGGAGCTCGATCTCCTCGTCGTCGCCGACGGCAGCGCCCGGCGCGGTGAGAAGGCGCCGGGCCATCTCGACGAGCGGGCCCTGCCCTTCGACGAGGGGCTCGTCGCCGCGCTGGCCTCTGCCGACGCGGCCGGACTGCTCGCCCTTGACCCCGCCCTGGCCGCCGACCTGCTCGTCCAGGGCCGCGCCCCGCTCCAGGTCGCGGCCGCGGCGATGGGCGGCGCGGCATACCGGCCGGTCCGCGTCGAGGCGAGCGACCCCTTCGGCGTCCTCTATGTCCTGGCCCGGCTCGAGCGCGGGGGCAGCTGACGTCGGGTCGGGTCGCCGCGCCTCCCGGCCGGGCGGAGTGGGGCGGGCTCCCGGTTCAGTCCTCGGGGTCGGTGTCGTCGCCCAGCGCCGCCGACAGGGCCGGGCCCTCGCCCTCGGCGGCTCGCTCGTGCAGCCGCGAGCGCACCTGGTCGGGGGTGTAGGCGCGGCGCTCGCGCTCGTTGCGGGCGATGAGCACGCCGGTGGCGGCGACGCCGACGACGCTGCCCACGCCGAGAAGCTTCCACATCCGCTGTCTCGAGGCCATGCCGCCGAGCCTAGCCACAACCCGGCGGCGACCCGGCAGACTGGGCCCTCGTGAGGGGCTCGACGATCACGCTCGACGAGGCGGTCGACGCCGTGCGCACCGGTGACGTGTGGATCTTCCGTGGTGGCTCGGCGGCCGACCGGGCGATCCAGGTCGCGACGAACGCTCCGGTCAACCACGTGGGTATGGCGGTCGTCCTCGACGACCTGCCACCGCTGATGTGGCACGCCGAGCTGGGCCGGAGCCTGGTCGACCATTGGACCGGCGAGCATCATCGCGGGGTCCAACTGCACGACCTGCGCGCGGCGGTGACCCGGTGGCAGGTCGACTTCGGACAGCGGGCGTGGCTGCGCCAGCTCACCCCCGAGGTGGGCCGGGCCGAGGAGGATGCCGTGCTGCGGACGATCGCCCGCCTCGACGGGGTGTCGTTCCCGTCGACGACCCGGCTCGCCTGGCGGTGGCTGCGCGGGCGCGACGCCCATCTGAGCGACCGTGCGGCACGGGCGAAGGGGCTGCGCCCCGAGGTCGCCTACTGCGCCGAGGTCGTCGCCGCGACCTACGAGGACATGGGGCTGCTCGCCTCGGACCTGCCGGTCAACTGGTACGACCCGGGCCGCTTCTGGAGCGGGGACTCCCTGCCGCTCGCGGCGGGCTGGTCCCTCGGCGCCGAGGTCGAGGTCCGTTCCCCACCCGGCTGAGCGGGCTCTCCGGCGCTCGGAGGAGGTCGCTCGGCGGGGGGCGCTCGGCGAGGTGCCGCCCGGCGACACGACCACCGTGCCGAACCGTTTGCATCGGCAGTCCACCAGACCTTGGGTAGCCTTGTGGGCACAGCACCGACGCCGCCGCCGCGCTGCGGTGTCGCGTCCTGGCTGTCCAGGTCCGGGGTGGCTGGGTGGGACGGCACCTCACCGCCCCGGACCAGGGCCCTCAGCCGCGCAGCGTCTGCAGGAAGTCCGCGATCCGGCCGATGGCCTCGGCGAGCATGTCGACGTCGGGCAGGGTCACCAGCCGGAAGTGGTCTGGCTCGAACCAGTTGAAGCCCGTCCCGTGCGTGACGAGGATCTTCTTGGCGCGCAGCAGGTCGAGGACGAACGCCTCGTCGCTCTCGATCGGGTAGACCGCCGGGTCGAGGCGCGGGAAGCAGTAGAGGGCTCCGTCGGGCTCGACGCACGAGACTCCCGGGATCTCGTTGAGCAGCCCCCAGGCGAGCTTGCTCTGCTCATAGAACCTTCCGCCGGGGACGATGAGCTCGTTGATCGACTGGTAGCCGCCCAGCGCGGTCTGGATGGCGTGCTGGGCAGGGACGTTGGCGCACATCCTCATGTTCGCCAGCAGGGTGAGCCCCTCGAGGAAGTCGGTCGCCAGGTGCTTCGGGCCCGACACCATGACCCAGCCGGCCCGGTAGCCGCACACCCGGTAGGCCTTGGACAGCCCGCTGAAGGTGAGGGTGAGGACGTCGTCACCGGCATACGTGGCGGTGTGGTGGTGGACCGGCTGGCGGGTGTCGTCGGCGAAGAGGATCTTTTCGTAGATCTCGTCGGACATGAGGACGAGCTGGTGCCGGCGGGCGATGTCGACGAGCCCCTTGACGGTCTCCTCGCTGTAGACCGCACCGGTCGGGTTGTTGGGGTTGATGATGACGAGCGCGTAGGTGTTGGCCGTGATCTTGGACTCGATGTCGTCGAGGTCGGGGTTCCACCCGTTGCTCTCGTCGCAGCGGTAGTGCACCGGCACGCCGCCGGCCAGGCTGACCGCACCGGTCCACAGCGGGTAGTCCGGTGCCGGGACGAGGATCTCGTTGCCGTCGTCGATGAACGCCGTGAGGACCATCGAGATGAGCTCGGAGACACCGTTGCCGATGAAGACGTCGTCGACCTTGGTGTCGAGCAGCCCGCGTGACTGGTAGTACTGCGCCACCGCGGTGCGGGCGGAGTAGATGCCGCGCGAGTCGGAGTACCCCTGCGACTCGGGCAGGTTGTGGATCATGTCGGCGAGGATCGCCTCGGGCGCCTCGAAGCCGAACGGCGCCGGGTTGCCGATGTTGAGCTTGAGAACCTTGTGCCCCTCGGCCTCGAGCCGCTGGGCCTCGACGAGGATGGGGCCACGCACGTCGTAGCGGACGTGTTGGAGCTTGCGGCTCTGGGTGATGGGGCGCATGCGCTCAGTGTGTCAGGGGCCGGTGAGCCGCGCCCCACGCTTTCGCGTCGGCGAGATGCCGGCGTCCGGCCCTTCGGCTCTGTGTGGGTATGCCGCGTGCCCGAGCTTCGGAGCGCGCCCGCGGGGGCGGCGGGAGGCGTTGGGGCGTGGGGTTCCGGTCGGTTCCCGGGGCGATTGGTCAGCTACGCCCGGCGGACTTCTCCCTGTCAGGGGGGCTCGCGTCACTCCGGACCGAGTCTGGCCAGACGCCGGCCCTGCCGGAAGTCTCTAGCGTCCCAGAAGGACACGACTGCCACGGCGGGGTCAGGGAGACAGCGTGTGAGGCCTCCTCTTCTGTGCCAGGGTCTCTGCGACGCGCATCCGGGTCTCCTCGCCGCCCCCTGGACGCGCCACGATCCACTCCTGGGATGCGTCCCACTGCCAGTCGTTGTACCAACTCACGACCTCAGGTGTCATCGTGACGACTGACGATTGCGGGCCTAGCGCTAGCAACCTACCCGGGTCGATCGGCATGACGATGTGGCTGGCGTCGCCGAGAGCCACCCCGTGGTGGGGGCCGACTCCCGGGTCTCCGTCCTTCATCACCAGCACAGGTGAGTCGCTAAGAACGAGCTCTGATCCCGCTGGAGTAGAACCCACCTGAATTGCGAACCGGGCGAATATCTTGCGGGCTTCGGCTAGGTTCACGATGCTGCGTTCGCTATGCCACTGGTCCTTGCCGGCCGCCACAACGCGCCCATGGACGAGATCGTTGATCCACTCGAGCTGTGCCTTCCCCACGGGAAGGAGCCCGACCTCAGCCAGGTAGGCCTGTACCAGAAGGTGCGGTCTCTCCTCGAGGATCCTCCGCTTACTAGACTCGACGATTCCGTCGGTGATGGCTTCGCGGACCGCCATAATGGCGCGGCTTCTGGCCCAATGCACCGCCATCAGGTCACGCAGGTTCTGCTCATCCTCGCCCTTGAAGGCGAACCCCCGGTCCATCCGCTTGACCGTGCGACCAGCTCGCGTTTCCACTGAGCCCCAGATCGCCTCGGAGACCCTCGGCTGGTGGGCATCGAACTTCGTTTCGAAGAACGCCGAGCCAAAGGAAAGGCGCCGGTGTAGCCCGCGTCGCCGATCAAAGACCGCAACCTCGCCCTGGTCTGCGAATCTCTTCAGCAAGAACCTCGAGACCGTGTGCTGTCCAGTCGGTGGGCCGGGGGCTCTTGGCATGCGCATCATTGTTCCCCACCGCAGCGACGGCTCAGGGCACTGACCGGGCCGCAACCATGTCCCTGTCACGTCACACCACCCGCGACAGGTACGGAGGGGGCGTGCCGCATGGGTAGGTGGCAGGTCAGGTTGACACCTATCCATGCAACAGACCCGTCACCCGGCGGCAGTGGGTGGCGGATGCGTAGTCTGGGGTAGCGGGGAACGACATGGGCGCCTTGGCTTCCGTCAGCCCGGCGGCCACCGGGCCGGTTGGGGTCGTCGAGCACACCCGTCTTCGATCACGCTAGGAGGTCTGCCATGACCGGCTACTACCGGGTGATGCTCGGCAAGGGCAGCGCCTACGTCGACGAATGCGTCGAGGGTGGTTTCATCGGTGCCGACTACGACATCCGGGAAGACCTGTCCGGGAAGCTAACCGCTGACTGGCGAGCGTTCAACAAGGCCTACATCCCCATCTACATGACGAACGTTCCCGGAAAGAGCAAAGTGGCCGCAGGTCTGGCATGTGGGAGCCTCTGGACGATTGCCATCGGCGTCAATGAGGGGGACGTGGTGCTCTCCCCAACGGGTCACGGCATGTATCACGTTGGCAGGGTCGACGGCCCGTATTTCTACGACCCCGCCGGCCCGCTTCCTCATCGCCGTCCCGTGACGTGGCGGAGCGAGCTCATCGCACGGCCCGACATGAGCGAGGATCTGAAGCGTTCTTCCGGCAGTGCCGGGACCGTCGTGAACATCTCCGCCTTCTCTGCTGAGATCGAGGGTCTTCTCGAACCTTCGGCGCCACCTCAGATCGTTGCCGCGGACCCGACGATCGAAGACGTCGCCACCTTCGCGCTGGAGAAGCACCTCGAGGACTTCCTCGTCGCGAACTGGGCCGCGACGGACCTCGGCAAGACGCACCAGATCTACGAGGTCGACGGCGAGAAGGTGGGCCGGCAGTACCCGACCGACACCGGTCCGATCGACATTCTGGCCCAGAGCCACGACGGCACCGAACTGCTAGTGGTTGAACTGAAACGTGGCAGGGCCAGCGACGCCGTCGTCGGCCAAGTCCAGCGATACATGGGATATGTCGCCCAAGACCTCGCCGAGCCTGGCCAGAACGTACGAGGAGTGATCATCGCCTTAGAAGACGATGTGCGCGTGCGTCGGGCCCTTGCCGTTGCCCCCAACATCGACTTCTACAGATACGAGGTCAGCTTCCGGCTCAAGAAGGTCACGCATCAGGCATGACGGCGGCTTGGCGTGTCGAAGGGATGAGCACCCCCGGGGGCATGGGCGCCCCGACGTCCTACCGCGTGCCCGGTTACTCATCGGGTTCGCTCAGCGATGACTCGTAGTCCTGCCCGCCATAGAAGACGCCCAAGATCGTGACGTACTTGGCGTCGGCATCGACGCTGAAGGCGATCACGGTGCGCTTGCGATAGGACACGGTCCGCAGTCCGGGGCGAAGGTCGTCGCGAGCCTGGCCTCGGTGCGGGAAGAGGGCCAGCCCTTCGCAATGCTCCACGATCGCGTCGACGTACCCGGCCGCGATGGTCGGCGTCGCTGACCGGCTGATGTAGCCGTAGAGACCCTCGAGTTGGTCGACGGCCTCGGGAGCGAAGCGGACGCGATGGGTCACTGCTCGCGCACGCCGCGCAGCCGACCCCGGACCGCGTCAGCGGTCACGGCACGTTGCGGGTCGGCCTGCAGCCGGTCGTAGGCCGGCAGCACCTGATCGCGCAGCCACGCTTCGACAGCACGGTCGCGGGCAGCCAAAGCGCGCAGGCCGTCACGGATGACCTCGCTCTCGGAGGCGTACTCCCCGGAGGTCACCTTGGCACGCACCATGTCGGCCATCTCATGGGGCAGGGTCACGCTCATCTGCCGCGTCGTCCTCATCGCGCCACCTCCATGGAGTAGGACTCCATCCTATCGCAGGCGAGTTCGACGTCCCCCGTGACGAGACAGGAGGGGTAGCCCTACCGCCAGTTGGCCGCCTCAGCCACGGGATCGCATCCCCGCCAATCAGGGGTTAAGCGTCGAAGCCGAGATCGTCCGCGGCGGGGGCCCTGTCGCTGTTCCAGACGCGGGCGTACGCGTGCTCGACAAGCGGCCAGATCTGCTGAATGCCTTCAGCGACCGAGTTCACGTTGGTGGCGAGGTCGCCCACGGCGACGAACTCGTGTGGGATGACGCGGCCCGAATCGTCGCGCCGCCCCTGGGGGTCCGGGAACCTCACGGCGACAGTCCCACCCATTCGGTGCCATGCGGTGGGGCGATCGGGGACTTGGCTGAACATTCGCTCGTACTCGGCTAGCGGGTCGCCCCATCCGCCGTCGAGGAGGAACCGAAAACCCCACGTCCGGCCGCGGGTCGCCCAAATCAGCTGGGTCGGGCGCTCTGGTAGAGAACTCACTTCTGGGTCCGGATCAGCTTGTCACGCACGCCCTGGTCGAGGTCGATCTTGAACTGGGTCAGCATGGCCCGCAAGTAATCGTTGTGGGCGCGCGCCTCCTCGTTGATCTCCCTGAGTTTCGGCCCAGCCATCGCGACCGTAGCGGCCAGCATCGGCAATGCCTTGGCCACAAACTCCGCTCGCTTATCCACCCTGATGACCTTCGACAGGAGCTTCTCGACATTGACGAACTTCGCCCCCGTCAGAGCCGCGGCAATCACGTCGGCACCGTCGGCGAGCGAATCCACGACCTTGCGGGGGATCGCCATCCGCTGCTCCCACAGGACTCGGCGCTCCAACGGCAGGAGGGACGCGATTGGCAGGATCAGATCGAGTCCGACACGTTGCCTGACGTCGATCTCGACCGGCTCCAGGCCGCCCGGCCGCAGCTCGAACTTCGCCGACGACAGGAGGATGAAATCCTCGCCGATCGACAGTGCCTCCGGGGTTTCGATCAGTTCCGCGATGGCACCTCGAAGCCGCTCGAGGTCTTCGGAGGCTTTAAGGATGACGAGATCGCGGAAGGTGCTGACGTCCCAGTCCGGCACCAAGTCCGCCTTGGACAGCGCCAGGATCCAGATCCTTGGGAACTCGACCAGCGGTCCGCTCTCCGCGAGGAGGTCGTCCTTAAGACGCAGGAGGTTCTGACGCAAGTTGCCCAGGAGCGACTTCAGGTAGCGCTCCTCCTCGCCCGCGTAATCGAGCAACTTCTGACCGTCGACGAGGAGCAGCGCGACATCCGAGCGGAGCAACGAGATGAACGTGTCGGTGCGCCGGTTGCGCTCCTCAAGGCTGCTCGGGTCGTCCGTGAACCACTCACCGGGGTAGTCGTGCCAAGCGAGGCGCAGCTCATCGAAGGGCCGCTTCTTGCCCTCGGGCTCATCGCCGGCCTTGAGCTTGACCGAGAACTCGTAGGTGGTGTTGACGAACCTGGTTTGCATCGGGACAGTCGCGTTGTCGCGCATGCCGAGGAAGTTCTGGTAGAGCCGATGCCCCTGACCAGTCTGACGAGCGACCAGGTCCCACAGATCGTTAACGTAGGACCCCTCCTGCGTAGGGCCATAGAACGACGAGACCAACACCGTCTTGCCAGATCCAGCTTCACCGAAGACTGCGATGTTCTGCTCTCGAACGCGGGGATACTTCGCCATGCCCCGAACCTAGACCCAACCTCCAACAGTTCGGGGGGCACGTTCCGAAACCAACTGGTAGGGCTGACGAGGCAGCGGTGCCAGCCATCGTGAGGTCCCGACAAGTAGCCCAATCCGCCGCCAGACGGGCGCGGTGTGTTTGGACCGGTCAGGCTCCGAACCGCTGTTGAGCGGCTTGGCGCGTGGTGTCCAGCGCGGCGCCGATGATGGTCCAGGAGTCTCCGGCGTCCCGGGCGGCGTGGACCGCGTCGCGCAGCTCTTGTTCGGCGGCGGCGAGGTTCTCGCGGGCGGTAAGGATGCGTCGGAAGTGTGCTGCGTCTCGGGCTGGAGTGGTGGCCGGGTCGAGCCGGTCAAGGCCGGTTCGGTCGTGGTCGGACTTGATGTTGGTCATCGCGCGTCACCTCATCTCAGATAGTCGTAGAACGTGGGGCGGAGCCGGTCTGCGTGGATGATTCGGGTCGGTTCGCCGGCCGGGACGGCGACGAGCTCGAGCATCAGGCCGTGCCGGTCGGGCCCAATGACGAGGAGCCGCTCCTCCCCGTCGTACTCGTACTCGACAAGCCGGGTGGGCGTGCCGCCAGGCATGGTCGATGCTGGCGTCGTGGATCCCGTGTTTGCGAGCGGACGCACGGATCTCCACACGTCAAGGATGTCTTGACGCGTACGGCCTTGTCAAGGGTCAGTTGACACCCCACGGTTCCCCGGTCGCACCTGCCCCACGCCGCCGCCTGTCGACCTATCTCATCCCAGCGCGCGCTGATGTGCGCCTGAGGTTGCTCACCGTCGTCGGTGTGAACTACAGTTGACACATGGTCGAGGTCATCCGATCCGGAACGTTCGACCGATGGCTCAGCAGACTCAAAGACCGGCGCGCGGCCGCGCGCGTGCTGGTCCGGATCAACCGACTGGCGGCCGGCAACCCCGGAGACGTCAAACCCGTCGGCCACGGCGTCTCCGAACTGCGGATCGCCTACGGCCCCGGCTACCGCATCTACTACCTCCAAAGACGGCGACCGAGTGATCCTGCTGCTCACCGGCGGGGACAAGTCCAGCCAGGACGCCGACATCCGCCAAGCCCACCAGATCGCCGCCGAATGGAGAAGAGGCCGACCATGAGCAACGAGACCTTCGCCCCCTTCGACAGCGCCGACTACCTCAACACCTTCGAGGACGTCACCGCCTACCTCGAAGCGGTCCTCGAGGACTCCCCCGACGACCCCAGGGCCATCGCCGCCGCGCTCGGCGCGATCGCCCGCTCTCGCAACCTCAGCCAGATCGCCCGCGAGGCCGGCATGAGCAGAGAAGGCCTGTACAAGGCCCTCTCGGCCGACGGCAACCCCACCCTGGCCACCGTCATGAAAGTGGCCCACGCCCTCGGGCTCCGCCTGCACTTCGAAGCCACCGCCTGACCGCACCCGGGGCCGCAATGCGCAATCAGCTTGCGCTCAGGACCTGCCCCACACCGCCGCCTGACGCGCCTCTTAGTGACGAGGGGCCAACTCGGCCGGCCAGGTTCCCAGGTCGGCGGGATTTGTCGGCTTGTCGAACGCGCAGCCTCGCAGGTCGATCCGGAAGCTGAGGGCACCAGTCTCGGTGGCGAACCACGCTTGGACGAAGGAGCCGTCGTCGAACGGGCAGGCGTACTCCCCAGAGGGAGGGTCCCGGAGCGACTTCAGGTCCGCGACGAGCGCGGCGGCTGTCGCCGCTTCCAGGTGGGTGTGAAAGGTACGGCACGTCTTTGGGCCGCCGGCCCGTGGGATGCCGGCATTCATGCCCGGGTACCAGAGCAGGTCCGCACCGGTCGGGTGGTCCGGCAGCGCCTGCCGGTCGATCGTGCTCGGCGTCGGTGTTGTCACCCAGCAGGTGGAAGTGTCACCCGGACCGGTCGGGGTGGTCAGCGTGGCCGATGGCCAGGCGGTCGGCAGTGACTGGGATCGCGGCGCCGCGCCCTGGCAGGCCGCGAGGCCACCGGCGACAAGGCAGGCCAGTAAGGCCCCGACGAACTTCACCCAGTGTGCGCTCACAGATCGCCCCGCGTCCCGAGATGTCTGCTCCACGCAGGGTAACCCGACCCCGGACCGCGCGTCACGCCGCTCGCCGACGACCGATGACCCACGCCTCCGCCTGCGGACGCAGTCTCGGTCGGCGATGTGGGGCAGGCCCGAGCGCACACCAACACAGCAGCCGGTGGTGTCACTAGTGATACCATGCCGTCATGGCGATGACCCTGCGGCTGACCGAAGACGAGACCGAGGCGCTGCGCCGCCGCGCCCAGCTCGAATCTCGCTCGATGCAGGACGTGGCCCGGCAGGCCGTGCGGGAGTACGTGGAGAGCCACAGCCGCGCCGAGCTGCTCGACCAGGTCCTCGACGAGGAGCTGCCTCGCTACGCCGAGGCCTTGGAGCGGCTCGGCCAGTGATCTACCTGACCCTGCCCGAGTTCTTGCACGTCGCCGAGCGGACCCTCGGCCCAGAGGTGCTCGTGCGCGACCACGGGTTGCTGGAGTCGGCACTGGCGCGCCCGCAGGCCACCGCATTCGGGGCCGCCGCCTACGAGAGCCTCGGGGAGAAGGCCGCCGCGCTCCTGCACTCCCTGGCCCGCAACCATGCGCTGGTCGACGGCAACAAACGCCTGGCCCTCGCCGCGACGATCGCATTCCTCGGGCTCAACGGCTACCGGCTCACCCTGACCAACGACCAGGCATACACGCTCGTGGTGGACATCGCCTCCGGGCGCCTCGACGACGTCGTGGACATCGGTGAACGGATCAAGAAGGGCAGCGCCCCACGGCGCCGGTGACCACTCCGGTCTGCCGGGACAACTGCCCCACATCGCCGGGTAGAGCCCCGTCAGCGCGCGGCTCGTCTCTTGTCCCATGGCGGCGTCTGAGTCACCGACCTGGACGTGAGGTGCCAGCATCGACATTGGCTGCAGAGGTAGGCGCCGGTAGGAACCCTGGCGTTCTGCCCTTGCCTCCTACGGACGATTGCGCGCATCGCACAGATCGCCATCCATTGAGTCTGGTACGGCAACTTCGAGCACGACATGTCGTTGTTCCTCGACTTGTCGCACTCGGCGGGCTCATATCCTGCCCGGTGCGCGGTTCACACCACACGGTGATCGGCCATCAAAGGAACCCCACGGCTCCCCTTGTCGACAACGGTACCTGACCACAGGTTCCGTCGGCATCGACCGTTCGGAGCGGTCCGCGGTCCGCTCCGACCCGCAAACCGCTGCGTGCCGGGCTGTCGGTTGAGGGTCAGGAGGAGGGCAGGTTGCGGGCCAGGTGGTGCCGCTGACCCGCACCATCCGTTCCAGCAGCACCGAAGTGGTCATCGACCCTGATCGCGGCAACCGTCTTCCAGAGCGTTCCTCGGCGCAGTGCCAGCACCTGTGTTCGGTAGCCACCACGCGTATCCAGAACCGCTCCGGAAATGTCGGCCCCGTCGTACTCGGCGAGGTCCGAGAGACCCTCGCTTTGCTGCTGGACCTCTAGCGCCCTCGGCGCGGCCCTTGAGCGAGAGTCCAGCGCGTCGATACAGGCCCTTCCGCCGCGAGCTGGGCGGTACGGCATACGGAAGAGAGCCGACCTCGGTGTCAACGTCGGCTGAAAATGAACCCCCTGGCGTCGGGTGAAATCGGACCCCTCTGGTTGGGTTGTCATGGTCAGTCCTCGGCTCCCACGGGGGTGGGGACGCGGCCGAGGTCGCGGTTCT
>Ga0187809_10000177_pt1 | contig 41742 bp, 41 predicted proteins | sample NC_wetland_sal_i_8_FD_132415 | JGI IMG/M metagenome (GOLD analysis project Ga0187809, IMG submission 132415) | Wetland sediment microbial communities from Neuse River Estuary, North Carolina, USA - ASW_4 | ecosystem: Environmental > Aquatic > Freshwater > Wetlands > Sediment | place: USA: North... | reverse complement strand
TTTGACGGTGTCCATGCATCGGAAGGCTGTCGGGACTCCCATCACGCCCTGCGCTGCTTTCATACAGCAGATAGCCATCGGCTGCGGGCCTTTGTCGTCGGTCGCGGTTGTACGTGCTAGTTCGACTGCACAATCTACTAATTTGGCAGCGTCTTCGTCGGTAAAAGGTTTCTTCATGCGCTTAGTATAGACCAAAAATTAGCTGGATAAATTGCCACACCGTCATACTTCGGGTTGGAACTTATTGCGGCTCCAGTTCCAGAGCACCGGATGGACTTGCGAAGGGTTGACGCCGCTATCTTTCAGCAGCAGTTTCCATGCAGCCTCCACTTGTAACGGCGTTGCTCCTAACGGCGTAATGCCGAGCTGCGCGCTGCTTTGCAGGACATGCGTGTCAGGTATGATGGAGATTTCCTGCGCATTCTGGAGCTGCACATCGGTGTACGACGACAGGATAAACGGCCAGTAATTGGATAGCTTCGGACCGGATAGATAGGGGAAGCGCTTGCGGTGTGTTTTCTGCAAAAGCGCGATAAGTTTGCCGGCATCACGGTCGGCTTCTTTGATAATGTTTCGCGGATCGTCCTCGTAATACGCGTGTAATGTGCGGGCGATTGTTGTCCAAATGAGTGTATGCTTGTTAGGCTGCAGCGCGAGTCTGTGCTTTACAAGATCGGCTCTGATCTGATCGATGGGTGTCTCTGCTAATCGTTCCGGGAAAAAGACATAGCGTGTTATTTCGTCTTCCCATGTTGCAAGTGCAGCTGTCCACATGGCTGGCGAGCTGCGCTGAAAGTTAATACAAACCGGCAGCGTGAAGTATAGATAATTTTCGCGGCTGTCACGCGGTAGTCCGGGGTTGACCTCATGCTGCGCGAGCGTGGGAATCATTCCGTGCTCGTAAAGGGCTAGAAGTCTTTTAACTTTTTCAAGCTGCATGTGTTTATTCTAACGTGTGCCCTTGCATTTAAGAATGGAGGTTTTGTTATCTAGCCACGATGATAGGGATGGCCGGCGGAGATAGTGCTGGCGCGGTAGATGGTTTCGACCAGGACGACCATGGCGAGGTCGTGAGGAAATGTGAGCTCGGATAGACTCCATTTGAAATCGGCTTGTGCGATGACTTCCGCGGGTAGGCCGTCGGGGCCGCCAATGAGGAAACTCAGCTCTCTGCTCTCAAGGGCGCGGGCTTCCAGAAAGTCCGCGAGCTCTTCGCTGGACATTGGGTTGCCGCCGATGACGAGCGCGATTTTATAACTACTGCCGGTCGCCTGCAAGATGGCCTTGGCGTCGTTAGCAAACTTGTCGGCAAGATGCGTCGTACGCACCGAGTGGAACCGCTGTAAGCGTTTTAGATATTCTTGCCAGCCTTCGCGGGCGTATGCAAGCTTCGGCTCGCCGATGGTGATAATGTGCAGCTTCATGGCTTTATGATGGCGATATTATGTTCGGCGCGCAAGTTTGCATGGGGTGCGCCTTGCAGAAAGTTGCGGACTGCCCGCTCGGTGCCCGGCAACGCTTCGCGCCCGAAATCGTCGACCGTTACGATCGCGTCGGATTCGAGCCGCGGCCAGACAAGACGGAGTGAATCCATAATCGAGTCATAAAAGTCGCCGTCAAGAAACGCGAATGCGATATGGTGCGGCACATCATCGTTTGTTAGCTCGCTGAACCATGCTTTATGTACGATGGGCGGCTTCAGATTAGCCTTGTAAAACTCATGCAGCAACTGCTTCTTGCTGACGCTCAGCTCGCCGACTTTGAACTGGTCGCCTGCTGCGCTGCTATCTTCGGCACTCTTTTCGGGCAGCCCGGCAAATGAATCGTAAACGTGCAGCTCGCGTTTGTCGGATTGATCGTGCGCATCGAGTAACCGGCGTAAAAATAGCGACGTCGTGCCGACGTAGCAGCCGAACTCGACTATATCTCCTGTCGCTCCTGCCTGCAAAACTTTCTCGAATGCCAGCAAGACGACGCGCAGCCGTTCGTGCGTGACTTGGTCGGAAACTATTGGGTACTTCTGCAATAACTGTTCAGTAATCATTTCGAGTATATTTTATCCTTACGGATTGATCTTCGATACTCACAAAGTATGAACAAGCTCATACTTTCTTTCGTGCCTCGATTGTAGCAGTGGGCAGTTCAGCCCAGTTGCTAACGTAGCGCGGTGAGCGGATCTGATGTTTGGGCCGCCAGGTTTTGCTCAAATCTTCAGCGGCGTAGTAAATGCGGCCTTTACCGTGCCGGGCGTTGATAAGGTCAAGGGCTTGCATGCGCGCGGATGATTTGTCGTGCGATACAGTATCGACCAGGCCGAGCAGATCGGTCTGTAAGCTATCCGCAGGCACGAATTCATACAGAAAGACGCCAAGGTGATGATAGCTTTGTGATTGGGCAAAAAATTCCTGTAATAATTTTACGAGCCAGCCGATGATTAGCCCGCTGTCGTTCGTTGGCGTGGTGAGCTTGAGTTCGTGACTCCAGCGGCGATAGCCGGGTTTGTGCCGGTTTGTATTGGCGAAGACACCAATGCGGCAAGCAAGCAGCCCGGCGTTGCGCAATCGATATGCTGCACTCGCGGTTAGGTTGGCGATAGCGGCTTCGAGTACGTATGCTTCGCTGGTATCTTCGCCGAAGGTGCGCGAGCGCATGATGCTCTGCACGATTTTTTGCTCGCGCTCTAACGGCAAGCAACTCATACCATTCAGCTCGGCAACCATCTGACGGCCATGGATACCCATGACTTTCTGTGCGTGTTGCGGGCGCATATTTTTGAGCCCGAGCGCAGTGCTGATGCCTTCGGCGCGAAGCTTCGGTGCGAGCTTGCGGCCGACGCCCCAGACTTCATGTATAGGCATGGCGGCCAGCGAACTTTCCAGAAAGTCTTGTGGACAATCGACGAAACTTACTGCTCCGCCGTGCTGATCCGTTTTGTCCTGCTTGGCAATTTCGGAAGCTAGTTTTGCGAGCGTTTTGCTCGGCGCAATGCCGATCGATACCGGTACGCCGATTTCATGTAAGATTCGAGCTCGAACCTCCCTGCCCCAGGCGGCGTAATCTTTGATGTCTAACTCGGATAAATCCAAAAAGGACTCGTCGACCGAATAGACTTCGATTCGCGGCGTGACATATGTGAGAATCTGTGTGATGCGTTTTGATATATTTCCGTACAACTCGAAGTTCGCGGAGAATTGCACGACGTGCCTGTCTCGAAACAACTGGCGGTACTGGAATGCTGGTGCGCCCATCGGAATGCCGAGCGCCTTGGCCTCGTTGCTCCGGGCCACGGCGCAGCCGTCGTTGCTGGATAGTACGACGACGGGTTTGCCTTCCAAATCCGGACGGAAAACCCGCTCGCAGCTGACAAAGAAATTGTTGCAGTCGATGAGTGCGAAGACACTGTTCATGCGCCAGTATTCCGTAACTGGTGGATGACACTGGTTACGACACCCCACACATTTGCATCGGCTTCCAAATCTTTGTACTTTGAAATGGCGAATCCGTCCGTCTGATTCTCCCACCATATGACCAAGTCGTTTTTTCGGGCACCAAGCGCCCGGTCGACAATAGCGATATCTTCATCGAAAATGCCGAGATCTTCCCAATCGTTGCCGCGCAGGCGAAATAAGAACGTGCTGGCAGCATGCTGGATTAGCAGCTGGTTCAAATCCAGGCTGCCCAGACTCTTATCCGCCGCTGGATTCGGAAATCCGGCGTGCACACTCACACCAACGACGTGTTCGCCATCTCTCATAATCTATATTGTAGCGCTTTTATACACGGTCGTTCAGGGTTTGCCGATATACAGTATGTATGAGGGATAAAGGGATTCCAGTAGCGGTGCTTGTGTAGACGATAACCGCAGAGCGGCCTGAGGTTTTCAAGCCGCCCTACGACTATTTCTTTCTGATCGAGCACTGTCTAGCCGTCGCCCGCTACGGCGAAGAGGGCGATCATCCAGACCAAGAGCATACCCCCGCCCGTGAGTCCCATCGCTGTGTTGTTGTCGGCTGCCCCGGCCAGGAACAGCATGACGGCGGCGACGGGCCATACGAAGACGAACAAGAAGAACAAATAGAACGCGAAGTCCTCACCGGCGCCCTTGCCTCCTGGTCCTGTCATTGCTACCACACCCCTTCTTGGGTATTTTTCTGGTTTGCACCTGGCGCTTTTAAGAATCCCTTTATCAAATAGCGACTGATCGGAGTGCTGTCTTGGGTTAATATCCTCACTCAACGAGAAGTCACCGTAGTTGTATCACTCGAAGGTATGGTTGTCAAAGCTACCTTAGGCAACTGTGCTTACAAACTCGACGAGCTCGCGGGGGGTTACTTCAGCTTTGACGATGTAACCGTCGGCTTGTTTTTCGATGTCGGCGCGGACTTCTTCGCGCTGCTCGAGGTTGGTCGTGATAATGATTTTGCTGTGAAGTTTCGGCGTCTGGGTTGAATCGCGCAGTTTGCGCAAAATCTCAATACCGGTCAGGCTCGGAATCATGAGATCGAGCAAGATGATGTCGTATTTGTCGGTCTGCGCCTCCTTCAGCCCTTCCATCCCGTCGATGATGACGGTGACGTCATAGCCGGCTTTGGTAAGTGCGCGACTGTAGAGTTCTCCAATAAAATGCTCATCCTCAATACAAAGCAGTTTCTTGCCGTGTGGTGATGGCGTGTTGTTGGCTGTGGGTTTCGTAGCGTTCTTTTGCTCGTCCATAGATTACCTCCGATAGAGCGAATGGTTCTTAATCCAACCATGCGCGCTCGTCATGATGCCTTTATTATCACCATTCTTCTGCTCATCGGCAAGTTTTGAGTACGGCACTACCGTAAAACCGAAAGTCGTGCCCTCGCCTTCCTTGCTCCTAACCCAAATGTTGCCGCCGTGCGCAGTGATGATCGTCTTAGACAGATAGAGCCCGAGCCCGGTGCCACCGATCTGCGAGCGATTGCGGTAGTTGCGGTAGAATTTGTTGAAAAGGTTCGGCATGACGGTCTCCGGTATGCCGACGCCAAAGTCTTGTACAGTTGTCTCCACTAGACCGTCTTTCGTCAGCGCTGTTTTGATGACAATCCGCTTGCTTTTGCCGCTGTACTTGATGGCATTGTCAATCAGGTTACTGATAACTTCGTAAATGCTGACGGGGTCGACGCCGACAGTCGGGAGGTCCGGCGCGACTATATATTCCAGCTTAATGTCGCGGATTTGCGCACGAAGCGTCCAGTCGCTGATGACTTTGTGGACGATGCTGGACCAATTTTTCTCTTGCAAGCGCAAGAATAGCTGGTCGCCTTCTATACGTGCGACATTCAATATGTTGTTGACGAACATGGTGAGCTGTTGTGCGGCCGCATTCATCTTGTGCATAAAGTCTTTCAGCTCGCCATCAATTTTTCCGTCAAGCTCTTCGTCGAACGCGTCGATGTATCCGCGTAGGAGTGTGAGCGGCGTGCGCAATTCGTGTACCGCCAGCGCAATAAAGCCCATCGCCTGGTCGTCCTGTCCGTACCGGTCGGTGTGATCAAATAATACGAGCAGCGTCTCGACGCCTTGGGGGTTATCCTTGTTATAGTAGGCGGCAAGGTCGAATTGCATGGCCGTTTCGGTTTCTTCCCGGTTTACGCGTACGCGCTCCCAGGTTTTGGTGGCAGTGACCGTGCTTGTTCTGGAGCGTTTGAGCCATGCATCGAAAGTGTCGTCGCTAGGGAATGACATATCAAGTATGGAGTAGACGTCTTTGCCCACAACGTCCGCTTCAGCGGTGCCGAGATACTTCAAGAATGCTTCGTTGGCAAATAATACATTGTCAGCCTTGTCTATTGTCAAAAGCGGCAACGGAAGTGAATTGGCTATCAGGTCGCTACGCGCTTTCAGAGTCTTCTCGGTTTTCTCCTCCTCGGTATCGTATTGTTCGGCAACGCTGGCAATTTGATAGATTTGTGCGCTCAAGGACATAACGAGCGTGCGCCCGACGGGCAGTTTATTGACATCTGGGGCGGGAACATGATGCTCGGTAGGCAGGATATGCAAGATAGTCAGCCAGATAGCCTTGAGCGGTTGCAACGCGTAGTCGGTTGCTGCAAAGGTGATGATGAATGTCATAACGACACTTACTGCGTATGCGCCGAGCGCTGCATATTCCAGCGAAACGTCAAAGTTACGAAGCACAAACCATAGGCCGAAAATGATTAGCAAGTTTTCCAAAAGGATGACGAATATAAGGTAGGCGCGGATCTGAGTTCGAAGTGCTTGGAAGTGATTCATTTCTTTATTGTTTCGGCTTTGCCGGACCTGTATAGCTTACCCTGCTGGCTGTACCCAGTGCTGTTATCCATGTCTGGCCGGCATTCAACTTGATCGGCTGGCCGGCGCTATCGAGAAATTGTATCTGGCCTGTCCTGGATGTTTTCTTCCACGTGCCGATTGTCACCGTGCCATCCTGAAAGACGTATACCTTGCTCGCACCGAGAGTGTCATAATACGAATGGTATCCGTCAGATTCGAGGCCATACGGAACGACGATAGCAATGACGACTTTCGGCTCCAGCTGTTTTTTGGTGTTCGCGTCGATATGCTTGACGCCGGCGAGCCAGCGCAAATATGCGTTCTGCTTTGCGTCGTACTGGTAGCGCACGGCGAAGTCGGACCACGACGGATTGAGGTTGATGATCGTGGCATTCGGGCTCGTGCTTGGGGAATCCGGTTTACGCGGGAACCCAGTGAAGGTGCTCTTCGTCCATCCTTTCAGCTTTTCAATCGCGTTCAGATTCGCCATGCTGGTGTACATGTTGTGTGGCGCCTCACGCGATGAAATGCGGTGGTAATACGAGCTGTAGGCGAACTCCCCGATGTCCCTGGCATGCCAGGCATTGATGTCGTGCAATGCTTCCGGGCTGCCACCGACATGCGCAATTGACGCGTCAAACCCCATATCCCACTGCAAAAAGTACGGACGTACGCTACGGAGAGGGCCGAGATTGTTTGGCTTAGCTTCTTGATAGAGCGCAAGGAAACGCGTAATGCCGGCTTCGGCAATAGCTTCGAATACGACGCCAGCCGAGCCGAGGCCGGATTGCGGCCGCGCGAAGTCGCTGTTTTCGATCATAACTCCGGTAACGGGTTGCTGAGCTTGGGCCGCTGTTACGGGCAGGCCAGTGAGGGGCGAGGTGATGACGGGTTTTGGGGCGGGCTTCGGCGGTTGTTTTGCGACCACAGGTGGTTTCTTCGGTGGCGCCGGATGATGCATCAGCGCGAATGCTATCCCACCGCCAGCAAGCAGGACAAATACTGAGCCGCCAATGACGAGCTGTTTTCTTGTCAGCCGTTCGTTGAACCACTGCTTCAATCGGGAGAGACGGCCCTCAGGATCATGTGGCTCCGGGTCGGGTGATTGGTGGTCCGGCGTGTCGTTATCATTATCCTCATGATCGTCGAACCCGCCGGTCCCCACAACAACCGCTGGCAATTCATCTCTGTCTTGAGACTGATGTTCATCGTGCATTTACTCTATTGTACACTACGCTTATCCTTGTCCGGAACCTCCCCGTTTACAGCAATACAACGTTTGTGTGCATCATGGGAAGTGCTGCGATGGCCGCTGTAGAAATATTCCAGGCCTAGAGTGCGGCGAGCATCGTGTCGATGCGGCGGAGGCTGGTTTCTTTACCGAGTACTGCCAGGGTGTCGGCGAGGCCGGGACTGGCCGGAGCTTGAGTGGTGGCGATGCGGATCAGGCTGAAAAGTGTCGCCGGCTTTTGATTGGTTGCTGTGAGTAAATCATTGAGCCGTTTGGTGAGATCTTCGGACGAAAAGTCGCTCTGCTCGATGCTGGCTTTACTTTGCTCGAGTAGCTCTCTCAGTTCATCGTTCGTAAATTTCTTCAATTGTTTGTGATCTTGCCATAGGCGGGAATCTACCGGCAGATCCACAAAGAAAAATGTTGTCAGCTCAGGTAGCTCGTTGAAGAATTTCAGACGTTCTTGTACAAGACTGAGTACGTGCTTTTTGTACGACTCGTCCGCGCCAGTGGCTTCTGGCGGCCAGTAATCGCGGATCTTTTCGTATAAATCATCAACTGGCAATTCGCGGATGTAGTGGCCGTTCATCCAGAGCAGGCGTCGTTCGTCGAACTTCGCGCCGCTGCGGCCGACTCGGTCAAGCGAGAATTTTTCAATCAATGCTTCCCTGCTAAATATTTCCTGCTCGGTACCATCGTTCCAACCTAAAGAAGCGATAAAGTTTACGAGTGCCTCCGGCAGAAACCCATCGCGGATGTAGTCAAGCACATCTTTGGCCCCGTCGCGTTTGGATAGTTTCTTCTTGCCATCTGGTCCGAGGATATGCGGCACAGTTGCGATTTTAGGCCGCTTGATGTCGAGCGCTTCGTATAGATTAAGATAATTCGGTTGGCTGGCAATAAACTCCTGGCCGCGGATAATATGCGTAATCTCCATTTCCGTGTCGTCGACGATGTGTGCGAAATTGTAGGTTGGCAAACCGTCGCTTTTGATGAGAATAAAATCATCAATGACTTCCGGGCCGGTAGCTAGATCGCCTATGACTTCGTCGTGCCACGCATATACCTTTGGCTCGGATTTGAAACGCAGCGGCTGTGTGCCGTCCCATGTGGGTGGATTTTCCGGACGGTGGTTGCGGTACAGAAATGGCTTTTTGTCTTTTTGGGCCTGTTCTCGAAATGCTTGGACTTCTTCCGGCGAATAGGGGTCGGCGTACGCCCTACCCGCGTCGATGAGTTTCTGTGCCCATTTCTTGTAGCTTTCAAATCGCTCACTTTGCACATACGGGCCGAACGGGCCACCGATGTCCGGACCTTCGTCATAATCGAGCCCAAGCGCTCGCAAACTTGTGATCAGATGTTCTCGCGCACCCTCAACTTCACGCTTCTTGTCAGTATCCTCAAATCTTAGGATGAATTTGCCGTTCGCTTGTCGGGCAACGAGCCACGCAAACAATGCGGTGCGGATACCACCTACATGTAAGTATCCCGTCGGGCTCGGCGCAAATCGTGTGCGTACTGGTTTCATATCACCCAAGTATGCCACAAACAGAGGTGGTTTGCCAGGGTTTCGTGACTGCCGGTTGCTTGTCAGCGATCTTTCTCGACAGTGATTGCCGCCAGGTGATCAACGTGCCATGCCTGAGCAGCTTCAAGCGGAAGAGTTTTGCCGGCGCGGTAATCATCGATTGCCTTCAAGACTATAGGCGAGCGTAAGCGGCCTTTCTTTTCAAGTCTGACAATCTCTTCATAGGTAAAAGTTGTAATAGTCGCATGTTCGTCAGACTGAAATGTTGCGCCGTCTGACACACTACCGCTAAAGACGACAAACACTACATTATTACCATCAGCGATAACGGTTTGGTAGATGCCAAGAAAATGTTCGAGCTTAACATCAGTTCCGGTTTCTTCTTTTACTTCCCGTACAATGCACTGCGCAAAATCTTCAGTTATTTCTAGCGTGCCGGCGGGCAAATTATAATACCCCGCCTTTTCATGCCGGACCTCCCGAACGAGTATATATGTATCACCTTGTCGCAGGACAATGCCAGCGCCGATAAAGAAGCTCATGCCCACTTCCCTACATGCTGGTGGCGAGGTTGATGATTTGGTCTCTGTTGAGCGTACCGTTGTCATTGACTTGATACCAGATGCCGCCATTCACCCAGGTGGCGTTGCCGTTGCCATAGATGTACACGGTGCGGCCTGCGGCCTGGTAGGCATTGTACGGCTGGCCGCTGGTGGCGACGTAGTTTTGGAGTAGCGTCTGGCTATCCCAATTCGAGGATCTCTGTACTACCTTGAATGATTGGCTACCATTGTTAAACCCGATGGTGACAGTACCCGGGCTGTAAGTGAATCCTTTGACCGCGAAACCGCTTGGCTTGTATGCCGGCATGCTGGCGGGGACGCCGGAACGGGCTGCGGCAAGCTGCAGCTCCACATCCGCACGATTTTGCCAAAATATAAAACCGCCCAGTACGAACACGAGTAATGTGCTCGCCAGTACACCCGTAAGCCGCTTGTGTCGACGGCTGGCGCGCTTGATCTTCTGCCGTCCGGATTCTTTGGGCGCGGCCTGTTCGTGGCTTCGGGCGTACGCGATTGCCTGCTCGAACACATCATCCTCATTCGTTGTCGGCTGCGCAGGCCGTGCGGCATGTGCCATGGCTGGCATAGGCCGAGTAGCTGGTCGAATGCTTTCGACTGAACGCCGAATCGGCTGAGTAGTTGCAGGGTGTCCGACGTGTCGTGTTTGCGGTTGTTTGCGGAATCGTTCAATCTGCGGGCTTCGCGGTACATCAGTGGCCCGGGTAGCACGTGCGGGATCGATGATTTCCGAGGATAATTTTGGTGCTACGGTGAGCGCACCCGGCTTTTGTTTGATAATGTCCGTTGGCGCATGGGCCTTAAGCGGCTTCTGGGGCGTAATTGTCGGCTGTTTGACTATGTCGCGCCGGAGCGTCTTGGCGTGCTCAGGCTTGTGTGGTGTAATCGGCTTTACATGATGCTTGACGATTGGTTTTGGTACGGAAGCCGTAATGCTAGTATGTTGCGGTGCCGACTTTACTGCCATCGGCACAACGCCATCCATGACGGTACCGTGCCCGGGGATTCGGGATGCGATTGGCGGTCTTGCGGGTACCACTGGTTGCTCGCCCGTGCCCAGAAAGGCTCCGGTCAAAGCATCATATCGTTTGCCGTTTATCTCGATAAAGTTGCTAGAACTCATACCAAAACCTCATTTTTGCTGGAACAACCCCCAACGTGAGAACTGTAAAGCCCGTATCGCTCGTCGCTGTAACTACGGTTATTACTCTCCCCGCCCCAGGATTTTCGCTTCAAAAGCAGATTTTGGTATGAGTTCTTGGTTTTTACCACGTAAATTTACCCTCTAAAGATTCGCGTCAGGAAAGTTATTACTTATGGTAACCCGACTCGTGCACGACTGCAAGCAAATATTATTGACAATGTCCCAGCTGCCCGGCAGGCGGTATTGCAAAAATTAATGCGAAGTTTCAGACTTGGAAAGGAACGGCTAAAATATAAACACTATGATGGATTTTCTCGACCCAAAAAAGCGGCGTGCGCATGAAATCAAACTTATCGTCGGGTATATTCTAACAGGCGCCGCAATCGTGCTGGCCACAGTCTTGTTGCTCTATGCCGCGTATGGATTCGGCCTGAATGATGGTCAGGTTGTGCAGAATGGCTTGATTTTCGTCTCTTCGGCACCGAGCGGTGCGCAAGTACTTGTCGATGGGCAGAAGCGCGGCACGACAGGCGAGCGGCTTCTGTTGCAGTCGGGTACCTATACCATGAAGATAGAACAGACCGGCTATCGTACTTGGCAGCGTGCCGTAACAGCCGAGGGCGGCACGGTTGAGCATATCGACTATCCATTCCTATTCCCGACCAATTTACAAACGACTGCGGTCAAAACATATGCCACCGCCCCAGGAGCTACAGCACAAAGCCCCGATCATCGCTGGATCTTGATAGAACAGCCCGGGTCCTTGGACGCATTCGACCTGTATGACCTCAGTAATCCGAAGCAAGTAGCGGCTTCAACAATTACGCTACCAAGCGGTTTGTTGACCGCGAGTACTGCCAAGCAGCAGTCGCTTAAGTTGACAGAATGGGCTGGCGATAATCGGCACGTTCTACTTGAGCATACCTATGGCAGTAATCACGAATATGTATTACTTGATACCCAGCATCTAAGTCAGTCGGTTAACATAACGAAGGTTCTTGGATTGACCCCGCTAGATCAACTGCAACTGCAGAATAGACAGTATGATCATTACTTTGTATACGACACGAAAACGGCTACGCTCGACACGGACATGCTGAGCAGCCCGACGCTTACGCCGTTGCTCACACATGTGTTGAGCTTCAAAACGAACGGCACCGACAACGTGTTGTATATTACCGATCAAAACGCGCCGGCTGGCCAGGTGGATGCTGTGCTGTATCAAGGTGGCAAGAGCTATCGGCTGCGTTCGTTTGATAGTGGCGGCACCTATCTACTTGATCTGGCTCAGTACAGCGGGAGCTGGTTTGTGGCTGCTGGTGCGACGAGTGAAGGCCGCGTCTATGTGTATAAGGATCCGGCCGCACAGTTGAGTCAAAGCCAGGCGTCGATTCTGGCGCCGATTACGACATTGCGGGTAGACCGACCGGACTATCTGGCATTTTCGCCGGGTTTCCAATATGTCGTGGCCGAGCATGGCAGTCAGTTTGCCGTATACGACGCCCGGTACGACAAGACGTATGCTTACAATGCAGAGGCAACCCTCGACGTGCCGCAGACGCATGCCAGCTGGATGGACGGCGCGCACTTGATGTATGTGAGTGGTGGTAAGCTGGTGGTATTTGATTACGACAGTGCCAACTTCCAGGTGCTCATGCCGGCCAGCGCGCAATATGTATCATATTTTGATCAAAACTATCAGACTGTTTATGCGCTGGCCGCCGCGACAAACACCAAATCATCCGGGCAACTGCAACTTACCGCCACGCCGCTTACGCTCCAGTAGCCGATGACACAAAATCCGACGAGTAAACTCTGCCCCCGTATCCACTTTTCAGTTACGCAAAGCTAGCCAAATAGCCAAAATAGATGCGCTACTCGAAAATTATCACGGCCTATAAGCCGGCGTTCGGTTCCTTAGCGGTACCTGCAAAAAGTTTCTTTTTGTAACCGAGGCCGTGCTGTACAATGCTAATGATGCAACACGCTAAACGTTATAGTAAGGTGTTGTCGGACAGTAAAAAACTCCGCTTCGTTGGGGCAGGCATACTGAATACCGGCATTGACTTTGCAATCTTCAACATCTGTATATTTGCGTTTGGTCTGCGTCCGTGGAGTGCGAACCTTTGCTCCACATCCATCGCTATGGCCTTCAGTTTTTATATTAATAAGCGCCTCGTCTTTCGGGATAACCGAACCATGCATCGTAACCAGTTTATCGTGTTTATTATAGTCACTGCGCTCGGTCTGTGGGTGCTACAAACTGGACTGGTGGTCATGCTCGCCGAGCCTATGCGTCAGTTTATTCGCGATATGCTGGGCTCCGGTCATGTGGCATCGCGGGCGTTGGCGTACAATATCAGCAAAGCGATTGCTACGATTGCTACGGCAATATGGAATTACTTCTGGTACGACCGGGTCGTGTTCGCCGGGCGCGTGCCAAAAAGTGTGTCGGATTGGCTGTAGTATATGAAAACCATACCCGAATTGAGTGTCATCGTTCCGGCTTACAACGAGGCCGACATTATCGGCGCAACCCTGGATAAGCTCATCGCGTACTTGCACGGGCATGCCGAGCTTGGCCCGGCGGAAATTATCGTTGTGGCTACCGGCAAAGACGATACTGCCGCCATCGCCCGCTCTTATCAAACAAAATTCCCTGCACTGGCTGTACTCAGCCCGAAAAAATTGGGCGGTAAAGGGTTCGACGTGCAGATCGGGTTCCGGGCGGCACGCGGCGAGTACCAGCTGTTTACCGATGCGGACTTGTCGACACCCGTGGAGCATATTGCCAAAATGGTCGAACTCCTCAAGTCCGGCAATGATGTAGTGATCGGCAAGCGCCGCTTACGCACCATCCATAAGAGCAAACTTCGCGCAGGCGTGTCGGTATTGAGCAACTGGCTGGTGCGGTTTATGCTATTGCCCGGCATTCACGATTCCCAATGCGGCTTCAAAGGTTTTACTGCCAGTGCTGCCAAGGCGCTGTTTGGCGACAGGCTAGCTACATTAGGCTGGGCTTTCGACATGGAAGTGCTTGCCGAAGCTCGGCGTAAACATTTTGTCATCCGCGAGCAAGCTATAGACGATTGGCACGAAACACGCGATGACGGGCTGCGGAATGAAGGCCTCGGCGGTGCGGCGCTTCGTACGCTTGACGAGCTGCTGGCTATTCGCGTTCGGCTATGGGCGGCATCGCTTGCCGCAAAAATAGTGCCGATCATCTGCCTTGCCGGTCTGAGTAGTTTTGGCCTGGCGCTATGGCTTGGTAATGGACAGAGCGTATGGTTTGACGAAGGGTATTCTATAGATTTGATCGGATTTCCGGTTCATCGGCTGATCCAGCTTACGTCTGTCGATGTGCATCCGCCGTTATACTACTTGTGCCTCAAGGCTTGGGCGGCGCTTTTTGGAACCAGCGATATTGCGCTGCGTAGTTTGAGTGCTGTGTTCGGCGGCCTCTCGGTGATTATTGGCCTCCTGCTGGTACGTAAAGTTTGGGGTAATCGTCTGACACTCTTAAGCATACCGTTTGCGGTGGTCGCACCCTTTTTCCTTCGCTATAGCTTCGAGATCCGTATGTACGCGCTTGCCGGGCTGATATGTATCGCCGGTACGTATGTTCTAGTGAGTGCGTTTCAGGCTACGACCCAGCGCAGCCGCATGTGGCTTTGGGTAGCATATGGACTGCTTGTCGCTGCGGGTATGTATACGTTGTATTATACGGCGCTCATATGGGCAGCGCATTTCCTCTGGTGCATATACATGGCTCTGCAGCAGCGTCCGCGTCGACGTCTGCTCAAACTATGGAAGCTGCCATGGCTGTCTGCATATGTGTTTGCGGTGGCGTTATTTCTGCCGTGGCTGCCGGTACTGCATAAACAGACGAACGATGTGCAGAAATGGTTTTGGATTGGTCCAGCAACATATCATACGGTGGTTTCTATCTTCACCTTTTCCCTCTTGTATCGGGACGAGTGGCAGGTGTTGACGCCGTGGCGTTCGCTGGTGTTTATGTTTGCGCTGTTTGCTTGCGTATATTTCGTGCTCAAGGCGTTCCGTCTGGCAAACCGGAAACAGAAGGATGGACTTGTATTGCTGGCCTTGTACGGCTTAGTACCAATCGGGTTGCTCTATGCGATTTCCCTGCCGCCGTTTCAGCCGGTATTCATTGAACGATATGAAAGTCATGCCGTGCTGGCGCTGTATCTGCTATTAGGGATTTCAGTCGCCATGGTAGCCGGGCGCCGTAGGGCATTTGGAGCTAAGGTGCTGGGTACCGCACTATTTGTCGTGCTTGTGGCCGGTGTGGCCCGTTTGCACGCGGTCGGCAACTATAACTTCCAACAGCGCAGCTTGCCGCAAAACCGCCAGCTTGGCGACTATGTACGTGCAGGCGCCACGACCTCCACGCCTATAATTGCCGCTGGTGCCTACGCATACGTTGAACTGCACCACTATTTTACGCACAACAATCTGTTGTTTTATAGCTCCTATAATGTCGGTACGACCGGCGGCTACGCGATGCTGCACAACAGTCCGCTACGCGTCACGGCGGCGAATACATTTAATAGCCGCAACGTATGGCTAATATACGGCGGCAGTCAACCTCCGTACGTACCGCTTGGACACTATGTCGACTCGCACACAGTGAGGAAGTTCGGTAATTATACGGCCTCACTGTATCACTACCGTGCACCGAGTGCGTCGTCTGAGCCTGTTCTAAAATTATCACACGCACATGGTGCGCTGCGGTAGCCGAGCTTGCGTAAGCTTTCGTTGATATATAGATAAACTAACTAACTTATGCTCCGCTGATAATGCGGCTTTTGCTCTTTTCCTACGGACCGCTGCATGGATTGTGTAGCAATGTCGGCTACCGGCTTGGTGTCAGGCTGTATCGGTCATGTGTCACCTCGGCAGCGCTAAAAGGACACCAGGCTCAAGGAGAACCCCTAGAATAGGCTGGTGATACTATGGATCATACGGCTCCAGAGCGACGGACCATTACTGGGTAGCTGGGCGCTGCCAGTGAGATTTGTAGAAGTATTATCCCCCGCTCCATTGCCGTCAGGATTCGGACTCACCTGCTCTCCCCATACGACGAGGCGGTGTAAGCTCGTGCCCGGCGGGTCGCAAGTGATGAGCGTGGCGGTGGCTGTTTTGCCCGGCACATTGTCCAGCACGGATACGTCGCTTGGATCGACGATCTGCTTGTCGTAGATCTGATAGGCATACACCTTGCCACCATACGTCAGATAGAACGTGTCGCCCGGTACCAGGTCGTGTAACAGCGCGAAGGCGAATTTGTAATGCCCGGGGTTGAAGATGTTGTTGGACGAGTGGCCAAAGAACGCGGCATTGCCCTTCTGGCCTGGTAGTACTGTGGTCGGATAGTGTACAACGCCGTCTTCGAGCGCGTTTTCGATCTGGTTTTCGTCAGTAGTACTGACGCTGAAATCGAGGGGTATCTCGACGTTAATTTTGGGGATAATAACCTCAGGGGTGGCGCTTGCTGCGACGCTGTTCGCGTCGACGATAAGTGGTGTTGCGCTAACCGTACGGCTCGGTTGGATAAATGGTGCGATGATGTATTCATTAAAGAAGCTGAACAGCGCGATGAGGACTGCGAGTGCGCCGATACTGAGTCCGAAGAGCAGCGATTGTACATGATGTTTTGCCCGCAGTTTACCGCCAGCGGTGGCATGTTTGCGCAGCTGTTTTTTGACGTCGGCGACAGTCCGTTTGTCGGTGGATTTATGCGGCGCGGCAGCCGGTTCGTGCTTGCCGATGACGGCTCTGCCCTTTTCGGGCATCGCCTCGTATGTCATTTTGTGGTCTACGACAGTTTCTTGTTTGGCCTGAGGGGCGGGCGGCTGTGGCTGCGTGTTGTGCTGGTTTGCTTGATAGAATTCTTTCCATACTTCGTGCTTTTCCTGATCGGATAAATTCAGGTAGTAGTTGTGCCAAGCGGTTTGGATCTCGGCTAGACTTTTTCCTGACTTGCTCAAGTCCAGCATAAACTGCTGGTGTTTGGATACGTGGGGTGCTTCGGCCTTTGCTTCCAAAAGTTCCTGCTTCGCCGCGGGTTCATCCTCATATAATTTGTCGACTTTCCCACGAATGAGATTTGCGGCGGGGTTCAAGTCATGCAACGGCGTAATGCTCTTGCCGTGTCGCCTGACGCTCATGGAGCGAAAGGGGTCAACACCGTCATCTTTGTCGGTGTCATCGTCTTTGCCGGTTGGGAATAGTGGGTTCAACATAGCGATCAAATACAAACTAGCTTATGCTAGCTCTCTGCATGCAAGTATAGTACAATACACCTCTGTAGCATACCTGTATAACCACGCAGTTTGCGTCGCTACCCGGGCGGGTGGCGGAATTGGTAGACGCGCTGGACTCAAAATCCAGTGGTAGCAATATCGTGAGGGTTCAAGTCCCTCCCCGCCCACCAGTAATTTTGAAAGAAATTAGAGGGCTTTATGAATGAACATCAAGGTGATGAAATTGTTAGCGTGCTCAAAGAAATACTCAATTCCTTGGATCACATTGAGGCCAAGCTAGAGGCTCTTGAGCATCAGGGCGAAAACACGGGCGATGCCGGTAATGGGCCTGCGGCGTCCTCTCCGAATAGCAGCGGTTTCTTCCACTTTTAGATATTGTGGACGCTGTCGTGCACTGCGGTGGTGAGCGCTTCAAACGGCTTCAGTGGATTTTGCAGCCACCATACTGCGGCATGGGCGGCGGTTTCGACGCGCCAGGTTTCTTTGTCTTCGGGAAGTTTGGTGGTGCTGACCTCGCCATCGACGGCGACGAATAGCGTATCCAGGTGTTTGACAATAACATTAGGAGCATATACAGTCGTGAATTCGTGCAGGGTTTCGATAAGATGCAGGAAATCCATACTAAAGGTGAACGGCCTAGCGAACCCCGATGAAGACCCCAATTTTTGCAGCTGGGCGAGACTGACGACAAAAAGTGTATCGGGGCGATGTGATACCTTTTGCGGGGTGCTTGTAAAGTAATCGGCGGCGTCTTTAGTAATCGTCAGCTGACCAATGTACTTTTCTGCTAACTTCTCGAGGAGGATGGCAGTCTCTGAGTTTCGGCCCAAGTCGCCTGCCAGAAGCACGCCGTCTGCCCATTGGCTCATCTGCAGAAACTCGCTCAGCGCTTTTTGACTGAAGCTGCCGCTTGGTGTGCTGGGAGCGTATTCCCCGGCTTCAAACGCGCTGCCGACTATCTTTTGCAGCGACTCAGGCAGAAGCACACGTGCGACGCCGACACCTCCTTTCGTAGCAGCTTGAAAGCTTTCAGCGGGTGCCGCAAACCCATGCAGGTTGCCGCCGATAATCAGTAACTTTCCTGCCACCTGCCTGTTTTCCGGCCTGCTCCACAGCAGATCCGGAAAAAGCGGTTTGTCGCTTGCTTGCCTGTGCCAGTATTCGCTTTGCATTATGACCTGATTATATCTACATAGCGCTTAGGATGCAGCCAGATGTCGTCGTGTTGGTCCGGGAGGCCGATGAACGTCGGCGGATGAACGAATGGTAGTGCTGCGACATTGGGTACGCAAAAGGTGTCTTCCTTGTTCCGGATGAACGTCAGGTATTTGACTCTCCAGAAGTCGCCGCGCTTGCGACCGTGCAGCATGCGCAGGTTGTGTGGCATATTCCAGAAGTACACGAGGTTCCACGCGAACTTCCGTAGCCATGTGCTCATGTTGCGATCGCGCCGGTGAAATAGGAAATCTTCCCGGATTTTTTCGGTAAGCGCATGGACAATCGACTTGCCCGGCCAGTGCACTAGGCCGACCATGAGTACCTTTCGTGCCGGCAGGTCCCATGACACCAAGAAGCAGCCGCCGGAATGGGCAATGACGACATCGGCCTCGTACGGATCGCGCGTTATGCGATAGCCTGCGTGCGTGAGTGATGCAAGCATTGGGCGTGCCAGGCGTGGCCCTTCGCAAAACCCGTACAATATGCACGCGCTTCGGCTACGTGTTGGTTTCGGCGAGCTGGTATGCGCCATTCTGTGACTCCAGTTTGTAAATCATATTTTTGCGTTCGACCACCACGTCCCATCCGGCACGCTGGGCATGTTGGAATAGCTTTTGGCTTGGATTGAAAGCTATGGGGTGTGCAACCGTCTCGAGCATCGAAATGTCGCTTTCGGTGTCGCCGATGCCAAAGCTGCCCCGTCGCGTCGCCCCATGTTTTTCAATCAATTTTGTTAGCAGCTCGGGCTTCTTGCGTACGATAACGTCCACGTTGCCAGTAAAGTATCCGTCCTTCTGCTCGTATACGCTGGCGGCGTAATCGTCGAAGCCGTAGTATGCGGCGAGCATTGCGACGATCTCGGCTTGTGATGCGGATATGGCAAACAGCAGATAATCTTTTGCTTTGAGCTCCCGAATGAAGTCGCGGGTAAACGTGTAGACTTGATCTTTGTGTTCGGCAATCACGGCATCGGCGGCCTTTTGAAAGTCTGTCACGCGCAGACTACGCAGCGACCCCACATATACGTCTACTAGCGTTTGCTCGTACTCACGGAATGAATTCTCGTTCGTACGGCGCTTCCAAAGCATGCGGGCATCGTGGGCTTTTTCATACGCATCGGCCGGTATATGGCCGGCTTTCGCCAGCTGGTCTACGACGGCATGAAATAACTGCCAGCGGATGAGCGTGCCATCTATATCAAAGACGGCAAACGGTTTACCGGCGGTGTCCGTATCAGGCATGTCCCTATTTTACGGTAAAGTGGCGACAGTTTCGATATCTGCAGAGTGGAGAGTATTATCCTCATTGATTACAACCCTCCCCTTGAAGCGTGTGCCGTTCAGCAGTTTCGGCAGCCAGAATTTGTCGTCTGGCCACATGTCGCCATATGGAATATCGCCGAGCTTGAACCACTGCGGGCGCATTTCTTCGCTTTCGCGCGGGGTTCCGTCCCATTCGGTCGTCACATAGATATGGCAATAGTGTTCAACATCCGGCAGACCATAAAAATGTAATTCACCCACTTTTTGCAAGGCGTGCGGCGTGACACCAATTTCTTCTTGGCACTCACGAGTGGCGGCCTGCTCGTATGTCTCGCCCAGCTCGACTTTGCCGCCGGCACCATTCCACTTGCCCGCACCGAATCTGACTTTCTTCATGGCGAGCAATATTTCACCGTCGCGGCGCAAGAATACAAGGGTGACATGCTTCAACATCACTGCTTGTTTCTGCGGTATGATGCCTTGATTTCCTGATATACTATGGCGTCGTCGTGTGCAGGGTTGAAAATGGTGACCGGGTATTTCTTTTTGTTGTGTTTGGCTTTGTGAAAAAACGTAGTAGCGATGTCAATATTCATCGTCTCGGTAAAACTGACGCAGTAGCCCAGCATCTCGGCCAACTCATCGGCAATGCCCTGTCTGTCCTGCTCACTGTAGTCGTGCCACTGGAAGTGTTCCAGGAGTTCGGCTGCTTCGATGGCGATGCTCATTGCCAAGTTTTTAGGTGCATGATGCTTGCTCCAGCCCCGTTTATCGCGGAACTGCACGTAGGTGTCTTTTAGATCTTGTAAAGCCGTGTTGTTGGTTCATAGGTCAAGCGTAACACTTACCGGGCAGTGGTCGGAGCCCATAATAGCCGGGTGGATGTCGGCGGCTGTGACTTTTGATTTGAGCGACTCACTGACCAGGAAGTAGTCGATACGCCAGCCGACGTTGCGGGCGCGGGCATTGGCGAAGTGCGACCACCAGGTGTAGTAACCGTTGCCCTCTTTGAACATGCGCAGCGTATCCACGAAGCCGGCGTCGATAAAGTTCTGGAAGCCCTCGCGTTCTTCGTCGGTGAAGCCTTTCTTACCGTGGTTCGGCTTGGGGTTTGCTAGGTCGAGCTCGGTGTGTGCCACGTTCAAGTCTCCGCAAAAAATGACCGGCTTCGATTTTTCCAGCTGCTTGCAGTATGCGAGGAACGCCGGATCCCAATGCTTATGACGTAGTTCCAGACGCGAGAGGTTATCTTTAGCATTTGGTGTGTATACGGTGACGAGCCAGAATTTGTCATATTCTGCGGTGATGACCCGCCCTTCGGTGTTGGCGTCACCATACGTGTCTTCGCCTTCGACCTTGAACTCCTGAATAATGTCTTCTGGAAAGCCGTTGACGACTTGCAGCGGCGCGATCTTGCTCAGGATAGCAGTTCCGGAGTATCCGGGACGCTCGGCCGGGTTCCAAAATTGCCGGTAGCCGTCGTGGTCCACGATGAACTGTTCTGGTTTAGCCTTGATTTCTTGCAGACACAAGATATCGGGCTCTTCCTTTTGAAGAAATGGTAGAAACTTTTCTTTGCGCATTACCGCGCGGATACCGTTGACGTTCCAGGAATAGATCTTCATGTATGCCAGTATAGCTTTTCATACCGCGATCTGCTACGCTTAATCTCGATGTATAAGCGCGTGCTCTTGAAGCTTTCGGGCGAGCAATTAGCCGGTAAGCATGAATTCGGCATTGATCCTGACTTCGCGCGCTATTTAGCGCAAGAATGTGACAAAGTAGTCAAATCTGGCTGCCAGGTCGTCTTAGTAGTCGGCGGTGGCAATATGGTACGCGGTGCAGAGGTGGCTGGCAACGGTATCAAGCGGGTTACGGCAGACCAGATGGGTATGCTTTCCGGACTGATCAATGCTATGGGCGTGACCGACATTTTCGAAAGCGAAGGCGTGCGGACGCGCTGCCTGAGCAACATATACGCCGAACAGATCGCGGAATCTTATTCATTCCGGCTGGCTGACAAGCACTTGCAGCACGGCCGGCTGGTGATAGTGGCTGGTGGCATTGCGCGGCCGTACTTTACGCATGATACAGCTGCGGTGAGCATAGGACTTGAACTTTCGTGCGAAGTTGTCCTGAAGGCAACCAAAGTCGCCGGAGTGTACGATAAAGATCCTGCGAAGTTTGCTGAAGCAAAGAAAATTGACCGGATGACATTCCAGCAAGCAGTTGAAGATAGCGCTATCAAAGTCATGGATAAGGCGGCGCTGGGCCTAGCTATGGAGCAGCAAATGCCTATCGTAGTTTTTGATGCAGCAATGCCCGATAACTTTTTGCGGGTCGTGCAGGGCGAAGCTGTCGGCACGACTATATCTGAGTAATTGATTATTTCTTAGAAAAGTCGAGGTCGGTGACATCAAGCACAACGTGGTCACCTGGATTGGCCTGACCTGCCAGGATACGAGCAGCGATTGAGTCTTCAACGGTGCGCTGAAGCATGCGGCGCATCGGCCGAGCGCCGAGCCGCGGGTCGTAGCCGGCTTGGACGATTTTGCCACTTGCTGCCGGTGTGAGCTCGACGGAAATATTCTGGTTGGCGAGTACTTTATTAACTTCGGCCATCATCAGCGCAACGACTTGCGTGAGTTCCTCCGGCTTCAGCGGGCGGAAGAGGACGATTTCGTCGAAACGGTTCAAAAGCTCAGGTTTGAACTGGCCGCTGTTGATGAGCTGATCGGTGAATTGGTCTTCGAAACTTTCAAGTGACTCGCCTTTGGTCACACGGTCGCGGATCGTGTCTGCACCAGCGTTCGACGTACAGATGATGATGCAATCTTTGAACGACGCGGCGCGGCCGCCAGCGTCGGTCAGCTGGCCTTCGTCGAGTAGCTGCAGGAGCAGGTTCAGAATATTCGGGTGTGCTTTTTCAATCTCGTCGAGCAGTACGACACTGAACGGTCGTTCACGGACTGCCAATATCAGACTTTTGCTTTCGTTCGCGCCACTGCTCAAAAGACGCTGTACGTCGTCGGGTTGCTGGTATTCGCTCATGTCGAGCCGGATCATATTGGTTTCGTCCTTGAAGTATACGGCTGCGATAGACTTGGCCAGTTCTGTCTTACCGACACCGGTGGGGCCGAGGAACAAGAAGCTGCCGATCGGCCGCTTGGGGTTGGCGACTCCGGCCCTGGCGCGGCGTAATGCGGCCGCTACGACATTCACCGCGTGGACTTGGTTGATCATACGCTGGTGGATCTTGTCTTCCAGGTGCAGCAGTTCGTCGGCTTCGACCGGCGCCGCAGCGCCGACTTTCACGCCGTGCGTTTGTTCGATCGCTTCTTGTACCGACGTCGCAGTAATGACATTGCCGCTGGCATGCGAAAGCGAATGTTCAAGCAGGCGGATAGCTTTGCCCGGATAGGCGGTATCTTGGTCATAGCGGCCGCTTAGACGATATGCTTCGCGGATAGCTTCGTAGGCTATGAATAGATGGTGCTGGCCTTCTAATGCGAGCGCGGTATCTTCGAGAATACGCATGACATCGTTTTCACCCGGCTCCTGCAAAACAACAGGTGTCAGTAGGCCGGCGAATGCCTGATTGTTCATTTTGAGCCGCTGAAAATCGTTTGGCGTCATTGCCATGATCATTTGGACGGCACGATTCTGCAGAATAGGCAGCAAGATTTGCGTGGCGTCGAACGAACCCGGGCCGCTGCCGAAAAAGAGCTGCGCATCGTCAAGGAACAGTACTATATTGCCAGCGTGCGCTGCCTCGACCATCAGATTCGTAACAATAAATTCTAGGTCCCCCGGGCCGCGCGCGCTGGACAAAATGAGTGATGGATTCAGGCCGATGATTTGCCGGTGCGCCAAAGCCGGGTTCGATTTATTTTCTAAAAGTACTTGTGCAAGCGCGTAGACGTGGCTCGTTTTACCTATGCCGTCAGCACCGATGAGGGCGACACTGCTAGCACCTTGCGCAAAGGCGCCTTTTATGGAGCTTACGCCCGGCGAATCGGCCAGCCAGCCATAGTGCGAGCCATTAGTCTCGATGGCTAGAGAGATATTGTGCCCGAATCGGTTCAGTTGTGGCGTAAACCCATTCGCCCAGTCGCGGCCGATACCGCCGAAATACGGCTTATCCCGCCGGAAATCTTCCAATGCGCGGCCAAGCCAACCAGATATATGCTCCACGTCTTTGTCGGTTAGCTTCATGTGCGTCAGGATTTCGAGTACCTGCGGCGAGGTGCGTATCAGTGCGGCGGCAACGTAGCCCGCATCGATGACGTTGCTTTCACTCGCAGAGGCAAGCCGTGTGGCCTCGTTCCAGACGGCAGCCGAGTCGGCTTCTTGGGTGCTCAAATGATCCTTGATGAGATCCGACGGCAATAAGAGGTGATTGCAGAAAAACATTACCTGCCAGTGCTTGGCTATTGCACTCCAGACTTCATGGGGCGAGAGCGGTTTACGGGGATCTAGCCGTCCGAGTACGTCGCCGCTTAGCTGGTCGACAATATCTTTACCGCTTGGTGGTAAACTTGCTAAATCATCCCGATACCACAGGCTGAGCATGAACCACGCGAGGCTGACAAATCCGACAATGTATCCCGCTCGCTGCCACGCTGCAGTCGGACCAAGGGAGTAGAGACCGATTGCGACTACTGCCCACACAAGTGCCCCGTACATGTAAACAGTGTAAAAATGTTTGCCGAGCTTTCGTGCTAAGCGCGCTTTGCGTGCGCGTACTGTATATAAATCCAAACCGCCGCTGACGGCTCCAGGCCGCGTGCGGCCGGCTGTCGGCATAGCGGGTCCTTGCGGCTCCGGCAGCGTCGGCGTGTTTTGTCCCTGCTCGTTCATCCGGTTATTCCCTTCACGAGCAGGATGAGCGCCATTATCGGCACCAACGGCCAAGCAACTACTTCGATTATCGCGGCGATACTCACGATGAGCAGCATGATCGCCGCGGCGAGCAGCACCAGCACACGTACGGTGAAACCGACGGCGCGGCTGACCATATTGTCGCCGAATGCCCGGAGCTTGGCGTCAATGCTGGCCCCGGGATAGGTAATGATACGCTTCCAGGGTGAAAAGAGCGTCTGGATTAATATCGGTACCGAGAACATATTTGACGTTCCGACAATACGATGACGTACATTTTTAGATAACTGCGCCCAACCCTGGCCATACCACCAAGTAAAAAGTTCAAACGCGAGCATGATGCTATTGTACCACTCCGGTAGGCATACGCTCAGAAACCACTTGGCATGCGATCGAGCGCCTTGCAGGCGCACTCTCCTTGCGATGCTCGGTAAGACCAAGCTAGCTTGTATGTACGTGCGCTTCTCATGCGCCTAACCCTTTCGGGTTCTCATCCCTCAGAAAAACAAAAAGAATCCAACGATAGTATTGGATTCTTTTTGCCTGGCGGAGAGACAGGGATTCGAACCCTGGGTACGGTTGCCCGCACACACGCGTTCCAGGCGTGCACCTTCAACCACTCGGTCACCTCTCCATGGGGATAGATTATATCAGCTAGCCACCACTAACCTGCAAAAATGCTATACAGTGGCAGGAGCGAGCCGGCGTTTTATGTGAGATGGCAGATTGGCACTGGCTTCAGCGCCTTCTGCCAGTAAGAAACGACTGATAGCAAGCCATCGGTCCGAGAACACTGACCTCCCCTGATTCGGTCTGACTTTTAGAGCCGGACATCCGCTTTCTTTATCAATATACTTCCGTAAAAATGCGATCGTCCGTGGGTGAAATGCAACTGTTGGCGATTCGTCTTGGCTCCCGGTGACGTAGTGATGCTCCCGGGCATACGGTATGCCAAGGCGGTGCTGCACTTGTTTCATGTTCGGTCCTTGAACCTGTGCAATCAGTCGGAGGTTAGGGCTGTCGATTATGGCGGACGCAGCTTGTTCGCCGTACGCGCCGGACTTATGGAGTGCGCGCAATGCCCCTCCGATTGCGATGGCTGCATCCAGAAATGGCGGTTCGCAGAGCGAGCGCATTTGGTATTCGTCGGATAGCTCTTCGATATAGTGCGAGCCGAGCAGCTTACTTAAGTAAGGATTGGCTCGATATGCCCTGACAAACAAGCCGCTTTCGGCACCGATCTTCGCTGCGCGACTAGCGACGTAGGCGGCTATATCTGCCCTAAACGCGATTTCTTGCGGCATCCGCCTGCGTATAGCGGGTAAACTGCAGGCGTTCAAACTTACACCAATCGCAAAATCGACGGCAGGCACGAAGTAAGCTCCTTCTGTGCCGCCGGTGACCGCTGCCATGGACGCCTCGGCAATTTCGTTCGTATGGAGTGGTGCCTGGAACTGAGTGGTTGCCGACTCGAATAACGGTTGGAGTTCACGGTCGGTCGGTACGAAAACTTCGGCTGCTGGCATGATATCTATTTTCCAAGTTATTTATTATACAAAAGTTGTCCAGCGGATCGCACCCGGTTTGCCTGCGGAGCAACAATAAACTTGCATGTTGTAAAAAGTATTGTGAAAACTAGTATTTCATCTTGCCCAACGGATAAAAACAAGGTTACACTAAATGGAATGATTGACTCTTATATTAAAATCCGAACACTAGTACGGCCAAACACCAGAAGCTATCGTTTCTGCGATTCAAAGGAAATGTAGCATGGGTGTCATCATTGAACTGCAAGACGTCAGCAAGCTGTACGGTTTTGGTGATGCGACTACACTCGCATTGGACGAGGTCAACCTGAGCATCGAGCAAAACGAGTTCGTGGCTATCATGGGCCCGAGTGGTTGTGGCAAATCGACACTTATGAATATCATCGGCCTGCTCGACCGGCCGACGCACGGTGAGTACAAGTTCAATGGCCGATCAGCGGCGAAACTTAGCCCGGACAAGCGTGCCAAGATACGGCGTGATACCATCGGATTTATTTTCCAGTCTTACAATTTACTTCCGCGTCTGACCGTACTTGAAAATGTTGCTCTGCCCCTAGCGTACAAAGGTATGTCGCTAACACGTCGGCTCAAATTGGCGAGTAATATGTTGGAGCGAGTTGGGCTGCAGGACCGCGAATATTACTATCCGAGACAGCTCAGCGGCGGCCAAGTGCAGTGCGTGGCGATCGCGCGGGCGCTTGTAAATGACCCAAAGCTTATCATTGCGGATGAACCGACCGGCAACTTGGACAGCGCAAGTTCACGTCTCGTCATGGAACTACTTGGCGAAATACACAAGACCGGCTCGGGCACTATTTTATTCGTGACGCACAACCCTGAACTCACACGCTATGCAAATCGCGTCGTCTACATGCGCGACGGCTCGATTATGCAAGACGAGACGACGATGTTCGGGGAAGTCGCCGCGACAGCGCTCAAGCAGATGTACTCCATCCCTGAAACGACCGTGGAAGATGACCTGGAGGGAGTTTCTGCGCTCATGAAAGCGGTGCCGCAGAAGGCTGCCGAGCGCACACAGCCGTCGGCGCAAAAGAAGAAAAAGACTTCCAAGAAGTCAACGCGTAAGACGAAGGCCCGCAAGCGGAGCACGCGAGTATGAGTTCGATATCGCGCGGCAATGTGAAGATGGCGATTGCGGCCCTGAAAAGTACGAAGTGGCGCAGTATGTTTACGATGCTCGGCGTTATTATCGGGGTGGTTTCGGTGGTGACTGTCGTCGGGGTTGGTGAAGGCATTAAGTATCAAGTCGGCGGACAGATTAATCAGCTTGGGCGCGATTTGATTACGATTCGGCCGGGTAAGCTTGTTAATCGCGGGTCTGGCGGCGGCATTACCGGTGTTAACCTTTTCACTACCACTACGAGCGGCGGGACACTTACCCAGGAAGATCTTGCGAGAGTGCGGCAAACAAAAGGTGTGCGGCTTGCGGTGCCACTTGGACTGGTAAATGCTACGGCGCAAGACGGCGCGGGGCATGCTACTTCGCTACCAATTGTCGCGAGTACTTCTGACCTCCCCGGAGTACTCAACCAATCAGTGACGACGGGTGGCTTCTTCTCTGCGGATACAACCGGTCAGCCGTATGTCGCCGTGCTCGGCAGTAATGCGGCTGAGGAGCTCTTTCACCAGGGCGCACCGCTAGGGCGTTCGTTCCAGCTTATGGGTCAGACGTTTTTCGTTCAAGGTGTGTTTAATCAATTTGACACTAATCCACTATCTTTGACCACCGACTTTAATGATGCCATCTTCATCCCCTACTCTACTGCCCAGCTCCTGACCAATAATAATACGCAGCTCTACGAAGTCCTGGCTAAACCGACTGATCCGAACCAGACCACAGCGGAAGTGCATGCGATTTCCAAGACACTCACGCAGGCATATCAAGGCCAACAACAGTTTACGGTCCTTAGTCAGAATGAAAGTCTGATGGTGACGAATAATATCCTGGACCTGCTGACGAAGTTGATCGCCGGTGTTGCCGCTATTTCTCTGCTCGTCGGTGGCATCGGGATCATGGATGTGATGCTCGTGTCCGTGTCTGAGCGCATGCATGAAATTGGCATCCGCAAGGCGCTTGGCGCAACGAACCGTCAAATATTGGAGCAATTCCTTATCGAATCTACGGTGCTCAGCTTGGCTGGCGGACTGATCGGCATTGTTATCTCTCTGTTTATCGATTATTTGCTGCATGTGTTTACGCCCCTGACGCCTATTATCAGCTGGCAGGCCGTAGTTATCGCTACTATCGTATCTTTCTTAGTCGGCATCATCTTTGGATCGGTGCCCGCTATTAAGGCTGCGCGCAAAGACCCTATCGACGCTCTGCGCAACGAGTAGATTATAATAAAGCCTATCGTGCCTTCGTATATCGACAAGCTAGCCTTCATATACCTCAAGGACTTCAAGATTCTTGAAACGCGTAGTCGTGGCAAGAATATCTTGTATATTCCAGGTGGCAAACGCGAAAAAGGTAAACGGACATACAAGCGCTGAAGCGTGAGGTCCAAGAAGAGCTTAATGGTAGATCTTGTTGTCGAAACAATAAATCATTACGGCACTTTCGAAGCGCAAGCACATGGCAAACCAGAAGGTACGGTTTCCGTATGACATGCTATACGGCAAAATTCGAAGGCAAGATGAAGCCCACAAATGAAGTAGCGGAACTAGCGTGCTTTACATAGCCGACAAACACGAGACGAGTCCGGTCGATCGCCTGATTTTTCGATGACCTCAAGAGCAAAGGTCTACTAGTTTAAGTACGGAGTTAAAACAGTGTCACGATAGCGGCGATACCGGAAACGGTCATAAGGACAGTAGTACCCCAGCCGACGAACTTGGTTATCGGACCGTTGGCCCATTCGCCCATGATTTTTTTATTGCTACTGATGAGCAGCGTAAGTGCGAGGACAAGTGGCGCTACGATGCCGTTCGCTACTCCTGCGTAGATTAAAGCTTTGATTGGGTTGATACCAATAAAGTTGATCCCCAGGCCAACAAGCATTGAAATGATAATGACGCCGTAGAATGCATATGCCTGTTTGAGTTTCTTGCTCAAGCTTCCCTGTTTATGCAGGCTTTCAGCGATTGCATAACTGCTCGAACCTGCCAGTACGGGGATCGCCAGCATGCCGGTACCGATAATACCGACCGCAAACAGGAAATATGTGGCATTGCCGGCGAATGGGCGTAGCGCCTCAGCGGCTTGGGCGGAGGTTGTTATGTTGGTGATGCCGTGCGTAAACAACAGCGCGCCGCTGGCGGCGATGATAAAGAACATCACCATGTTACTGAGCAGCATACCCGACCATACATCAATACGCATGCTGCGAACTTCTTGCGGCGTTGCCTGCTGGCGCGACTCGATCGTAGTTTTGCCATGCATAATTTGATCCTCGACTTCTTGGGATGTCTGCCAGAAGAATAAATACGGTGAAATGGTAGTACCGAGAATGGCGCAAATGAGCAGAATCTGGGTCTTGTCGAATTTAATACTTGGCACAATAGCGTGCTGCAGCACGGTAGCCCAATTAAGGTGTGCCAGGACGGCAGATAAAATATAGGCGAGCAATACCATGGCGAGCCACTTCAAATATCGGGCGTAGCGCGCATACGGCGTAAATATTTGCAAGCCGAGCATGAGGATAGTAAAACCGACGAGCAGCAGCGAGTAGTTCCACTGTGGAAAGACAAGCTTCACGCCCTGTGCCATGGCGCCGAGATCCGCGCCGATATTAAACGCATTTGCACCAAACAACAAAGCAGCGCATACGTATAACATGCGGCGCGAAAATACCCTGCGGATATTACCCGCCAGCCCGCGACCGGTCACGAGCCCGATGCGGGCGCACATTTCTTGCACGACCGACATGAGCGGTAGCGTAAATGCTGACATCCATAACAGCTGGAAGCCAAATTGGGCGCCGGTTTGCGAGTATGTGGCGATGCCGGACGGGTCGTCGTCCGAGGCACCGGTTGTCAGGCCGGGGCCGAGTGTATGCCAGTAGTCTCTGGTTTTCTGGAGGGTTTTATCGTTGTTGAGCCGCCGGCCGATGTCTTGGGTGGTCTCGAGTGTTCGCTCCAGCGCGACCGCCGGTGCTTCAACAGTTTTGGTGACTATGTCTTTATTGTTGGTAGCCACGTTGTTCCTTTGTTTTACAAATACTTGCCGTAATAATACCAGAAGTGCTGCAGGATCAGCACGATTAGCACAATGAACCACGCGAGCAATATATCCAGGTGGTGCTTCCGCGCAAAGGCAGCCAGCGCGGCCCATTTGCCGCGCAGGACGATGTACTTTTCCTGTGTGGCATAAAGTGAGACATACCAAAACAGCGTAATGACTACGACATCGACTGTCAGGCAGTATGGACAAAGCGCATGGATGCGATAGACGCTTTCAAACAACAGCCAATATGCGAACGCCATGCCGAATATGATGCCCGCTTCCAGACCCAGCCAGAACCAGCGCTTGAACTTCGCACCAGCCAACATACCTACTCCGATAGTGACGAGCACTGCGAATGCGGCAAGGCCGATCCATGGGTTCGGGAATCCGAATAACGACCCTTGCTTTGAGGACATCACGCTACCACAACTGATAATCGGGTTCAGGTTACAGTTTGGTACGAAGTGTGGATTTTCCGCGAGTTCCAACTTGTCATTCGTAATGACGAAGGAACAGATAAGTCCGATAACGCCACCGACGATCAGTAGCCACGGCAATGCTTTGCTTAATGTAAGTTTTTTTGGTGCAACCATTTTTACAAGTATAGCATTGTCGTCTGGCTTTACTATATTCTGACAATTTTCTTACCGGTTATGAATGGGTAACTGATGCTTCCTGCAACCGCCCAGCTGAAGTACCACAAAAGCTCTGTGAGTGGCACGTTCCCGAACACAAACATGCCATATCGTGTGCCGTGCAGCAGCCAATATCGCTGCCAGAAGTCCGTGAAGAAGCAATCAAACAGCACAATGTACACACCTAGCGTTAAAAGCGTAAGGGCTACTGCTGAATACGCCGCTGCATCTATGAGATCACGTCGCATGTATAGCATGATAACGCTGAAAACCAAGAAGGTGATTGACGATACGAAGATTGAATTTATGCCAAGCCACACATTGAAAATGAGCATACTGAGCAAGCCACCAATGAAAAGCGATAAGTATATCTTGCCATGTGGTGCCATTCCGGCGGTCAGCCGTTTGCGGCCGAGCACCAGAAATGTGATGACGGCCAGCGCCGTTATTGAAAAGCCGAAAATCAGGTCTTCGGGTGAAGGGACCGCTGTGCCGAATAAGCTTGGCGGTCGCCAGTAGTCGTGAAAATAAAAGACTTCCGCCATGACGCCCGCAGTGCCGCCAAAACTGCCGACCAGCAGCGCGAGCTTCGCCAAATCTTTGCGTATGAGCAGCATAATCCCCAGAGCAGTCGCGAACGAAAGACTGAGTGTGAGGTATGCGTATCGTTCCATGCAGAAAGTGTATCGCGCTTTTCGTATTTTTGGTATTTCGACCTACTCTGCGCAAGGGCCAGTCGATACGGCGTTATTCTGTGCTTCCGCCTGATGTAATTCGTTGACAACTTGTTGTGTAGCGAGTGCGTACCCGACTTGATTGTACTGGGTAGATTCCGCAAATACGACGCCCATGACTGATCCGTCGCTTTCGACGAGAGGGCCGCCGGAGTTGCCTGGGATGATGTTGGCCTTGACGCCGTATACATCGCGACTGGTCTGCCCTTGCCCGTAAATATTGCGGCCGATTGCGGTAAACTCGTCAAGCACTTTAGCTGCGTCAGCCGTGAACCCGCCACCACCCGGGTAGCCAAGCACTGCTCCCGGCGTGCCATTGCTTATATGGCCCGTGTCGATGTTCAGCGGGCTACCGGCTAGGCCGCTGACACGCAATACGGCAATATCCAGGTTGGGGTCGAACCAGACGACCGTGACGGAATGTTCGCCATTCTTGTCGAGGACAACAGGATTTTGCACACCCGCGACCACATGTGCATTGGTAACGACGAATCCTTGGGCTGCTACGAATCCGGAGCCTTCCACGATACCACCGCAGCCACGACCCTCAACCTTGACGACGGAAGCGCGGTCTTTTTCGACTGCCGCGGTCAGAGAACCAAGGTTCGGCAGTGGCGTGTCAGTCGGCAAAGACGGCTCGAGGCCTGTAAATACCTGGGGGAAGCCATTCGGATAGATGACGCGTCCCAAGCTTGCAAAGACGTTTGGCGCGGAAGGAAAGTTGTGGTCGATGGCGGATACGATTCGCGAGCTTCGCACCGCGCCTTGTAGACTGGGAAACGGCAGCGTTACGAGCACCGGCGCCAGCAGCCATACCGTCAAGAGCATAGTTAAGCCACCCGCAACCGAACCGAATACATTATCTATGTGATTTACCTTTAGGTGTATCAATTTGGTTTTGAGTAATATGCCCAAATACTCTCCAGCCGTCAGTAAAACGAGCGCACATCCGATCGTGATGCCGAGTGCTAATATGGAGCGCGATACCGTAGAGTTGGCTACGCCGATAATGTGTGGCTGAATCGCTGCGCCCAAGAAAAGACCGCCGAAAAAGCCGATGGCGGAAAATAGTTGGCGCACCATGCCAAGTTCGCGACCGCGGACGAGCGCACTCACAACGAGGATGGTAATTACTATGTCGACAATCACGGAATGCAGATACTCCCTATGCTAGTCTTGCTCCATTATTGTAGCAAAAGCTTGGGCGGCGCTGCAGCGATGCATCAAAATATTTTTAGCAGCCAGCCGGCAAGCTTGCGCGTCTGCCGGTAGAGCTTAGCGGTCATGCCTTCGTGATCACTCGGAAATCGTTCGCCCATTTATATGTTTCCTTCCAGTAGATCGGTTTCGAATTGCTTGATACTGGCAAGCGTCGGTTCGTAGCCGCTGGTGTCAGGGAACTCAAGTGCTTTGACTTTGTGCCACACAACGGAGATGAGCCGTTCTATGCGTTGTTCCTCTTTAGGATCGAAAGCGAGTTCGAGCGTGTAGATACGGCCATTTTCATTTGGCTCGATGAATTCCAGCCGAGCGCCTTCGACTTTGTAGCTCGCGAAAGTATGTGATTTTTCGACGAGCAATTTATAACAGTACAACTGTTGCTTGTATTTATGCAGCTTGGCGTCGCTCGTCCAGCTGGCGTAGCATTTGCCGGTTTTGTAGTCGACGACCGTTATAGTCTTGCGTTCATGATCAATGACGAGCCGGTCGATTTTACCGGTAAGGTGTGCGTCGCCCACGAAAACACCTTCGCTCCGGAATCGCTGCTCGGCTTTGTCGCCCGGTTTGAAATGTTTGCCGTTCACGCTCAAGTAAGCTCTAAGTGCGTGCTCGCCGCGCTCGATTTCCAACTTCGTCTGCTCCGGCAATAATTTCTTAGCGTGCATGAGTGCCGTAAAGTGATGCAGCGCTTTGTCTTCCGACGGCAGAGTTCCAAGTTTGTCGACACGGTGCTGTAACCATTCCAGCGTTTCGTGGATCGCATCACCGAATTGGCTGCTGACGGATGGTGCCGACGGAAATCGTAGCAGCGACTGGTATAAAAATTGTTCCGGGCCGCCGTATTCTAAGTCGATAAAGCAGTTCAAATCGGTCGGGCTCAGTTGGTAATTTTTCAATCGGCCAGCCAGCAAGTCACGTAGATGTGCTGTGGCTACGCCATCTAGGTGTCGCTGGCGCCAGTCGATTTCGAGCGCAGTGAGCGTTGGTGCATCGTGGTCGGCTTGCATGACTTTTCGGGCGTGCGCGGGTAAGACGCTGCTGACAATGCCGCCATCTTCTTCCTCAAATTCATTTAGGTACTTCAGCCTACGGGTTGCTTTGCCGTTGTATGACTGCCTGAAGCTGGTCAAATGCAGCCCAATTTTGGCACGTGTCAGTGCGACAAAGAAGATACGTAGCCGCTCGTCGTCGGTCGCTCCGGCGTGACGGATGGGTGCAAGGTTCGGCGGCAATGTGAGCTTGTTATTGTTGTCGCGCGCAGTGCTGCCCCAGACATCGTCGTGGCAACTTGGGATAAATACATGCTCGAACTCAAGCCCTTTCGCTTTAAATACGGTCATTAATTGCACAGCGTCAGCGCGTTGGTTGTATGGGCTGGTGTTGAGCATGCGCTGCTCGGCAGCTTCGTAGAGCTCGATGAAGGTTACAAGGTCGCCGAGCGTCAGTGCTGTTTCTCTGGTCGCCTGGTATTCGCGCAATTTAGCACGCAAAACGGTTAAATGCGAGAGTGTGTCGTAGAAAAGCCCCGGATCGTTTTTTTGCAGCTCCGCGTTAGCATAAAACGCGCGCAGCGGCGAGCGAACGGTTGTATCGCCGGTTTGGTGTGTAGCGACTGCTTCGGTGCCAATCAAGTAATCGAGCATGGTTTCGCACGTTTCGGTCTTGACTTTGCCGGCGCACGCCAAGATTAAAAGTGCTGGTAATTTGAAATCGTCCGATTCGAGCAATGCTCTGCTCCACGTCAGACGGTCGCGATTGTCACTGACTCGCCAGGACAATCTCCAGATGGCGTCGACCGGGAATTGCCAGAAATCAAAGCTCAGTACTTCCGGCCACAGTGCGTCGGCGATTGCTTCGTTGCCTGAATGCAGCGCCAGCACGAGCTTGCTCATGGTAAGGAGCTGGCGTACGACTGGTGCTTCCAAAATATCCTCGCGCTTTTCGTAGCGTACCGGTACGTCCAAATTGTTTAAATATGCAACGAGCGGCATCAGGTACTTGTGCTTCGGCGCGAGCACGGCAATTTCGCTCGGTCGTACTCCCTGTGTGATGAGTGTGGCAATTTCGTGCGCGATCCAATCGTACTGGGCGATGTCACTTAAGAATTCCTGACGCTCGATATTAGCCGACTCCGGCAGCGCTTTGTTGGCGGCTTCGAGCGCTTTGCTCATATCTTCGAAGTGATAATGCAGGCGTGTTTCGATCTGCTCTGCCACGCCGCGGGCGGCGTCCAGAATATCGCGGTGCGAGCGGTAATTTTGCGTCAGGTTCACGACGGTCACATTGCGGTAAGCGTTATAAAAATCGAGCATGTTCGACATGGTCGCGCCCTGAAAGGCGTAAATCGCTTGGTCGTCGTCACCGACAGCCATGACGTTCGGCCAGCCCTCGGCGACCGGATTGTTGGTGAGCAGCTCTACGAGCCGGGCTTGCGCGGCGTTGGTGTCCTGATACTCGTCAAGCAACAAATATAAATATTGCTCCTGTAGTGTGAAACGCAGTTCGTCGTTCGCTTCGAGGGTGTGGACGGCGCGGATAATCATGTCGTCGAAGTCATACCAGCCATGCTTTTCAAGCGCGGTCTGGTATTTCTCAAACACGCCCGCCAGCGCGTCGATGCGGCGATTCGCCAGTTCGCCGGCGAATACGAAGTGGTTGTCCTCGTCCTTGGCCAGCCAGCTGTTTTTCCATGTGGTGAGCGGCTTGGATTTGCCGGTGTCCTCGGCTTCGGTAATGGCGATGGTCAATTCCCGGGCCGCAATGGCAGCGAGCGAGCCGTAGCGTTGGTTTACCGGACGGTCCGGCACAAATCGTTTCAGTTCTTCGAGTGTGCGCGTGAAGTACGGCAATGCTTTGTCCAGCTTGGTTGGCATTCTGGTAAAGTCATCGAAAACGCCCCGTACTACTTTGTTCGCATTGTCGATAAATTGCGAGTTTTCGGCGGCAATCGCGCGTAGGCCTTCCGCGTCGAGTAGCGCGCGTTTAACTTCGCCGATCGTACTAATCAGGTCGCCTAAGTGGTGACGCGTTTGCTTAAGCGGATTTTTATAACTCAAGCCTTCGATAATTTCAGCGAGCAGCTGGCGTTTGCCCAGTTCATCAACCGGCGTTTGCAAGCGGGTTGCGGCAAAGTATTCCGGAAATCGGCGGATGAGTTCGTCACCGAACGCGTGATAGGTACCGATGCCGACGTCGTACGCGTCCTGCCCGATGAATCGGCCCAGACGCGTCCGCATGTTCTCTGCCCCGTTTTCGGTAAACGTCAGACACAAGATGTTCTGCGGCAGCGTGTCGGTCTTAATCAGGATATTTGCCACCCGGGCGCTCAACAGCTGTGTTTTTCCGGTTCCCGGCCCGGCAATTACCAGCACCGGCCCGTCAATTTGGTCGACGGCCTGGCGTTGTGCTTTGTTTAAGCGTCCATACTCCTCCGAAAAATCTGCCATTAGTATCTATATTGTACCGTCTGCAAGATCCAAGCGGTAGGTGCTATTTCTTAGCTGGCTGGTGTATGACGATTTGCGGGAATGGGATTTCAATGTCGTGCTTTTCGAATGCTTTCTTGAGGCGGCGGCGGAACTCGCCAGCAGTGTCCCACTGCGTAGCGGGCTTCACCTTACCAACGGACTTGATCGTAATTGACGAATCGCCGAATTGATCGAGGCGTAGGAATTGAATTGGTTCGATAATGTTGTCAGACCAGGGCTTTTCCTTGATCATATTGTCACCGATATCGTTGATGATTTTTTCCACCTTATCGATGTCAGTCTCGTACGAGACACCGATATCCACGTTAACTTGCGCGAATTGCAGTGACATATTGGTGATAATGCCGGCCGAGCCGTTCGGCACGATGTGCAGGTTGCCGTCCAGGTCGCGCAAACGCGTGGCACGAATGCTCACGTCTTCCACTACGCCGGCTACATTAGAACCGTTCGCGTACAACTGCACAATGTCGCCCACACGGTACTGGTTCTCCATAATAATCAAAATACCGGCGAGGTAATCTTTGATAACGTTCTGCGCACCCATACCGACAATAACCCCGACCAAGCCGGCGCCGGTCAGCAGTGCGGCGATATGTACCTGCAGCTCGCTGAGTATAACGATAATGGCGATGGTCCATAATGCAACTGCGCTGAGTGTGCGGAAAATGCGGATAAGCGTGTCTTCGCGCTTGCGTTCATCCGTTTTGCTGGCATATCGGTGACCCTTGACTACGCCGCGCACTAAGCGCTCCAATACTTTCCGGAGGATGAGTTGGATAATGAGGACACCGATGATCGTCAGTACGATCTGCATGACGGCATTATCAAAAAATGCATGGATGTCGGAGGCAAATATCATACATCCACCTTATACAATCGATTTGTATCGCGCAAGCGCTAGGATTTTTCGGTTTCGAGTTCCTGGCGGCCCTTTCTGAGCATGCGGGCGAACCAGATAAGTTCTTTGTATAATTTGCCGACGGATTTTTCGTAGCGTTCGGCAAATTCCGCCTTGATGCCACCGTTCTCGTCAAAAATGTTTTGCACGTATGGAAAGTATACGTCCCAGCTCATGGCGACCAAGCCGGTTTCACGTACGGCCGGCACGAGCGATTCTATGGCCCGCGTGCCGCCCCAGTTGCCGTTGCTTGCGCCGGCAAATGCAACCGGTTTGTGATTGTAATTGCCAAGTTCACTGTCGAGCATACGCTTCAGGCTGCCCGGGAAGCTGTGATTGTATTCCGGCGTAATTACAAAAAATGCATCAGCTTTGGCGGTAATGTCGGTGTAGCGCGGATCTTTGCCTTCCGGATCGTTACCATCTCCCGGAAAATTGAATTCCTTTGGATCGACAAAGATGATTTCCACGTCCGGCAATTTGCTGCCGATCTCGGCTATGTAGCGCGCAGCTTTAATAGATTCGCGTTGTTCACGCGTGGTGCCCGCCAGCACGGCAATAGTTAGCACATCGTTCATGCGTTTAGTGTATACCGGACTCCTGATTACCGAAAGCTGTTTTGTATGTTTGCCCTTGCGGTCGCCGGCTTTGTGTGTGGCGGTGTAGTGATTAATGTTTGAGAATACCGAAACGGAAGTACAAAATGCCAAAGGTTACGAACCCATTTATAATGACGAGCGGAAAGCCATATGCCAAATATTTACTGAACTTAATGTGAATACCTTCTTTCTCTGCCTGAGCGATTGCGACGACGTTACATGTTGAGCCAATCGGTGAGCCGGCGCCGCCCAAGCTGGTGCCGAGGTTAAGTGCCCACCACAAGGGGTATACGTAGATGTTATTCTTGGCCATGTCCTGGATAGCGGCAATCATTGCTATGTTGTAAGGCACGTTGTCTATGAACGTTGACAGTACGCCGGATCCGACGGCAATCATCAGAATAAGGAGTATAACGCTGCCGTGCGTGACGCTGACCATACCGTGGCCGAGTGCGGAGACGACGCCGGTTTGTTGCAATGCACCTACGACGATGAATAACCCCATGAAAAAGAAAAGGATTTCCCAGTCGACAAGCTTGGCGAAGGCATGCTCGATCTTTACATTGAAAATACCCATAGCTATTATCGCGGCAGCTAGCGCAATAGTCGCATCGTCCAAACCGACGCCCGTCCATTGCTGGATATTTGAGCTCAGTGCCATCAATAGAATAGTCGCGAACAGAATAGGTGTGCCGATTCTTAGTATTTTTCGGTCTTTAATGGCTGCACCCGGGTCGAAGCGCTCAAAATCTTCCGCCTTGACTCGAACTCGCTTGAGGGGTTTCCAGAACAGAACGAGCGCATAAAGTATAGATACTATTGCCAGCACTAATACGAGCAACCCCGAGTTGGTTACCACCTGCATAAAACTGAGCGACGCCGTTTTTGCCAAATAAAAGGTAGTCGGGTCGGAGATAGGTGTCGTTGCGCCGCCGACGTTAGCCATAGCTATAAGCACCAGGAAGTATGGCATGGCGGGAAACTTGAACTCCTTTATAAGGATAATCAGGATGGGGGTCATGACGAGCGTCGTGATGATATTCGGCAACAGGATGGTCATAACGAGCTCGAGGATCCCCAATCCGACGAGGAGCGGGATTGGCCTGCCCTTTACCGCTCGCACGAGCCAGATGGCGACTGCTTCAAAAAATCCCGATTCTTTGACGATACCCACCAACACCATCATACCGATGATAAAGCCCAAGAGGTCCAGGTTGTTGGCGACAAATTGGAACGCTCCGGCTTGTGAGGAGAGTCCAGAAGTTTTGAATATCTGTGCAAGTATCAGGAGTAACGCGCCGGCGCTGACCACAAATACTTTATTGAGCTTTTCGCTGATCAAGAAGCCGTATACAACTACTAAAACGGCAATAGAAAAGAATGATGCAGTGGTAAGATGTGCGTCTGGCATACGTTAAGTTTTACGTGTTGATATCCATGCCGGCGGCAAGTGCCTTTTTGACTTCCGATCGGGTGATTACGCCGACGACTTTGTTGCTGCCTTCTTTTTCCATGACGGGAAACATGTACAAGTCAGTATTCAGGAATTCAGCTGCCAATGCCATGATGTTGGTCTCCCGAGTGATTCTGAAGAACTCAGTACGCATCAGGTGTTTGACTTTCTTGTCTTTGATGTGCGCACAACGCTCTTCAAAGAAGCCTGATTTGTACATAGCATTTGCCAGGTTGATATTTTCGCGCATTTCTTCAGGTACAACTGCCGCCACCACGTCTTGGATGCAGAAGATACCGATCAATTCGTGACGCTCATCAAGTACCAGGACGCCGTTGTGGCGTGCTTTGAGCAAAATAGCCACTGCATCACGAACGGTCATATCTTCGTGGATGGGGTCTATGTGTGAATTATAGATGTCGTTCACTATCATTATTGATACCATACCATTAAAAAAACACCAACTCGTATCTGGTGCTATTGCATTGTTCCCGATGTTTTTCGGAACCTAACCTACCATACTCCACGATCTGGATATATGCAAGAATATTGTAGATAAAACCCTTATCGATTACATAGAAAACTAATCTCCCTGCAATAAAGTAGACAGGTTAGCGTACATAATTGAATATGGAGTATAGCGGTGCGTTTCCCTGTGTGAATAAAGATATATGACAGCTATGCTTCATCTTCGGGGTCTAGAGGGCTGGGAGGGGTGTCGTCGGAGTCTTCTTCGATTTTGTCTTTGTCTTCGGCGGCGCGTAAGCCTTCGCTGTAAATCTCATCAGTGTCCAGGTTATCGTCCGACGCCGGGTCCTGAGGATTGGTGCTTGTGCGATCATTTGTCGGCGGCGCGGCGGGTGTGTCGTTGTCCTCAGGTAGCTTATCCTCGTCATGTGCAGGATGAAACATGTCGTCCGGCCGCATTGCTTCTAATGCGTCATCTTCTGATTCGTGTACGGTGTCATCGTTGTTCATGCATTACCCCTTCGCATATTACGGTTACCGACAGCCGCCGTTCGCGCGGGCCGTCGAGTTCAATTAGTATTATCCGCTGCCATGTGCCGAGCTGCAACCGTCCGTCTGCAAATGGTATATGAAGGTCAGGCCCGATGATGCTCGCCAGCAGATGCGCCGGCGCGTGCGCCGGATTGTGCGCATGCCGCCATTGCACATCTGGTGTCATGCCTTTCAGAAAATCCAGTAAATCCATGTCTGTGCCCGGATCCAGGTCCGCCGTTGTCACCGCACAGGTCGTATGGTGCGCGAACACATGCACTAGGCCGCTGTTGCCCGGCAATTGCCGGGCAACCTCATCAGTTATGTCCCTAACTTCGCGCTTACTCCGAGTGTTAATTAGTACGTTCACTACGCTCCCCCTAGTTGTATATTGCTAAAACGGCAAGTCTTTGCCATCGTGGTGCGCTTGTAGTAGCTGAGGTACTTTACGTAAGTTTTCTACAATGCGTATCGCCTCGGCTTCTTTGAGCTCTGCCGGAACCCGTGGCTCCTGCCGATTGCATGCACGTCTGCTGCCTGGGTCGCCTGTATATCGTGCCGTGGCACACCGCGCCAGACAAGATACTCGACCGCAGCCTCGTACGGCCCATGGCGGATAAGGTATAGTGTGTTGACTAGCGTTCCGTCGAAGCCGGGTGTAACCGCCCTGATCTTTCCATGTACGCAGTGGATACAAGAGACGCAACGCCGGTAACGGTTACTTCTTATTTATGGATGCTTTCCGAATAGTATGCGGAGCTCGTCTTTTGTTGCCTGCAATGTGCGTCTCTGATCTAGAAGTAGCCGTCTGCCGCTGCGATTGAGATAAAAGTTCAGCATAGACATAGCAGATTGGTATGGCGTACCCTATCGACTTGTGCTGGCATCCGCTGATTTCTTGAGAGACATCGCAATCTTTCGTGGGTCGCTCCAAGTGAATACGCCTTGCTTAAGATCTAATGCGTCACTTTTGTTAGTGACTCGTTGTGACCAGTTTTGTCGTGGAATATTCATAGGTGTGTTACCGGCAGCATGCCCGCAGCTTACACTGCAGCATGCCGCAGGCTTATAAATAAACACAATCTGGCAGGAGGCGTTGCGTCGTACGAAATTTCGGTAAGAGTCATTGGACTCAGTCGGGTGATTGGTACTATGACTTGGCGTTCCACCTCCTCCAGTTATCCTAGCAAACGCAAGCTAGAAGAAACTGTTTGCAATCTTACAAACATTATCCCTAATAGGCTGTCTATATTGTAATCTTCTTGCCAAAGCAGCTGCTTGTCATCCAGGGCTTGGGCCGGTCTAGTAGTTGGGCTATAAGTCTCTTCAAACGGCCTGCCTGTTTTGTCTTATGGGGCCCCACCCCCCATCTCACCCCCTAATGCCGAATCGTAAACTCCCCTTCGCCATTGCCGGCGTCAGGTGCCGGGGGTGTCGGCTCGGGCGGGGTTGCCGGTGTGGGGGTCGGAGCCGGGACTGGTGGCGTCGGCTCAGGTGCCGGTGGGGTGGCGTAGGTGGGCTGGCTCGGGTACGGCTGCGGCTGTTCAAAGATATCCATGCCGGTGGTG
>Ga0187809_10000176_pt1 | contig 41860 bp, 36 predicted proteins | sample NC_wetland_sal_i_8_FD_132415 | JGI IMG/M metagenome (GOLD analysis project Ga0187809, IMG submission 132415) | Wetland sediment microbial communities from Neuse River Estuary, North Carolina, USA - ASW_4 | ecosystem: Environmental > Aquatic > Freshwater > Wetlands > Sediment | place: USA: North... | reverse complement strand
CTGTCACTTTACGCGCAGCGTTTGTCCCGTTCCCCGGGGGTACCTTCCGATCCCCTGGCGACGCCCGGGACCGTGCATCTTTACAGGAACCTCGAACGACTCCTGGGGCGCGGTATCATGATCGGGCACCAGGATGATCTTGCCTACGGCGTGGGCTGGAAATACGTTCCCGGGAAAAGTGATATCCGGGACGTGACGGGAGATTACCCCGCCTTGTACGGATTTGAACTGGGCCGGCTGGAGCTGAATCATCCCGTTAACCTGGACAGTGTTCCCTTTGACTCCATCAGGCAGTATATCCGCAGCATCTATGCAAGGGGCGGGGTTGTCACCCTGAGCTGGCACGTGAACAACCCGCTGACGGGTAAAACGGCCTGGGATCCCGCACCGGGCACCGTGGAATCGGTTTTACCCGGAGGAACGGCGAATGCCCTGTTCCGTACCTGGCTGCACCGGGTAGCGGGTTTTATCCGCAGCCTCAAAACTCCGCAGGGCGACCCTATCCCGGTGATCTTCAGGCCATTTCACGAACTGAATGGAAACTGGTTCTGGTGGGGCGGCACACATTGTGCGCCCGACACATTCAGGGATCTGTGGCATTTTACCATCACGTTCCTGCGTGATTCAGAGAACATCCACCAGCTTCTTTATGCTTATAATACGGACCGGTTTGCCTCGAGGGGGGACTACCTCCTGAAATACCCCGGAGACGGCTGGGTGGATATCCTGGGGTTCGATATTTACCAGCAGCAGCAGGGCGAAACCGGTAACCGGAAATTCCTGCACGACGCGGACACCATGCTTTCGATGCTGACGTCGATCGCGTCCGAAAAGCATAAGATCCCGGCCCTCACTGAATTTGGTTATGCAACGGTCCCGGACAGCACCTGGTGGACCAGTGTGCTGCTGCCGGCCCTCGGCCGGCACAGGATCTCCTATGCATTGGCATGGAGGAATGCCGGGTGGAAGCCCTCCGGGCAGGCAGAATTCTATGTGCCCTACCCCGGGCAGCTGTCCGCCAGGGACTTCATCCGGTTTTACCACGACCCGGTGACGATTTTTCAAAGGCAACTCACCAAAGAACACGTCTACCGATGAAGTTGCAACCGCTGGACATAGCCATTATCGTTTCCTACCTGGCGGCCATGTTATGCATTGGCTGGCTGCTTCGCAAACGCGCTCGGCAAAACAAGGAAAGCTACCTGCTGGGTGGAAGGCGTCTCCCCTGGTACCTGCTCGGCCTGAGCGATGCCGCGGATATGTTTGATATCAGCGGCACCATGTGGATGGTGTCCCTGTGCTTTGTCTATGGGATGAAAAGCATCTGGATTCCCTGGCTCTGGCCGGTTTTCAACCAGGTCTTTAACATGATGTACCTCGCCAAATGGTTACGGCGGTCCAACGCGGAAACCGGCGCGCAGTGGCTGGCCACGCGATTTGGCAAATCGGGTCCGGGTGTCCGGGGGTCCCACGCTGTCATTGTAGCCTTCGCACTCATCGGTTGCCTGGGGTTCATGGCTTATGGATTTATCGGCCTTGGAAAATTCGTCGAGATCTTTATTCCCTGGAACCTCGTTCAGCCTTATGTCCCGTTTCATATTGCGCCGCAGTATGTTGCCCACTTTTACGGGATCCTGTTCACTTCTTTCGCCGTATTTTATTCAGTGCTGGGGGGAATGCGCAGCATCGTGCTGGGTGACCTGGTCAAATATATCATCATGACCATTGGTTGCATTGCCATCGCCGTAATAGCGATCCATCACCTGCACGGAGCGGGCCTGAGCGCCCTGAAGGTGCCGAAAGGCTGGAGCAATCCCTTCTTCGGGTGGCACCTGAATCTCGACTGGACGCACTATGTGGCAGCGGCCAATAAGAAGATCGCGGAAGACGGATTTGATCTTTTTGGATTCTTTTTCATGATGATGCTCTTCAAAGGAGTATTTGCGGCACTTGCCGGCCCCGCGCCGAACTATGACATGCAGAAAATCCTTTCTTCCCGTTCACCAAAGGAAGCCTCGAAAATGACGGGGTTTGTGTCGATCATCCTGTTGCCCATCCGTTATTCGATGATCATCGGGCTGACCGTGCTTGGTCTGCTGTACTACGGCCAGCTGAATCTTGACAACGGGATGGGCGGCGTCGATTTTGAAAGGGTCCTTCCGGCCACGATCAACAGTTTTCTTCCCGTTGGCATACTGGGGATCGTGCTGACCGGCTTATTTGGGGCATTTATGGGTACCTTCGCGGGAACGCTGAATGCGGCCCAGGCCTATATCGTCAACGATATTTATCTCAAGTACATCCATCCGGGAGCACCCACCAGGAAGATCATGTATATGAACTATATCTGGGGCGTCGTAGTCGTGATCATCGGCGTCACCCTGGGCTTTTTTACGAAGAATGTCAACAGCATCCTGCAATGGATCGTGTCGGGCCTGCTGGGTGGCTATATCGCCGCGAATGTGCTGAAATGGTACTGGTGGCGATTCAATGCGCGTGGTTTTTTCTGGGGGATGCTCGCCGGTACTGCCGGGGCGCTGGTCTTCTCGCACTTTTTTGACGGGGTTGAGTTCCTGTATTATTTCCCCCTGCTGTTCGTGCTTTCGATCACCGGGTGCCTGGTCGGGACCTATTCGGCGCCCCCCACGGACCGCGAGGTGCTGAAAGCCTTTTACAGCACGGTACGACCCTGGGGTTTCTGGAAGCCCGTCCATCATGACGTTGTAGCCGAGGATCCCGGTTTTGTTCCCAACCGAAGGTTCGGCCTTGACATGTTCAACGTTGGCCTCGGCATCATCGGGCAACTGTGCCTGACCATTTTGCCGATGTACGTAGTGCTGTGGATGAAACTGCCCCTGCTGGTCACCGCCGGCATCCTGGCAGTCATTGTCTTCATTCTTAAAAGAACCTGGTGGGACCGGCTCGAGGACTGATGGAATTTTTTTTATCGATTAATATTTCAGCATGAACAATTATTTTCAGAACAGGTTGCATTTGTTACAGTCTGCCTATGACGGACTCTTCCGGGTAAGCAACCGGGCGGTTTTTTCGGTGAACGGCATCTACGAGCGTTATGAACACCCGGTGCTTACGGCCGCCCATGCCCCGCTGTCGTGGCGGTTCGATCTGAACCCCGCTACCAACCCGTTCCTGCTGGAACGATTCGGCATCAACGCGGCATTCAATGCAGGCGCCATGAAATGGCAGGACAAGTACCTGCTCGCGGTCAGGGTGGAAGGCAATGACAGGAAATCCTTTTTCGCCATCGCTGAAAGCGATCAGGGAACCGGCCCTTTCAGGTTTCGCGATGAACCGGTGATCATGCCTCCGACAGACGAGCCGGAGACCAATCTGTACGATATGCGCCTGGTACAGCACGAGGACGGATGGATCTACGGGCTTTTCTGCACGGAGAAACGGGACCCTGAAGCGCCGCAGGGAGACCAGACTGCGGCAGTGGCACAATGCGGGATTGCCCGCACGCGGGACCTGGTCACCTGGGAGCGGTTGCCCAACCTGAAAACGGGTTCCCCGCAGCAACGCAATGTGGTGCTGCACCCCGAATGTGACGAGGGAAAGTATGCTTTCTATACCAGGCCGCAGGACAGTTTTATTGATGCCGGCACCGGGGGGGGCATCGGATTCGGAGTTTGTGATACGATGGAAGGTGCGGTGATCCGCCAGGAAACGATCATTGATAAAAAAATATACCACACCGTATACGAAGCGAAGAACGGCCTGGGCCCCGCACCGATCAAGACGCCCATGGGCTGGCTGCACCTCGCCCATGGGGTTCGCAACACCGCGGCGGGACTGCGGTACGTCCTTTACCTCTTCCTTACCGATCCCGGGGACATCTCGCGGGTTACGCACAAACCCGGCGGCTATTTTATGGCCCCCGAGGGAGACGAACGGGTAGGGGATGTTTCGAACGTCATATTCAGCAACGGGTGGGTCGCGGACGATGACGGGACCGTCTATATATATTACGCATCTTCGGACCTGAAAATGCATGTCGCCACCAGCAGCATCGACCGCCTGCTTGACTATGTGCTGCACACCCCGGAAGATGGATTTACGTCAGAAGCTTCGGTTCACTCGCTCATGCAGATCATCGAACGCAACAGGTTGATCAGCTATAACGGAAACGTACCCCTGAAAAACGGCAAACCTGTCAAATAACCTGTAGCAACCGGCACATGCCCGATCCACTTACCACCATCACCGATTTGACGGGATTCAGGAAGGAACTGCTGGAGGAGCTCCATACCATCCTGGAATACTGGGAGCAATACGCCACCGATCATGAGTCCGGGGGCTTTTATGGCCGCATCGACAACGACAACAATGTCTACAGGGATGCCGCAAAGGGGGTCGTGCTGAATGCCCGGATCCTTTGGGCATTTTCAGCAGCCGTTCGCTTTGGGAACAATGATCGTTATCTGCAAAGTGCCACCCGGGCCTATCAATACCTGGTCAGCTATTTCATCGATCAGAAATATGGCGGGGTGTACTGGTCCGTGGACCACCGGGGATTTCCACTGGAGACCCGCAAGCAGATCTATGCACACGCTTTCGTCATTTATGCCCTCAGTGAATATTTTATGGCTACCGGGGACCAGGCCGCGCTGGAACTGGCCATCCGAATATATGACATCGTCGTACTGCGCAGCTATGATTACGTCAACGGAGGTTACGGGGAAGCGCTGAGTGCCGACTGGAACCCGATCGGCGACCTGAGACTCAGTCAAAAGGATGCGAACGAGAAAAAATCCATGAATACCCACCTGCATGTCCTCGAAGGATTCACCAACCTTTACCGCGCATGGAAGGACGAGACCCTTCGCCGGCGGATCCGGGAGCTGATTGGTTTGTTCAGGGACCACATCGTGAACCCGCTTGACGGGCACCTCGATCTTTTTTTTGATGATCAGTGGAGGCCGAAGTCGACCATCATTTCCTATGGCCATGATATCGAAGCCGCCTGGCTGATCCTGGAAGCCGCGGGGGTGGCCAATGATGCGCCACTCCTCGAATGGGCAACGGGGCACGCCTCCCGGGGGGCGGACGGCGTTCTCGCAGGCCTGGATGTGGATGGTGGCCTGTGGTATGAAGCTGACCGGTTGACCGGTCACCTGGTGCGTGAAAAGCATTCCTGGCCGCAGGCAGAAGCCATGGTCGGATTCTTCAATGCCTGGGAGGTAACAGGTCAACCGGGCTACCTGCGGCGATCACTTTCTAGCTGGAGGTTCATCCGGAAATTCATTGTCGATCCGAAACACGGTGAATGGTTCTGGGGGGTCACGCAGCACTACGACATCATGCAGGAGGATAAAGTAGGTCCGTGGAAATGCCCTTACCACAATACCAGGGCCTGCATGGAGCTGATAAAAAGGATCGACCTCAGCAAAAATGAGTAAATTGAAGTCCGATTGATTAAGACACACTTAAAACTCCTGATATGACTGACAGAAGATCATTTCTCAAGAACACTTCGTTTTTATCGGCCGCACTGGCATTCGCCCCCCGGCACGCCATGAAAACGCCTACTATCGGTTTGCAACTGTACACGGTACGGGACGCCATGTCCAAGGATCCGGTGGGTACGCTGCAGCGCGTCGCGAAGATCGGCTACAATTCCGTGGAAGGGGCTACCTATACCGGCGACGAAAAGTTTTACGGCATGGGCCCCAAAGAATTCCGCAAGCTGCTGCGGGACAACGGGCTTATCATACCCAGTTCTCATTACCGCCTGGGGGAAGCACAGGACAATGGGAAGGTCATGCAGGGTACGATACTGCATGACTGGGACCGCGCCGTGGACGACGCGGCCGAACTGGGACTGAAATATATGGTGTGCGCATGGCTTGCCGAATCGGAGCGCGGCAGCCTGGATCATTACAGGAAAGTGGCCGAGGATCTTGAAAAGGCCGGCGAGCGTTGCAAAAAGGCGGGTATCCAGCTGTGTTATCACAATCACAATTTTGAATTCATAAAGGAAGACAATATCTATCCCTACGACGTCCTGCTGAAGGCGGACCGGAACCTCGTGAAATTCGAGGTCGATTTTTACTGGATGAAGAAAGCCGGTCAGGATGTGATCCGCCTGTTTCATGAGCATCCCGGCAGGTTCCCGATGTGGCACTTGAAGGATATGAACAATGAAAAGGATCAGAATTTCGCCGAGGTCGGCAGCGGTATCATCGATTTCAAAGAAATATTCAAATACAAGAGCCTCGCAGGGATGAAGTACTTTTTTGTCGAGCAGGATATTTGTCCCGGTTCCCCTTTTGACAGCATCACGAAAAGTATCCAGTATATCAGAAAAAACCTCGTCTAGTGCAGCCATGATGAAAGAAAAAATGCTACGCATGGCGATCGTACTCCTGCTGCTGGTGGCGGCCAGGGATACGCAGGCGAAGAATGACGGCGACTTTTACCAAATCACCATCTACAAATGTAAAAGCGATTCCCAGGTGGAACGTGTCGACGCGTATCTCCGATCCGCATGGATCCCGGCGCTTCACCGGGCGGGCATCCGCGACATCGGGGTATTCAAACCGATCGAAAATGACACGGGGCAATTCAGGATGGTATACGTTCTGACGCCCTTTCGCTCCCAGGCTGCATGGTCGGACCTCCCGGCAACGCTTGCCCGTGACGCGGTTTACCAGCGGGATGCACAAACCTTCCTGAATGCTCCTGCACGACTGGCGCCGTATGAAAGAATGGAATCAATCCTGCTCGTGGCATTCCAGGGGCAACCTCATTTGTTATTGCCCAGGACCCGCGATACCAGCCGGGTATATGAACTGCGCAGTTACGAAAGCCCGACCGCGGCGTTATTGGACAAAAAAATCGCCATGTTCAATCATGATGAGATAAAGATCTTCCGGCGGTTGGGATTCGATCCCGTCTTCTACGGGCGCGTGGTGTCGGGCAGTCATATGCCCAACCTCATGTACATGCCGGTCTTTACCGATCGCATCGAAAGGAACGAACAATGGAAAGTGTTCAGTTTCGATCCCAAATGGAAAGAGATCTCATCGGACCCGAAAAATGAAAATAATGTATCCGTCTCCCATATTGACAGTATCCTGATGCAAAGTACGGCGTATTCAGACTATTAAATATTTTATACCATGCAATTCAAAACGCGTTCTTTGAGGTGTCTCCTGGCGCTGGCCGCCTGGGCGGTTGCCGGCCCGGCAACCGCGCAAACGTTGGGGATATTTGACGGGCAATCAGACGTCGGATCGATCCTGCACCCGGGAACGGGGACTTTCAACCCGGCCTCGACCGTCTATGAAGTCTCGGGGTCGGGAAGCAATATCTGGTTTGGACATGATGCATTTCATATGGTGTGGAAGAAACTGAAAGGCGACTTCATCCTGCAGGCGCGTGGCCGCCTGATCGGCAAAGGCGTTGAAGAGCACCGGAAATTCGGGTGGATGGTCCGAAATGACCTGGACAGCACCGCTGCCATGGCGGCTGCCGTGGTCCACGGCAGCGGGCTGACTTCCCTGCAATACCGCCGGCAGGCCGGCGCCGACGTCGAGGAGAAAAAAATCGACATCAGCGCACCGGATGTGATCCAACTCGAAAGAAAGGGAAATACATTTATAATGTCCGTGGCCCATTTCGGGGAAACCTATACCACCATCCAGGTGGATTCCCTCAACCTGCAGGAAGAGGTATACGTCGGGCTATTCGTTTGCGCACACAACAATAACGTACTGGAAAAAGCCGATTTCGACAATGTAAGGCTCATCATCCCGGCCGGCAAAGACCTGGTTCCCTATCACGATTACCTGGGAAGCAGCATCGAAACGATGAATGTGTTCAGTGGCGTCAGAAAGGTGCAGCATACGGAAAACAGGTCCCTTCAGGCTCCCAACTGGATGAAGGATGGGAAAAGCCTTATATATAACGCGGACGGCCTGATGTACCGGATGGACCTTCACACGCTTCGGCCCGTCGTCATACCTACGGGCCCTGTCAACCACAATAACAATGATCACGTCTTATCCTTTAACGGGCAGATGCTCGGTCTGAGTGCCGCAAGCCCGGACGGCAAGACCAATTCAGTGGTCTATACGGTACCGGTCACCGGGGGCACCCCCCGGCAGATTACTCCCACCGGCCCCTCGTACCTGCACGGCTGGTCACCGGACGGCAAATGGCTGGTGTTCACGGGACAGCGAAACAATGAATTTGATATTTATAAAGTGCCATCAGGGGGTGGGACAGAGATCCGGCTCACGAATACACCGGGCCTCGACGATGGTTCCGAATACAGCCCCGACGGGAAATATATCTACTTCAATTCCGTGAGAAGTGGTTCCATGCAACTTTGGCGCATGGATGCGGATGGCAGCAACCAGGTTGAGATTACCCGGGATGGGTACAACAACTGGTTCGCCCACATCTCCCCCGATGGGAAATGGATCGTATGTTTATCCTTCGACAAGGACGTCAGGCCGGATGATCATCCTTTTTACAAGCATGTGTATTTACGCATGATGCCGGTAACGGGCGGTGACCTGAAGGTCATTGCCTACCTGTATGGCGGCCAGGGATCCATCAATACCCCTTCATGGTCTCCCGACAGCAAAAAGATCGCCTTCGTCAGCAACAGCGGGGAAATAAAGTGAATACCGGCGAAAACGGTTCCCCGCAGGAACCCTGCAGATGTTAATGAAACTCTTAAAATTTACCAAGATGATAATGACTGCCAACAGGATGAGACGGGCCTGCCTCTTCCTTTTAGCCGCCGGGATGTTGCTGCCGGCAACCGCCCAGCTTAAAAAAGACGTGATCGAATCGAGAATCCGCGCCCTCGTGGGGAAAATGACGCTGGAAGAAAAAGTGGGCCAGATGGCGCAGGTGTCCATAGAATCCCTCGGGAGCATCCGCAACGGTACATTCGTTTTCGATTCGGGTAAGATCAGGGATGTTGTGATCCATTACAAGATCGGTTCGATCCTCAACACCCCGGGCCTTCAAAACGTTCACCAGTGGGACGATATTATTGCGCAGATCCAGGACCTGGCCAAAAAAACCCGCCTGGGCATCCCCGTACTCTATGGCCTCGATGACAACCACGGCGTCAACTATGTAGCCGACGCAACGCTGTTTCCGCAGGAGATCGGGCAGGCAGCCACGTGGAACCCCGACCTGGCTTATAACTGCGGCGTGATCACGGCATACGAGTCCCGCGCGGCGAGCGTTCCCTGGACGTTTTCGCCGGTTCTTGACCTGGGAACCAATCCTCAGTGGCCGAGGATCTGGGAAGATTACGGCGAGGATCCCTACCTCAGTTCCCGTATGGGAGTCGCTTTCACCAAGGGGGTGCAGGATCCATTGGGCAGCCCCGAAAAACTGGCGGTCAGCCTGAAGCACTACATGGACTATTCAGATCCGAAATCCGGGCATGACAGGACGGATTCCTGGATCCCCGAGTATTACCTGAGGGAGTATCATTTGCCTTCTTTCAGGGCCTGTATCGAGGCAGGCGCGCGGACGGTCATGGTGAACTCGGCGCTGATCAACGGCATTCCCACCCATATTAACCATCATATCATAACCGATATCCTTAAAAAGGAACTCGGCTTTACCGGCTTTGTGGTAAGCGACTGGCAGGATATCGAGAACGTATACCGCCGGGATCATGTCACCAAGGATATCAAGGGCGCCGTGATGCTCGGGATCAATGCAGGTCTCGACATGTCGATGATCCCGTATGACTACAAGGAATTTTGCGGGGATATGATCGCCCTGGTGCATGAAGGAAAGATTTCCATGAGCCGGGTCGACGATGCCGTGACGCGGATTTTGCGTGTCAAAGAAGAGTTGGGGCTCTTTGAGACACCGGTCACCAACGTGAAGGATTATCCCAAATTCGGGAGCCCGGAATTTGAAAAAGCTTCCTACCAGACGGCCGCCGAATCCATTACGCTGTTGAAGAACGCGAAGCAGACCCTCCCGTTGAGCAGGGATGCCCGTATCCTGGTTACCGGCCCGAACGCCAATTCAATGCGCACGCTGAACGGCGGCTGGACCTATACCTGGCAGGGAGAAAAAACGGATCAGTACGCCGGCAAATACCATACGATCCTGCAGGCCATGAAACTGAAATTCGGGGGAGACCACGTATTATATGAGCCGGGAGTATCCTACAACAACAGCGGGAGATACAGCGACGATTCCATCGTGGATATCGATGCCGCCGTACGATCGGCCGGGCAGGCGGATTACATCCTGCTGTGCATAGGGGAGAACAGTTATACGGAGACGCCCGGTAACCTGGATGACCTGACCCTTTCTGCCAACCAGCTTACCCTCGCCGAGGCGATGATCAAAACGGGCAAACCGGTGATCCTCGTGCTCAACGAAGGCAGGCCGAGGATCATCCACCGGATCGAACCCGGCTCGGCGGCCATCCTGGATATCTACCTCCCCTCCAATTTCGGCGCCGATGCCCTGGCCGACATCCTCACCGGTGAGGTCGATCCCAGCGGCCGGCTGCCCATTACCTACCCACGGTACACCAATTCACTGGTCCCCTACATTCACAAACCGTCGGAAGGGGAAGGCAACCCGCAGGGGGGCGATTATGATCCGCAGTTCAGGTTCGGGTTCGGCCTTTCCTATACCACTTTTGCCTACAGTCATCTCGCCTTGGACAAAAAAGTATACGGTCCCGGCGAAACGGCCAGTGTAACCGTAGTGGTCACCAACACCGGCACCCGCGAGGGCAAGGAGGTCGTCGAACTCTACACTTCCGAACTGGTAGCTTCCCTGACACCGGATGTAAAGAGACTGAGAAGATTTGAAAAAGTCGACCTGAAGCCCGGCGAATCGAAGACCGTTAGCTTTTCGCTGGCGATGAAAGACCTTGCTTATGTGAACCCCGATAACCGGGAAACGCTGGAGGCAGGAGATTTCAAATTGCAGATTGGCGGATTGACCAGCCAGTTTTCGGTAGACAAAACCGTCATTTATTAACCTGAAAAAAAGTAATCATGAAGTCAGTGCGCTACCTGTTGTGGCTGATCCTTATTCCGTCCTTCCTGAGGGCCCAGAAATTTACCGGGCTTGCCATGACGCCCCCGATGGGGTGGAACAGCTGGAATACCTTCCAGACCAACATCAATGACTCCCTGGTTCGGGGGATTGCGGACGTGATGGTCTCGTCGGGCATGAAGGATGCGGGGTATCAATACCTGGTGCTGGATGATGGCTGGATGTCAATGGAACGGGATTCCCTTACCGGCAACCTGGTTCCGGACCCACGGAAGTTTCCAAACGGGCTGAAATCTTTGATCGATTATGTGCATGCCCGCGGGTTGAAGTTTGGCCTGTATAACTGTGCGGGCACCAAGACCTGCGCCGGGTACCCGGGCACGAGGGGATATGAATACCAGGACGCACGGTTCTATGCCTCGCTCGGCATCGACTACCTGAAGTTCGACTGGTGCTATACAGACAGTTTGAACGCGCAGGAAGCGTACACTACCATGAGCAAGGCGATCCGCGTGGCCGGCAAACCCATTGTTTTCAGCCTTTGTGAATGGGGAACGCATCGGCCATGGTTGTGGGCTGCCAACGTCGGAGATCTTTGGCGCACCACGGGTGATATCGGGCCGGTGTTTGACGGGTACATTGACCATGGTAACTGGAAACAGGGCGGCCTGATGCTCATCGTGGATCAGCAGGAAGGATTGCAAAAATATGCGGGACCGGATCACTGGAACGATCCGGACATGCTGGAAGTGGGTAACGGCATGACCGTACCCGAAGACCGCGCGCATTTTTCCTTGTGGTGCATGCTGGCCGCACCGCTGATCGCCGGCAATGACCTGCGTAGTATGACGGCCGATACGCGGAAGATCCTTACGAATAAGGAAGCGATCTCGATCGACCAGGATCCTGCGGGTATGGAAGGATACCGGTTCAGCAGGAGCGCCGACAGCGTGGAACTCTATGTACGCCCGCTGGTCAACGGCGATTGGGCGGTCTGTTTCCTGAACCGGTCACACAGTCCGCGCAAGGTAACTTTTGACTGGAAGAACCAGGTGATCACCGATACGCTGTTCAACAGGACGCTGGACGCCCAAAACACAACCTACCGGGTCACGAATGTTTGGACGGGCAGGCAAAGTGATACCCGCAAACCGCTTTCAGAGACGGTGGCGTCCCACGATGTGCTCCTGTTGAAATTGTCAAAATAACAGAAACCTGGAAACCCCGACGGGGTTAGCGGGATGCCAGCACTGTATCAATCCGCGCAAGTTCCTCGGGGGAAAACTGGTAGTTCCTGATGGCGCCGGCGGCGTCCGTGACCTGTTTGGGTTTGCTGGCGCCTAGGATCACCGACGTGATCCTTTTATCTTTCAGGATCCAGGCGATCGCCATCTGGGCAAGCGACTGGCCGCGTTCCGCGGCGATCTGGTTCAGCCGGGCTGCCTTGTCAACGATCTCGGGGGTGACCTGTGTTTGCGTAATGGCGCCGTTCGCCAGGTGCCGCCCGGCGCGCGAATGCTTCGGAATCCCCTTGAGATATTTATCGGTCAGCATCCCCTGGGCCAGTGATGAAAACGTGATACAGCCCACTTTCTCCTGCTCCAGCACGTCCAGCAAACCGTCTTCCACCCAGCGTTCGAGCATCGAATATTTCGGCTGGTGGATCAGGCAGGGTGTTCCCAGGTCCCTGAGCATCTCAATCGCTTTCCGGGCATCATCGGCCTGGTAACTCGAAATGCCGACATAGAGGGCTTTTCCCTGGCGTACGATCCCGTCCAGCGCGCTCATGGTCTCATAAAGATCGGTACCGGGATCCGGGCGGTGGTGATAGAAAATATCGACATATTCCAGTCCCATCCTTCGAAGACTCTGGTCCAGGCTGGCCACCAGGTATTTTTTCGAACCAAAATCCCCATAGGGACCCTCCCACATCTTCCATCCCGCTTTCGAGGAAATCACGAGTTCGTCCCGGTATGGTAAAAAATCCTTTTTGAGGATCTTCCCGAATACTTCTTCGGCGCCGCCCGGGGGCGGGCCATAATTGTTGGCGAGGTCAAAATGGGTGATGCCCTGGTCGAATGCGGTTTGCAGGATTTCCCGGCAGGTATCGAAATCGTCCGTCAGGCCGAAGTTGTGCCACAGGCCCAGCGAAAGCGCCGGTAATTTCAGGCCGCTGTTCCCGCACCGGCGGTATTCCATTTTTTCATAACGGTCCTTGACCGGTTCGTAGCTCATAATAGTGGGTTTACGGCACACGGTAGCAGGGATCTTATCTTCTTCCGCGGCCTGTTTATGATAGATAGGGTGTCCGTCGTCAGGGTTGTCATTGCTGTTGTTGCTGTTGTTGCTGTTGTTGTTGCCGCTGCTGCACCTCCAGGAAATACCGGTAGGAATTGATGGGTTCGCCGGGATTCTTCGCCTGGTAACTGAACTTCGGCAATTCCTGTTTGCCGGGTGCGGTCTGGTAAATCCCGTTCTTGATTTCTACGGAGACCTCCAGGGTATGTTCCCCCGAGCCTTTGTAGGTCCCTTTCACCGGCGTGCAGTCACGAAAATGCCGTCCCGTAGCCAGTCGCACGTGCCGGTCATTGACAATACAGTTGTTCGTAGGATCCAGGCCGATCCAGCCATCGTTCGGAATATAGGCCTCCACCCAGGCATGGGTCGCCCCTTCACCGCGCATTTCCTTGTCCTTGGGACAGATATAACCACTCACATATTTGGCAGGGATCCCGTACATTCTCAACAGCAGGATCAGCATGTGTGCAAAGTCCTGGCAGACCCCTGCTTGTAACTTCCACAATTCTTCCGCCCGGGTCTCGACGCCGGTGATACCTTTCTGGTAAGTGAAGTGATGGTACACGAATTCGGAAAATGCGCGGGCATTCTGCAACGGCGTTCGTTCTGCTTCGAAAGTGCGTTTGAGCGCGTTTTTCACTTCTTCATAACCCGTAAAAGACTCCGGTTTGAGGAAGTCGAAGAAGGCGATATTCCCGGAGAGGTTTTTCAAAACGTCCCACTGGGCGGACGCTTCCATCTCATCACCGGGGAGTGATACCGGTTTGGTGATCACTTCGGCGATGGATTCGATCACCAGGCTGTTGTGCGGGCGGATCACGGAAAACACACCGACGTGGTTGCCAAAATAGTCATAAAAAGATTCCACCGCGGGGTCATGGGAGATTTTGATCTCGTGGTTGCGTACTTCCAGCATGCTGTCGACGATCGGGTAGAGCATGATCTGGTTCGTGCAGTCGATCACGGTGGAAGCGTAGGTGTACCGGGTGAGATGTCTTATTTTATAAGAGGGCATATGTTCGATCTGTTACGTATTGCCAAAGTAGTGTTTTCCGAATGTTGAAGATATTTCAAAAAGATCAATTCTGGTCTGGCTGAGGTACAGGTCAAGCTCCGCTGAATTACTTTCATCTACTTTGCTGTACTTGATATGGTTCATGGTTTTGCCTATGAGGTACTCCAGCCTTTCGAAATTCTCGGGAAGGCTGTCATTCTTCAGTCTCGTAAAATACCTGAAGAGCCTTTCCAGCGAATATAGCAGGGAATGCGGAAAGTCAGTATTGTACAGGATCAGGTCGAGGGTGTGGCGTTTCGTGAAATTTCCCTTGTAGATCTTGAGATATACTTCAAACCCGAAAAGGGAATACAGGAGGTAACGGAGTTTGGCGCCCTCGAATCCCTCGTGGCGCCGCAGCGCGATTTCATTCATTTTTATCCTCGTGACGTCGGTCGTATGGATCGCCCTTTCGATCAGCTTGCCGATGTGAATGAAATTGAATCCTTCGCCGCGCGTCATCGTATTGTCGACCGTTCCGGTAAAAAGCAAACCGTGCTTGATCAGCATGTCGATGGGGGCAACCGGGTCACCGTAAAAGAGCTCGTAGTGCAGGTGATCGGCCCGGATCAGGTGGTAGTAATCGTTCAGGCATTGCCACACTTCCTTGGTAATATGGTCCTGGATACCCCTTGCGTTCTCTCTTGAAAAAGTGATCGTGTTGAATGCCGACGCCTGGTTGGACCGGTTGAGGATCATGTAATCGAGGGCCTTGGGCGAATGATTTTCGATCGCTTCAATTTCCGGATCGGTGAGTTCGCCGTAAATTTTCAAGAGCGGACGCCAGGTATTTTCCTCGGGATCGTCCTGGGAAGAAATGTACTGGGTAAATATGGCCTGGAGCATGCCGCTGGTCCGTTCCATATATCTGCCCAGCCAGAAAATAGTGTCTGCAACTCTGCTTAGCATTAGATTTAAAGATTAATAAACGTATGGAAGATTAATAAATGCCGGAAAGCCGCCTTCCTCACCCGGATAGTACCCAGGTATCCTTGCTGCCGCCTCCCTGGGACGAATTCACTACCATGGATCCTTCCTTCAGGGCGACCCTGGTCAGCCCCCCGGGGACAATGTCGATGCCATCCGGACCGTACAGTGCAAAGGGCCTCAAATCCACCCGCCGGGGCTGCAACAGGCCGTTCAGGTAACAGGGCGTGGAGGAAAGGCTGATGATCGGTTGCGCGATAAAGTTCCGGGGAGCGGCATTGACCGCTGCCTTGTAATTGTCGATCTCCTCCTGCGTGGCGCTGTTTCCCATGAGCATGCCGTAACCACCGGATTCATTGGTACGTTTGATCACCATCTTCTCAATATGTTCAAATACATGCGCCTTGCTGTCGGGATCCGATAGCCGGTAGGTGGGTACATTCTTCAGGATGGGTTCTTCATTGAGATAATACCGGATCATTTCCGGTACATAGGTATAGATGGCCTTGTCATCGGCCACCCCGTTCCCCATCGCATTTACGATGGCTACATTTCCCTTCCGGTAAGCCCAGTACAGCCCCGAAACGCCGAGGATACTGTCCGGCCTGAATACCAATGGATCAATAAATTCATCATCCACCCGGCGGTAGATGACATCGACCTGCTGCAGCCCCTGTGTCGTCTTCGTGTAGACGAAATTATTGTCGACGATGAGGTCCCTGCCTTCCACGAGCTCGATGCCCATCAGGCGGGCCAGCGTCGTATGTTCGAAATAGGCCGAGTTGTAGATTCCCGGGGACAGCAGGACCACCGTAGGATTGCTGATTTGCCGGTTGGCCAGCGCCAGCAGGTTCTTGTACAGCAGGTCGGGATACTCCTTTACGGACCGCACGTTGTTCCGGGGAAGGATGTCCGGGAAGATGCGGTAGGTGATGCTGCGGTTCTCCAGCATATAGGAAACCCCGGAGGGTGTCCGCAGGTTGTCTTCCAGCACGTAAAAGCTGCCATCTGCGTCCCGGATCAGGTCCACCCCCGAGATATGGGTATAAATATCGAAAGGCACGTCGACGTTGACCATCTCGCGCAGGAAATTCGGGCACGAATAGACGAGCTGCGCGGGCATGATACCGTCGTTAAGGATAAACTGCCGGTGGTAAATGTCTTTCAGGAAAATATTAAGCGCCTTCAGCCGCTGTTTCAGTCCGGCTTCGATCAGCAGCCATTCCTCAGACCCGATAATGCGGGGAATGACGTCAAAGGGGAATATCTTTTCGATCCCCTCACCGCTGCTGTAAACGGTAAACGTCACGCCCTGGCTCATAAAGAGCTTTTTGGCCAGTTCGTCTTTTCGGGTCATTTCTTCGGGTGGCAGGTCCTCGATCGCTGAAACAAATTTTTTGTAGGTGGTGCGGATCCCTTCGCTGGCGAACATCTCGTCCCATACGCCTGCATGTTCCCGGTACGTCTGCAGAATTCTGTCCATAAGCCTGTTTAAAGGAACTTCAATTTAATGAAATTATGTATCCCGCCGGCAAAAAAGTCGGCCGCAAAAGGTGCTCCCGGGGCATTCGGGGAAAGTGACCGATCGATTCGGACTTATAAGATTATTTGATGAACTTAGCGTTTCCAAATGATTTAGCGAGTTGTCTATGAGAACATGTTTACAAATCTGCTGCACACTGGTTTTCCTGTCAGTTTCCTCCCGGTCGGTTTCACAGTTGTGCCAGGGAAGCCTGGGTGACCCCGTAGTGAATATCACTTTCGGGGCCGGCAACAATCCCGGTCCCGCGCTCGGGAGCACGAACTACACCTATGTTACCGGGGACTGTCCCAATGATGGATTTTACACCGTTGAAAATGCCACGTCCAACTGTTTCGGATCCACCTGGTACAATGTACCCGAGGACCATACGCCGGGGGATGTACACGGCTACATGATGGTCGTCAACGCCTCGTACAATCCCGGGATCTTTTTCCAGACGAACGTAACCGGCCTGTGCCCGAACACCACTTACCAGTTCGCGGCGTGGATCTTCAACCTGCTGCGCCCGAACGCCTGTGGCGGCCAGGGTATCAAACCCAACCTGACCTTTCGCATTGAGTCCACGGACGGCACACTCCTGAACAGTTACCAGACGGGAGATATCGCGTCTACCGGGCAATGGATACAGTATGGATTGTTTTTTACCACCCAACCCGGTGAAAGCACCGTAGTGTTGAAAATGGTCAACAACGCGCCCGGGGGCTGCGGGAACGATCTGCTCGTGGACGATATCACCTTCAGGGCCTGCGGCCCCCTGGTCTTCGCCAGTGTCGCCGGGAACGGGGATTCCGTCAATGTATGTACGGGAGATCTATCACCGTTTACCATGAACGCGAGTGTTTCGGCAGGGTACAATGACCCCGTTTTCCAATGGCAGCAAAGCATAGACAGCGGTGCCACCTGGCAGGATATCCCCGGTGCGGCCGACTCGAGCTGGATACGGCCTGCCACGACAATGCCCGGCACTTACCTGTACAGGTTGCAGGTTTCCGAACGGGATAACATGAGCATCTCATCCTGTTCGATCCTTTCCAATGTCCTGGCTGTCCATGTGAACCGCTACCCGGTTCCTAACGCATCAGCGCGGGGCAGTTGCCTCGGGGACTCCCTGTTCTTAAGTGCCGGCGACGGCGCAACCTATTTATGGACCGGTCCCTCCGGGTTTACCAGCAACCAGCCAGATCCTTTCTTCCCCGTCGCCACGCCTGCCGATACCGGGCTTTTTTATGTTCGCGTCACCTCCGCGAAGGGCTGTACCACGGCGGATACCGTCCAGGTGTCCCTCTATCAGAAGCCGGTAGTGGATGCCGGCCAAGACCAGGCGTTCTGCCAGGGGGGGCATGTCACCCTGAGGGCAATGGGGAGCAACAATATAACTTCGTATCAATGGACGCCGGCATCGTCGCTCTCCGACGCCTTCGTCGCGCAACCCGTAGCCGCCCCCGATACGACCACCGAATACCGGCTGGTGGCCGCCAACCACGATTGCGCTGTATCCGACTCCGTACGGGTGACCGTAAATCAAAATCCCACCGCGGATGCCGGACCGGACCGGGTTATTATCAGGGGGCAGTCGACGACCCTCCAGGGGAAGGCAGCGGGTACCGGTATTTCCTGGGAGTGGAACCCCGATGTCTTTATAAATTCGGTTGCCGATCTGCAACCCGTCGTCCATCCCGCCGCCAGCCAGGAATACACGCTGCGTGTTACATCCGGGGTGGGTTGCGGCATTGCTACTGACAGCGTCCTGGTGAAAGTATACCAGCAGCTGTATATTCCGAATGCCTTTTCACCCAACGGCGACGGCATTAATGATACCTGGTATATCGAGACCCTCCGGGCCTATCCGGGAGCGGATGTGAAAGTATATAGCCGCGAGGGGCAGGTGCTGTTTGACAATCATGGCAGGGAAATCTGGTGGGATGGTACTTTCAGGGGCAACCCGCCAGTAGCGGGTGCCTACGTATATGTAATTGACCTGGGAAACAACCTGCCCCTGATCAAGGGAGTGGTCTATATTGTCCTTTGAACCGGTTCACAGGGCATCCACCCGCTGTTGCGCTTCGGCAGAGCTGATCACGGGGATAATGGTAAAATCCGCCACATCCTGCCAACACTTCACCCATTCCTGTATTTTTTCGGGCGTATCGGATTCCATCAACTGGTAACAGGTTTCCATTTTTTCATCAATCCAGCTATGAACATATACAACGCCCCCGGGCAGTTGCCTGCCGTGGGTCCGCAACCTGGCGTACAGTTCCCGGACCTTTCCCGGGTGGAACTTTTCAATGATCATATAAGTCATGGCAATCCGATTGAATCAAGGCGCATGGAATACCGTATTTTTATACCATCGTCGGAACATTTGTTTACCTTAGTATAACAAACGATTTTATATGGGAATCTCTCGCAAAACATTCATCAAAAATAGCGCTTTCACTCTTGCGGGCACGGCCATACTGCCGGCGCGCATGACCTTCAGATCGCGGGACGCCGTCGTCCTGGGTCTTCAACTGTATTCCGTAAGGGATCATATGCAGCAGGATCCGGCCGGAACACTCCGGAAGCTGGCCGGCCTGGGATTCCGGCACGTGGAGCATGCAGGCTATCATGACCGCAAGTTTTACGGCTATGCCCCGGCGGATTTCCGGAAATTGCTCGCGGACCTGGGACTGCAGATGGCCAGCGGACACAATGGCCTGCGGAAAGAGGCATGGGACGCCGCCAGCAATGATTTTACCGACGAGTGGAAGCACACGATCGATGACGCCGCGGCGGTGGGACTACAATATATGATCAGCCCGGGCGTAGACGAAAGCATGTGCGGTAACCTGGACGATTTTAACCGGTACATGGACATGCACAACAAAACAGGCGAACTTTGTAAAAAGGCCGGGATCCATTTCGCGTTCCATAACGAGAGTTACGAATTCAACCATAGCCTGGACGGCAAACAGTTGTACGAGTTATTGCTGGAGCGGTGCGACAGGAACCTGGTCGCGCAACAGATGGACATCGGCAATATGTACGAACCTGGCGGGAGGGCTATGTATTATTTAAAAAAATACCCTGGCCGCTTCCTGCTCATGCACGTGAAGGACGAATTAAAGAAAGACACCGCTGGCCAGGCCGGCAACCGATACGAGAGTTGCGAACTCGGTAAGGGGGAACTGGATGTGAAAGGGATCGTTGATTACGCACGGCGGACCGGTACCCGGTACTTCATCATCGAACAGGAGGATTACCAGGGCGCGGACCCGTTGGACGCTTCCGCCTATGATCTGAAGGTCATGAAATCCTGGGGATTTTAAACCCTGGCAGGCGTATCCCGGCGGAGGGCAACCCTTCCGCAATTGCTCTTAATCACACCTTGGCGACCCTTCTTTTATCCGACAGGTATTTTTCGCGTATGATCTGGTAGACCTGTTTATGGTGCAATTTGCTCTCAAGCCATGAAATAATGTCCAGGTAAGCGAATGCGCGGGTCTCGAACCTGCTTTTCTCGAGGTGCTTGATCCGGTTCAGCAGTTTTTCAAATTCCGGCTGCAATTTTCGCGGCGACAGGTAAAAGGTTCCCTTCAAAAACCTGAACACTTCCTCTTCGACCAGGCTGAGATTCTGCATTTTCGCCATGTACCGGTAAACCGATTTGATCAGGTACTCGAGCAGCTGAAAATTCCCGAGTTCATAATGGGAAATAAGGTGTAGCAGGCGCGCATAACATTGCAGGTCATCACGCAGGTCCATTTTCCAGTTGATGATCTTGTTGAGGAAATCGATGGCCGTATCATAATTGCCCGCGCCAAAATACAGCGAAGCGATCTTGTAATAAAACACCAGCACCCTGTGGGAATCCAGGTAAATACTGAATTCCTTCAGCTGCTCGGTGATTTCGGGAACGAGTTCCAGCCCTTCCTGGAAAGTACCTTCCAGGAAATGCTGATTGATTTTTGCCGTGTACAGGTAAACAAATACCTGGACGCGGTTATTCGTGCTTTGTTCGACCGTATCCGAGCTGCCGAATTGCTCCAGCAGTTTGATGGTTTTCCGGAACCCGTTAAAATTCCGGAGGGTGAAATGCGCGGTCAGCAGGTTGTGAAGGCCTTTCAGGTAGTTGATCGTTTCAATGCCCGTCATGCCGGTGTCGTCGTTGAAAAGGTCCACCCATTTCTGCGAGTAGCGGTAATACATCAGGAAATCCTGCCTTATGAAGGCATACCAGCAATAGCTTTGCGCAAAGTACAGCTTCTCATAAAACCCCTGCGGACGTCTTAATTCAGGCGTCAGGTGTCTTTCAAAATAGGATTCGATGTGATCTTCGTCCTCCTTGTTGCGCGCGTGCCCGTTCTTGATATACCAGCTGTATAACTGGAGAGAAAGATTGGACAGCGCGGTTACCCGCTCCAGCTGGCCGTTCGTCGCCACCGATTCCGCCGTGAGAGCGTCCGCCCGGTCCTGCATGCTGCGGGTGATGTGAAGGGATTCGATCTTTTTCTCCAGGAACAGCACTTCGATCAGGAAACTGACCTGGTTGTGGCGCCGGGCATTTTCCTTCACCCGGTCGAGGATGCGCAGGCTCTGCATGTACAATCCCTTGTTGTACAGGATCCGCGCGTAATCGAGCTGCTCATGCAGCTGGATGTCGATGTTGTCGCTGCTCTGCAATAAACGCAGGCTGGCCAGGATCTGCCGGTACAGGTGCGCCTTCATGTTGGGAAGCTGCTCCCGTTTGACCGACACCGTTTTGCCCATCAGTTCCTTTTCATCGTATTCCTTCATTTTATCGAGGGCGTCGAACAGTTGCACGATCTTCAGATCGCTGCTGGACGTGTTTCGCTGCACATACAGCTTGAAATTCCTTTTTTCCGACTTCTGGAGGGAATGAATCAGCTGGAACAGGGCGTCTGTGGATCTGTTGGGCATCGTAGTAATTTTGCGGCCAACATCACTACCAATAAGGGTTTTAGGACGTAACAGCCGTTTTCGTCAATGTAAATTTCTGCTTTTTTGTTCACAATCCGTTATTTATAAAAACTACTTTTAGCGAATAGAAACCAGGGTGTGACCGGATCCTGGAACCTTCCGAAACGATTGCATCTAAAGGAAATATTATGGAAAAAATAACAATCTTCGACACGACGCTGCGAGACGGCGAACAGGTACCGGGTTGCAAGCTCAACACCAAGGAAAAGGTGGAGCTGGCCAGGGATCTGGAGGATCTTGGTGTGGACGTAATTGAAGCGGGATTCCCGATCTCGAGCCCCGGGGATTTCACCTCGGTCACGGAAATCTCGCGGAGCCTGAAGAAGGCGGTTGTTTGCGCCCTGTCCCGTGCCGTGGAAAAGGATATCCAGGTCGCCGCGGAGGCATTGCGTTATGCGGCACGCCCGAGGATCCACACGGGCATCGGAACGTCGGACCTCCACATTAAGAGCAAATTCAACAGTACCCGCGAGGAGATCCTCTCCCGGGCCATTCAGTGCGTACGATGGGCCAGAAATTATACCGATAACGTGGAATTCTATGCCGAGGATGCCGGGCGGACCGATAATGAGTACCTGGCAAAGGTGATCGAAGGCGTCATCCGTGCCGGTGCCACGACGGTCAACATTCCCGACACAACGGGGTATTGCCTTCCGCACCAGTATGGGGAAAAGATCGCCTACCTGGTGAACAACGTTCCGAATATAGACCGCGCGGTCATCTCCTGCCACTGCCACAACGACCTCGGACTGGCCACCGCCAATTCCATTTCAGGCATTATTGCCGGTGCGCGGCAGGTCGAATGTACCATCAATGGACTCGGCGAACGGGCAGGCAACACTTCGCTGGAGGAAGTGGTCATGGTCATCAGGCAACACAAGTCTTTGAATTTTTATACAAACATTGATGCGGCGATGCTGAACCCGGCGAGCAGGAAGGTCTCTGATGTCATGAGGATGCCGGTGCAGCCGAACAAGGCGATCGTTGGCAGTAATGCTTTTTCGCATTCATCGGGCATTCACCAGGATGGTTTCCTGAAGGATGCACTCACCTATGAGATCATTAACCCGGAGGAAGTAGGCGCCGACAGTTCAAAGATCGTACTGACTGCCCGCAGCGGCCGCAGTGCGCTGGCCTTCCGTTTCCGCAAGCTTGGTTTTGAATTCTCGCGTGATGAGGTGGATGTCCTGTACCAGGAATTCCTGGCCGTGGCGGACAGCAAAAAGGAAGTGGAGGATGCCGACCTGGCCAACCTGGCGGTCCAATTCAGGAAAAAAAATATCGTAACGATTTAGTTTCGTGCAGTTTTAGTTTTATGTCGTGGGGGAGGTATCCCCCACTTTTTAACTCGAAAAGAAATGGGAAAGACATTATTTGAAAAAATCTGGGAAAAACATGTAGTCTCCAACGTAGAGGGCGGTCCTTCCGTCTTTTATATCGACCAGCATCTCATCCATGAGGTGACCAGTCCCCAGGCCTTTGCCGGCCTGGAAAAACGAGGGATCGGCGTGTTTCGCCCGGAGCAGACCATTGCCACGGCGGATCACAACGTGCCGACACTCAACCAGCACCTGCCGATCCAGGAGGAACTCTCCAGGCTCCAGGTCCAGAAGCTGCGGGAAAACTGCGAGAAGTTCGGGATCGAAATGTATGGGCTGGGCCATCCCTTCCAGGGGATCGTGCACGTGATCGGCCCTGAACTCGGCATTACCCAGCCGGGGATGACGATCGTCTGCGGGGACAGCCATACATCGACCCATGGCGCTTTCGGATCCATTGCATTCGGTATCGGCACCAGCGAGGTCGAGATGGTCCTGGCAACCCAGTGCCTGATGCAGAGCAAGCCCAAGCTCATGCGCATCAATGTTGAGGGGACGCTCAACGAGGGCGTCGTGTCGAAAGACATTGTTCTATACATCCTCGCTAAGATCTCCGCGAGCGGGGCCACCGGGTACGCCGTGGAATTCGCGGGTTCCGCCATCCGCAGACTGTCCATGGAAGCCCGGATGACCATCTGTAACATGAGTATCGAAATGGGTGCCCGCTGCGGGCTGATCGCGCCGGATGAGACCACGTTCGAATATGTGAAGGGAAGAAAATTTGCACCCGCCGGCGCGGCCTGGGACCGGAAACTGGCCTATTGGAAGACCTTGTACAGCGACGCCGACGCGGCATTCGATGTCGAGATCCGGATCGACGCGGGAGATATCGATCCCATGATTACCTACGGCACCAATCCCGGGATGGGGATCAGCGTCCGGGGCCGGATACCCGGCCTGGCGGATGTCGACGACAAGGAAAGACCTTCTTTTCAGAAATCTTTGCAGTATATGGGTCTTGAGCCGGGCAGCAACATCCAGGGGAAGAAGGTGGACTATGTCTTTATCGGCAGTTGCACCAATAGCCGGATCGAGGACCTGAGGATGGTGGCGTCATTTGTGAAAGGGAAGAAAAAAGCCGACGATGTGGAAGTCTGGATCGTACCCGGGAGCAAACAGGTGGAAAAACAGGCGCTTGAAGAAGGGATCAATGTCATATTCGAGGAAGCAGGTTTCCAGTTGCGGCAGCCGGGGTGCAGCGCCTGCCTTGCCATGAATGAGGACAAGATCCCGGCCGGAAAGTACGCCGTCAGCACCAGTAACCGGAATTTCGAGGGCCGCCAGGGACCGGGGGCGAGAACCCTGCTGGCCAGCCCGCTTACCGCGGCCCTGGCCGCCGTTACCGGCCGGGTGGAGGATGTGAGGGAGTACCTCTGACGCAGGAACCTATTGATCAATCAAACGAAAAAACTTCTTTAGCATATGAGCAAAGCCATTAACCGGATCCAGTCCACGGTCGTGCCGGTAAATATTGAAAATATCGATACGGACCAGATCATCCCGGCCCGTTTCCTGAAAGCTACCAGCCGGGAAGGTTTCGGAAAAAACCTTTTCAGGGACTGGCGGTACGAGCAGGATGATGAAAAGCGTCCCAAACCGGGATTTCCGCTGAACGATCCAACCTACCAGGGCAGGATCCTTGTGGCCGCCAAGAATTTCGGATGCGGATCGTCGAGGGAACATGCGGCATGGGCGATCAAGGATTTTGGATTTGACGTCGTGGTAAGCAGTTTTTTTGCGGACATTTTCAGGAACAACGCGTTGAATAACTTCATTTTGCCGATTACGGTCAGCGAAGCATTCCTGCAAAAAATATTTTCTGCCGTACAAGCCGATCCGCGAACGGAAGTGGAAGTGGATCTCGAACATCAAATCATCCGGCTCCGCGCTACCGGCGAGCAGGAAAGTTTCGAGATCAATCCTTACAAAAAAACCTGCCTGTTGAACGGGTACGATGATATCGACTTCCTGCTCAGCAGGAAAAAAGAGATCGAATCCTATGAAGCCAGTTTACGTTAACGCCGCTCCAGAACATGAATGAACGTACCCTTTTACGAGTGAATAACCTGCAGGTCCAATTGGGAGGGAAGGCCGTTTTATCCGGTCTGTCATTCGACATCCGGGAAGGGAGCTGCTGGGCCATTACCGGTGAGTCGGGCAGCGGTAAAACAACTTTGCTGCGGGCACTGGCGGGACGGGTTCACGCTTCCGGCGAAATCAGTTTCGGCCATGCGGCGGGTCAAAAGCCTTCCCTGCACCTCATCGAACAGCAGCACGTTTTCCGCAACCTGTCTCATACGGCGACATTTTATTACCAGCAGCGTTTTAATTCCGCGGATGCCGGCGATGCGCAGCCGGTCGCCGAAATGCTGCAGGAGAGCTGCGCGGGCAGCGACCGCATCGCAGCGGTGCTGGAACTCCTGCAGATCAGTCACCTTGGGGAAGCTCCCCTGATCCAGTTATCGAATGGGGAACACAAGCGTCTCCAGCTGGCAAAAGCGCTGCTGGAGGGTGCTTCCTGGTTGTTGCTCGATAACCCCTATACAGGGCTCGACGTGTCAGCGCGGGCGATGCTCGGGAGCCTTCTCGCGACGATGCTGGAAAAAGGCATGAACCTGCTGCTGGTGACTTCCCCGGAGGAATTGCCCTGTTTTGTTTCGGATGTCATTTTCCTGCGACGGGACCAGACCTACGAGACGATGGGACGGAAGGCGTTTGATAACCGGCTGGCCCGGGAAAAAAGGCATCCCCGTTTTTCGCTGGATTCCAGTTCCTTTGAAGGAATAAAGGGGGCGTACCCCCAGGAGGATTTTTCGGTTGCCATCAGGATGGTCGATACCAGCGTCGTGTACGACGGCCGAAAAATTCTGGACCGGGTCAACTGGCAGGTGAACAGGGGCGAGCGCTGGAATGTTTCCGGCCCGAACGGTTCGGGCAAGTCTACGCTGGAGCCTGGTCACCGGTGACAATCCGCAGGCATTTGCCAGCGAGATCTATTTGTTCGACCGAAGAAAGGGAAGCGGGGAGTCCATCTGGGATATTAAACGGAAGATTGGTTTTCTCTCGCCTGAACTGCATCATTATTTTGATTCCGCAGAATCCTGTTTCCACATTGTGGCATCGGGGTTGTTTGATACCATCGGCTTGTTCCGCCGCCTGGACGAAAAGCAGCGTTCGATCGTCCGGCAATGGCTGGTGCTGCTGCGGATCGACCACCTGGAGGACAGGGCATTCAACCGGTTGTCAAACGGTGAACAGCGACTGGTACTGCTCGCGCGGTCCCTGGTCAAGAACCCGCCCCTGCTGGTCCTGGATGAACCGTGCCAGGGCCTTGATACCCCTTCCGGCGCGGCCTGTGTTGCGTTGATCGATGAGATTTGCATAAAGCTTAACAAGACGTTGATTTATGTCAGTCATTATGAGCAGGAAATACCTTCCTGTGTGACCCGGACCCTGAAACTGGCTGCCGGGCGGGTGGCGGCCTGATGGAGAACTTTAAACGAAAATTTTCATACATGAATAAAAAGATCGCAGTTATCCTGGGAGACGGGATTGGCCCCGAAGTCACACACCAATCCATTAAAGTCCTGAACTCGGTAGCAACCCGGTTTCGGCACAATTTCACCTACCAGTACGGACTGATGGGTGCCATCGCCATAGACAAAACCGGCGACCCGCTGCCGCAGCCAACAATCGACCTCTGTAAAGCGAGTGACGCCATTCTTTTTGGCGCCATCGGCGATCCAAAATACGATAATGATCCCTCGGCCCCGGTGAGACCGGAACAGGGTTTACTCCGGATCAGGAAGGAACTCCAGCTTTTTGCCAACATCCGCCCCGTGACCGCCTATCCCGCCCTGAATCACCTTTCACCGCTAAAGGAAAAGCAGCTGAAGGACGTCGATTTTGTCGTTTACCGGGAATTGACCGGGGGCATTTATTTCGGCAAGAAGGAGACGAGCGCCGAAGGGAAAGTTGCCTCAGACCTGTGTATCTACACGGTGCCCGAGATCGAGCGGATTGCCCGTCTTGCCTTTGCGGCGGCCCGGCAGCGAAAGAAAAAGCTGACTCTTGTTGACAAGGCGAACGTGCTGGAGTCTTCGAGGCTCTGGAGAAAAACGGTGCAGGCGATGGCGCAGGAATATCCGGAGGTGACGACCGATTATATGTTCGTGGATAATGCAGCCATGCAATTGATCGTCAACCCGAGACAGTTCGATGTGATCCTGACGGAGAATATGTTCGGCGACATCCTCAGCGATGAGGCCAGTGTGATCAGCGGTTCGCTCGGTTTGTTGCCTTCCGCTTCGGTGGGAACCTCCACGGCCCTGTTTGAACCCATCCACGGTTCCTACCCGCAGGCCGCCGGAAAGGATATTGCCAACCCGCTGGGTTCCATTCTTTCTGCGGCCATGCTGCTGGACCATTTTAGCATGTTCAAGGAAGCTGCCAGGGTACGGGAAGCCGTTGCCTGGACGCTGGCGAATGGTTTCGTGACGCAGGATATCAACCCGGAAAACGCCCATTACACTTCAACCGTTGGAGAGATGGTGAGCGATTTCGTACTCAATGATTCCCCTTCGAATGTCAATGCCCAGAACATTGCATTCGGCAGGGCAACGATCATTTAGGAAAAGAGTTCTTTGTTTTTAAAAAAGAGTAATTTAAGTTTGCCTTCAATGTTTACAGGCAAACACTTTATTGACAGTGCCACCACGTCGGCCTATCCTGCCGTCGTGCCGGTCATTGTCACACCCGGAAGGGAATGAGCAGGTGCCTGTATACTAAACAATACGAATAAAACAGCCCGCTCTCCAAGAGCGGTTTTTTTTTAATATAATGATGATGTACTATAACGAAAACACATTCATGTATCTCAATGGCCAGGTGGTAAAGGCGAGTGACGCCAAAATCGACCTGTATAGCCAGACATTGCATTATGGATACGGGGTATTCGAGGGAATCCGGTCTTACCGGACGGTAACAGGCGCCACGAAAATTTTCAAAGAACAGGAACATTTTGAGCGACTGCAGCATTCGGCGCAGGCCATGAACATGCCGTACCCCTGGGATAGCAATGAGTTGATCAGGGCCGCCTATGAAGTGCTGGCCAGAAACCAGCTGGCGGACGCTTATATCCGGCCGCTGGTATACGCACCCGCGAATATGAGTTTCAGCCCGAATTCGGAATCCTTCATTGCCATCGAGGCCTGGGAAATGAAACCGTTTCTCGGGGAACGCCTTTTACGGGTGATGACCTCTTCCTTCGAACGACCCAATCCCCGGGGTTGCCGGATCGAGGCGAAAGCCACCGGTCACTATGTCAACTCGATCCTTGCCAGCCAGGAAGCCAAAGCGAACGGGTTCGATGAAGCGCTGCTCTGTGATATGGACGGGTTCGTGGCCGAAGCACCCGGCGCCAATATATTCCTGGAGCGGGAAGGGAAATTATTGACTCCTGCGCGCGGAAACATCCTGCCGGGCATCACCCGGGCGACCGTTTTTGACATCTGTGCGTCCCTGCACGTGGAGGTGGTCGAAAAGCAGATCACTCCCGGGGAACTGGCCCGGGCCGAAAGTGCCTTTTTCTGCGGTACCGCCGCGGAGATCATAGGTATCGCTTCGATCGACGGTAACGCCTTTCCGCGGGCATGGCCAGGCACCCTGGGTGCGACCATCGAAAAAACCTACCAGGACCTGGTTCGTGAAAAAATAACCCTAGAAGTTTTTGTATGAATGAATTGAACAAGTACTCAAGGACACTGACCCAGGATCCGACGCAGCCCGGCGCCCAGGCCATGTATTATGCCATTGGCTTCCGGGAAGAGGATTTTGGAAAGGCGCAGGTCGGCATCGCGAGCATGGGATGGGACGGCAACCCCTGCAACATGCACCTGAACGACCTTGCGACCACGGTGCGGGACAGCGTCAATGCCACCCCGGGACTGCTGGGACTGCGATTTTACACGATCGGCGTTAGCGATGGTATCAGCATGGGAACCGATGGCATGCGGTTTAGTCTGGTCAGCCGCGATGTGATTGCCGACAGCATAGAGACCAATGCCTCCGCACAGTATTATGACGCCATTATCGGTATACCGGGATGTGACAAGAATATGCCAGGTACCCTGATGGCTATGGGACGGCTGAACCGCCCGGCCATTATGCTGTACGGCGGCACGATTGCCCCGGGGCACTACAAGGGCCAGGACCTGAATATTGTCAGTGCCTTTGAAGCGCTCGGTCAGAAGATTGCCGGAAACCTCAGTGAAACGGACTTCAGGGGCATCGTGCAGCACGCGTGTCCGGGCGCGGGGGCATGCGGCGGTATGTACACTGCCAATACCATTGCCAGCGCGATCGAAGCGATGGGCATGAGCCTGCCATTCTCTTCTTCGAATCCTGCCCTCAGCGATGAGAAGCAACGGGAATGCGCGGCGATCGGACCGGCCATCCGCCTGTTACTGGAGCGGGATATCAAGCCCCGCGACATTATGACCCGCCAGGCATTCGAAAACGCGATGACCGTCGTAATGGTCCTCGGTGGCAGCACCAATGCCGTGCTGCACCTGATCGCCATGGCACGGAGCGTGGGTATTCCGCTTACCCAGGATGATTTCCAGGCGGTCAGCAACCGGGTCCCGATGCTGGCGGATTTCAAGCCCAGCGGAAAATACCTGATGCAGGACCTGCATGAGCACGGGGGCGTTCCCGCCGTCATGAAATACCTGCTTAAAAAAGGCTTGTTGCACGGGGACTGTATCACCGTTACAGGCAAGACGGTGGCGGAAAACCTGGAACACGCCGCCGATCTCGATTTCGACCGGCAGGACATCATCCGGCCGGTGGAAAATCCTCTGAAAGCAACAGGCCACCTGCAGATCCTGTATGGCAACCTGGCCGAAGGGGGCAGCGTGGCAAAGATCACGGGCAAGGAAGGAGAACGTTTTGAGGGAACGGCACGGGTATTTGAGGGGGAGCATGATTTTATCAAGGGCATCGAATCAGGCAGGGTACACGCCGGCGATGTCGTGGTGATCCGGTATATCGGCCCGCGGGGCGCTCCGGGAATGCCTGAAATGCTGAAACCGACGGGCGCCATCATCGGCGCGGGTCTGGGCAAATCCGTTGCCCTGATCACCGACGGCAGGTTCAGCGGTGGCACTCACGGGTTCGTCGTGGGTCACATCACCCCTGAAGCATCCGAAGGCGGACTGCTCGCCCTGGTCAAAGACAATGATCTCATAGAAATCGATGCGGTCAGCAACCAACTGACCCTGAAGGTGAGCGATGCCGAGATTACGGCACGGAGAGCCGCCTGGCAACGGCCAGCTCCGAAAGCGGATCGGGGTATCCTGTACAAGTATGCCCGGGTGGTCAAAACGGCTGCCGACGGTTGCGTGACGGACGAAGCATAAGATGAAGATGGTAAGGGGCTTCGGTAACAGCCCGGGAAACTTCAAATGAACTTATATGACGAAAAAGTATTTTCAGGAACTGGCTGCGTATAATGAGTGGGCAAACGGCATTGTCTGCGGATGGCTCGGGCAGATCAACGACGAGCAGTGGACCCGCCCTATAACCAGCAGTTTCAACAGCATCCAGGAAACGGTGTTACACGTGATCAGCGCGGAGAATGCGTGGCTGGAACGGTTCCGGAAAAAACCGGTGATCGTCTGGTTGCAGCAGGAATTCAAGGGCAGCCGCGAGGAACACGTGCAACTGTGGCTGAAAACCTCGGCCGGCGTAAAGGCCTTTATCGATTCATTTGATGAAAAGGAACTGGAGACCAACCTGGATTTCAAAAGATTGAACGGGGATGCATTTTCCATGCCCTACTACCAGCTGTTCGCCCACGTGATCAACCATGCGACGTATCACCGCGGGCAGTTGGTGACGATGCTGCGGCAGGCCGGGTTTACGCAAGTGGGGTCCACGGACCTGCTGGGGATCTACCGCGTCATCAATCCACCCGGATCAGTTGCATCTCAAAAATGACCAGAATGATTTTGTAAGTATAAAATAGAATGAATTATGGAAACGCTACAAATACCAAAGCCGCAGGAGGCTGAACGAAAGGTTGACAACATTTCCGGGTCAGAGGCCGTCATCCGGTCCCTGCTGGCCGAAGGGGTAACCACGATCTTCGGTTACCCGGGCGGCGCGATCATGCCGATCTACGATGCCTTGTATGATTTCGGGGAACAGGTCCGTCACATCCTGGTCCGTCATGAACAGGGGGCGATCCATGCCGCACAGGGTTTTGCCCGGACCTCGGGCGAGGTCGGTGTGGTGTTTGCCACCAGCGGCCCGGGTGCTACCAACCTGGTTACCGGGCTGGCGGATGCCCAGATCGACAGTACCCCTGTCGTGTGCATCACCGGGCAGGTATTTGCCCACCTGCTGGGTACCGATGCCTTCCAGGAGACCGACGTTTTGAATATCACTACCCCGGTGACCAAGTGGAACTACCAGGTAACGGATGCAACGGAAATTCCGTCGATCCTGGCAAAAGCATTTTATATCGCAAAGAGCGGACGGCCCGGCCCCGTGCTGATAGACATCACAAAAAACGCGCAGCTTCAGAAGTTTGACTATGCCGGGCACGAAAAATGCGATCACATCCGCAGTTATCGCCCGAAACCGATCATCCGCAAGGAGTTCATCGAGCAGGCGGCCCGGATGATCAATGAAGCGCAAAAGCCCTTCGTGATCTTTGGCCAGGGCGTCATCCTCGGGCGCGCCGAAAAAGAGTTCCGGGAGTTTATCGAGAAGGGCAGCCTGCCGGCTGCGTGGACCATCCTCGGTTTGGGCGCACTGCCTTCGGATCACCCGTTGAATGTCGGGATGCTGGGCATGCACGGGAATTATGGCCCGAATGTTCTTACCAATCAATGCGATGTGCTGATCGCTGTGGGAATGCGATTCGATGACCGCGTCACGGGGCGCCTGGACAAATATGCCAAACAGGCCCGCGTGATCCACCTGGACATCGATCCTGCGGAGATCGACAAGAACGTCAAGGCCGATGTGCCGGTCTGGGGCGACTGCCGGGAATCGCTGCCCCTGCTGACAGCGCTTATAAGAAAAAGGGAGCCGGGTGAATGGCTGCAGAAATTCAGGGACCATACGCGGGAAGAAACCGATCAGGTGATCCTCCCGGAAATGCATCCCCAAGTCGCCGAAATGAGCATGGCAGAAGTGATCGACGGGCTCAATGAACTTACCGACGGCGATGCTGTGATCGTAACGGACGTTGGCCAGCACCAGATGGTAGCCTGCCGGTATTCCCGGTTCCGGAAGAGTAAAAGCAACGTTACTTCCGGCGGCCTGGGCACCATGGGATTTGCCCTGCCGGCAGCGATCGGCGCGAAATACGGAGCGCCGGAGCGCACCGTTGTTGCTATCATCGGGGACGGGGGCATCCAGATGACGATCCAGGAACTGGGCACGATCATGCAATTTGGCACAGACGTGAAGATCCTTATCCTCAACAACAGTTTCCTGGGGATGGTGCGGCAGTGGCAGGAGCTTTTCCATCAACGGCGGTATTCGTTCGTGGATATCAAGAGTCCCGATTTCGTCACCGTTGCCAGGGGGTATGGCATCCCGGGAAGATCCATACGGGACAGGAGTGATCTGCGCACTGCCCTGCGCGAGATGATGACACATGAAGGCCCTTACCTGCTGGAGGTCATGGTGGGAAAGGAAAATAACGTCTTTCCGATGGTCCCGCAGGGATGCAGTGTCGCGGAGATCAGGTTGAAGTGAGAAGATCCATGGCTCAACACATCAATAACAGGTAATTTTTCTTATATGACCCGAACAGCTGGTACCGGTTGGAATGCATCGCTGTACGATGAAAAGCACGCTTTTGTCTCGCGTTACGGCGAAGACCTGGTGGAGCTTTTACATCCTGAACCCGGGGAGCGCATCCTGGACCTGGGTTGCGGGACGGGGCACCTCGCCGACAGGATCGCCGCCAGTGGCGCAGTAGTGACAGGGATTGACACCAGTCCCGAGATGATAGCGAGGGCGAAAGCACAATATCCGCACCTGGAGATGTACCAGCGCTCGGCCACCGATTTTTATTTTGATAAGCCATTCGACGCCATCTTCTCTAACGCCACGTTGCATTGGGTGCTGCGCAAGGAGGACGCGATCGATTGTATATTTAGCAACCTGAAGCCTGGTGGTCGCTTCGTTATGGAGATGGGGGGCAAGGGAAACGTAGCGGGGGTCCTCGAAAGCCTGAGAAGTGCCCTCAATGATCATGGCTACGCGGAAAACGCCGGGCGGCAACTTTGGTATTTCCCCTCCGTCGGTGAATATGCAACGTTGCTGGAACGACGGGGTTTCCGGGTTGTCTATGCGACCCATTTCGACCGCCCTACCGAACTTGCAGACCCCGCCAACGGCATCATTGATTTTCTCAAAATGTTTGCAGGCGGGTACTTCTCCGGCATCCCGGCGCCCGAGGCGGAAAGCATCTGCCGGGAAGTCCAGGAAAGGATCAGGCCTGCTCAGTTCAGGAATGGCCATTGGTTTGCCGACTACCGGAGATTGCGAGTCATGGCCCTAAAAAACGAATAATACCGTAAAGTCAACAAATATGAAACAGGAGTATACCATAACGGTTTATACAGAAAACCAGGTAGGATTGCTCAATCGCATTGCGATTATATTCTCCAGGAGGAAGATCAATATTGAGAGCCTGAATACATCGCCATCTGAAATAGACAGTGTTCACCGGTTCACGATCCTCATCACAGAAACCGAAGAGGTGGTCCGGAAACTTTGCCGCCAGATCGAAAAGCAGATCGAGGTGCTGAAGGCCTATTACAATACCAATGACGAGATTGTCTGGCAGGAGCTCGCTCTCTATAAGGTCCCGACGAGCGTGATCGCTGAAAAGGTGAGCGTGGAACGACTGTTGCGTCAATACGGGGCCAACGCGGTGGTCATCAGGAAGGACTATACCGTATTCGAAACGACCGGGCACCGGGAAGAAGTGGATAGTTTGATCAAAGCGCTGGAGCCCTACGGCCTCATCGAATTTGTGCGCAGCGCGCGGGTGGCGATCATCAAGGCCAGCGCCGGCTTCCACGAAAAACTCAAGGAGTTCGAAGCGGCACAACCGGGCGGGGCGGCGGTTGAAAATACCTTCCTGGACCGGCAGCAGGAAGTATTCAGCATGTAAATGAAAGTTGAAAAAGTAATACCCGTCCTGCGCATATTTGATTATGCGAAGGCGCTGGAGTTCTACCGGGACTGGCTGGGGTTCCAGGTCGTCTGGGAACATCATTTTGAGGAAAACACCCCTGTTTACATGGAAGTGGAGCGCGAGGGCATCACCCTGCACCTGAGTGAGCACCATGGAGACGGAACGCCCGGTACGCACGTGTTCATCTGGTGCGAGGGGGTCCGGGCCTACCATGAGGAGCTGATCGACAAGAAGTACCGGTATAACCGGCCCGGCCTGGAGGAAACGTTTTACGGTGCCCTGTCCTTCATCGTCAACGACCCGTTCAATAACAGGATCTCGTTCAACCAGAAAATTGAACCGGGCAAACAGATTTAAGAAAATTTATTTTTTCTTTGCAGTCCGTCACGCGAAAGGATATTGCAGCAGGAATCCCGGAAAGGGAAGCGACAGGGCGGACACCGGAACTGAATCTTAATTATTAAATATAACACAACATGGCAAAATTAAACTTTGGGGGAGTAGAAGAAAATGTGGTTACACGCGAAGAATTCCCGTTATCGAAAGCCCAGCAGGTGCTGAAGAATGAAGTCGTAGCGGTGATCGGGTACGGCGTGCAGGGCCCCGGGCAGGCATTGAATCAAAAGGAGAACGGGATCAACGTGATCGTCGGGCAGCGGAAAAATTCAAAGAGCTGGGACAAGGCCGTGCGCGACGGTTTCGTAGAAGGTCAGACGCTCTTCGAAATCGAGGAGGCCCTTCAAAAGGGAACGATCATCTGTTACCTGCTGAGCGATGCGGCCCAGATCGCCATGTGGCCGACCGTTCAAAAATACCTGACGCCCGGCAAGGCGCTCTATTTCTCCCATGGATTTGGCATCACTTACAATGATCAAACCTCTATCATTCCCCCGAAAGATGTTGACGTGTTCCTGGTCGCTCCCAAGGGCTCAGGCACTTCTCTCAGAAGGATGTTCCTGCAGGGCAGGGGACTTAACAGCAGTTTTGCCATCTACCAGGATGCGACGGGAAAAGCATTTGACCGTGTAGTGGCGCTTGGCATCGCCATCGGATCCGGTTACCTGTTCGAGACCACCTTTAGAAAAGAAGTATTCAGTGACCTGACGGGCGAGCGCGGAACGCTGATGGGGGCCATCCAGGGAATTTTTGCCGCGCAGTACGAAGTTTTGAGGAAACATGGACATTCACCTTCCGAGGCTTTCAATGAAACCGTCGAGGAGCTGACCCAATCGCTGATGCCCCTGGTTGCCGAAAATGGAATGGACTGGATGTATGCCAATTGCAGTACGACTGCGCAACGGGGGGCCCTGGACTGGTGGAAACGGTTCCGGGATGCAACGCTGCCCGTTTTCAATGAACTGTATACGGAAGTTGCCGAAGGGAGGGAAGCGGGCCGGTCCATTGCCAGCAACAGCAAGCCTGATTACCGGCAAAAACTCGAAGTCGAACTGAAGGAACTCGCCGACAGCGAGATGTGGCAAGCGGGCAAAACAGTTCGCGGACTTCGCCCGGAAAACCAGAAATGAAATAACCTGCCGGCCTTTCATAGATTTTTCTTCCTATGTAGTGCCGGCGGGAGGTAAATGTATGATGCATGGATGAACAGGGATTACCCATAACGCCCCCTCGTCAGGATGGTCCGCAGGCGCCCGCGGATCTGCATGCACCGGCCGCGCCCCGGAGCCGGAGGCACCATCCCGTGGTGATGGTGGAACGCGGCTGGAAGGAATACGCCGGTGAATGCCTGCTGATCGTATTTAGCGTGATCCTGGCACTGGCGCTAACGGAATATTTTTCAAGACTGCATGAACAGCGGGAGGCAAAGGGGATCCTGAGGCAGCTTCGCGATGAACTGATCACCAACAAGAAATACGCCGAGGAACAGTACCAGTATCATCAGCAGGTTTTCCGGAATATTGACGCCGCCCGGGCGGATCCCAGGCTGGCCCGCCAGTTCCTCGACAGCACTGGAAAATTGCATCTGGATGCCCTGATGCCGCAGGGTGCACTGCTCCACGACCTGAATGATGTAGCCTGGCAGGAGGCCAAGCAAAACAATGTATTTCGTTATATCGATATATCAACTTACCGGCTACTGGCCGATATTTACGATAACCAGGAACGCTTCCTGAACCTGGAGCCCAATCTTGCCTCCCTGCTGATCTCCTATGAATCCCGCAAGGTGGAAAATTTGCCGACGACACTAACCCTGGTCCACGATATCCTTTTTGCCTGGATCGTCGAAAGGACGCCCCGGCTGGTACGCAATTACCAGGAGGCGATCGATGAACTGTCGCGGTACGAGTGAACGGGCGTGATCCGATGGTGTTAATCGGCGTTCCTGTAATGAAGCGCCATACCCCCTGATGCAAAGGCCCTCGAGCTGGTGAGCTTCAGCCGTAATTTCTTTTGCACGCTGAAGCCTTCCATCAACCTTCGGCCTTCGCCCGCAATGACGGGGTGAACGACAAAATAATACTCATCTACGAGCCCCCATTCGATCAGCTGCGAAGGGAGGTCTACGCCGCCGGTTAATATATTCTTTCCCGGTTCACGCTTCAACTTCATAGTTTCTTCGGGAAGATGGTCGCGGATGATCCTCGTCGCGGGCTCTTCGCCGCGTTCCAGGGTACGCGATACAACGACCTTGTCACACTGAGTGAAGACCCTGGCAAAGCGGACGTCGGCGTCTGTCTCTCCCGCAGGGTTTTTGGCGACTTCGGGCCAGTAGGGGACCATTAACTGATAGGTTTTTCGTCCGTACAAGAGCAGGCCGGCGTCCTGGAGGAGTGCTGAATAGTATTCAAGTAACTCGTCGTCCGGGTTCACGCTGGTGTGGTCGAAGCATCCGTCAATCGTAAGGTTGATGGCGTAGATGAGTTTTCTCATATGATGTATTTTATGCTTTTACCGTGGATGGGATGATCTAACAGGTGACCATCCACCTGCCGCACCGGCGAATGCCGACCTGCAGTCGGGTTCGCCTATTCGTATCGAAGCGCCTCGATCGGGTCCAGCCGGGAAGCCTTCTGTGCCGGGTAGTACCCGAAGAAAACCCCTGTAACGGCACATACCATGAACGACAGGATGATCGAGGATTGCGACACGAGCGTGGGCCATGTTAAAAAATAGGTTACCAGGTTCGAGGCGGTGATGCCCAAAACGACCCCGATGACGCCGCCGGTGATGCTGATCAGGATGGCTTCCACCAGGAACTGGAGCAAGATATCGATACCCCTTGCGCCAATGGACATTCTCAGCCCGATCTCCTTGGTTCGCTCGGTGACCGATACATACATGATGTTCATGATACCGATGCCCCCAACGACCAGGGAGATCCCGGCGATCGCGGCAAGCAATACCGTCAGCAGCTGGCTCGTAGAGCTGATGGTGGTGATCAGTTCGGCCTGCGTGCGGATCATGAAGTCGTCGTCCTCGCCGGGTCGCAGCCGGTGATCTTTCCGCAGGATGGCGGTGATTTGTGCGGTCGCGGTATCCGAATGAGCTTCGTCCACGGCGGAGGCGTAAATTGTCTGGATATAAGGGATCGATAGCAGCCGTTTTTGCACGGTGGTATAGGGGGCGATGATGATGTCATCCTGGTCCTGCCCGAAACTGTTTTCACCTTTTGCGGCCAGTACACCGATCACGGTAAAGGGGATCTTGTTGAACCGGATCACGGCACCCACGGGGTTGGTACCGGCAGGGAACAGGTTGTTCACGACCGTCTGCCCGAGCAGGCAAACCTTTGCGGCTGTCGTGACATCGGCGTCGCTGAATACCACCCCGCTTTTCAGCGCCCAGTCGCGGATGGCCAGGTAGTCGGGATTGACGCCCTGCATCTGGGTGGGCCAGTTGTTCGACCCGCTGATCGCCTGCCCGTTAGCGTTCACGCCTGGCGAAACCGCGGTGACGAAGCTGGCATTTTTTTGAATGGCGGTAACATCTTCCGTTTTGAGCGTTTGGAGGTCCCCGCTGTTCCCCAGTCGTGCGCCGCCGCCGACCGTGAAGGAGCTGTAGGGCCGGATGTTGATCATGTTGGAGCCCATGCTGGAAAGCTGGCTGCGGATGCTTGCCTTGGAGCCTTCTCCGATGGCTACCATCGTAATGACCGAGCCCACTCCTATGATAATGCCGAGCATTGTCAGGAATGCGCGCAGCTTGTTGCGAAGCAGCGCTTTCCAGGCAAGTCCAAGAAGATTCAATGCGTTCATGGTATGCGTTTTAATAATCGTCCTGTGCGGGTAATGACGCCAGCGCTTCTTTGGCGGACCGGACCCGTTCATTTTTTTCATCCCTCACGACGTGACCGTCCCGCAAGGTAATGGTGCGGCTGCTGAAGGAGGCAATATCCGGTTCGTGGGTGACGAAAACAATGGTCTTCCCCTGAACGTTCAAATCCTGGATCAGGGACATGATCTCGTATGAGGTACGCGTATCAAGGTTGCCGGTCGCCTCATCGGCCAGGATCATGACCGGTTCATTGACCAGCGCACGGGCGATCGCTACCCTTTGTTGCTGCCCGCCGGACAACTGGTTGGGAAGGTGCCCGGACCGGTCTTCCAGCTTTACCGAAGCCAGCGCGCGCCCGGCCTTGCGCCGCCGTTCGGCGGCCGATACGCCGGAATTATACAACAGTGGCAGCTCCACGTTTTCGAGGGCGGACGTCCTGGCCAGCAGGTTATACGACTGGAATACGAACCCGATCTTACGGTTTCTGAGCCTCGCCAGTTCATTCCTGGACAGTTTTTTAATGTTGACGCCGTCGAGCAGGTAATCACCGGTAGTGGGCTTGTCGAGGCAACCCAGGATATTCAACAAGGTCGTCTTTCCCGAACCACTGCTTCCCATGATCGTTACGAATTCTCCCTCCTCTACAGAAAAAGAAACGCCCCTGAGCGCCCGTACGGTCTCGCTACCCATTTTGAATTCACGCTTCAGATCTTCAACCGCTACGATCGTTGCTGCCATGATAGATTTTTTTGTCGGTGGACGTTATCGGGGTGGCGGCCCGCTGCTTTTCTTATTGTTATTTCTTGCGGGTCGGCGGGGCATGAACGGGCTGGAAGCCTGCGCATTGCTTTGCGACCTGGACACCTGGGTATAGCCGGTGACCACCCAATCATTTAACGTCAGCCCGGAAACAACTTCTGCCTGCGTTTCGTCATTCATACCGATAGTGACCCGGTGTGCAGAAAGCGTGCTGTCGTTTTTCAACCAGACATAAGCATGTTGAACCGCTCCCGTGTCGCTGGACGAACCTGCCTGGGCGGCGGTCGTGGAGTTATGGTTACGGGAGCCCCGGTGGTTTCCATTACCTGTTTTTTGATCACTGCCTTCGATGGTGTAGGTCTTTGCCAGTATGGAATCAGGGTGGAACTGGAGGGCGCTGGCCGGTATGACCATTACGTTGTTGACCTCCCGGGTATAAATGGTGATCGTGGCGGTCATGCCCGGCTTTAGCTTCATATCTTCATTGGGCGCATCGATGATGGTCGTATAGGTTACCACATTGGCCGATACCGCCGAGTGAAGGCGGATCTCTTTTACCGTGCCTGGAAAAGTGTCCTGGGGAAATGCATCCACCGTGAAACTGACCCGCTGACCGGTCTTGACATTGCCGATATCCGCTTCATCAACTGCCGCCTGGACCTGCATCTTGGTCAGGTCCTTGGCGATACTGAACAGTTCCGGCGTATTGAAACTGGCCGCCACCGTCTGACCGGCGCTGATGCTTCTTGACAGCACCGTGCCATCAATGGGGGAATAGATGTCAGTGAATGAAAGATTCTGGTTGGCCGCCTTCAGCTGCGCCTCGAGGCTGTTGACATTATCCCTGGCACTGTTATAGTTGTATTGGGCGGTTTCCAGGTCGGCCTTGCTGATGGCGCCGACGTCAAACAGTTTACTTTGTCTTTCAAAATTGCTCTTTTGGTATTCGAGGTTGGCCTGTGAGGACTGCAGGTTGGCGGTGATTTGCTGCACCTGGGCCAGGAACAGCGTCTTGTCGATCTGGGCAAGTAACTGTCCTTTTTTTACCGTCGTATTAAAATCCGCGTACACATTCTTGATGGTCCCGGACACCTGTGTGCCAACGGCCACGGTGTCCACGGGCTGGATGGTGCCGGTAGCGGTCACGGAATTGGCAATCGAACCCATCACGGGGTGCTGTGCCTGGAGCAGGATCACTTTTTGGTCCTTGCTGGATTGCCAGTACCAGATCCCCGCCGCCACCAACAGGATGATTACGAGCCAGAGGATCCATTTATGCTTTTTCATACTATCAATATTTAAACTTCCTAAAAGCTGACCGGGGTGCCGGCATAAAAGTTAAGGATCTTATCATACAGAACCGCCGTGTACTTTGCCTGCAGGTAGGCCTGTAAAGATTGCAGGTAAAGGGTCTTTTCCTGTTGGAGCTGGATCAGGTTGATCGCGCCCAGCTGCATCTGCTGGTTGGTGATATCGTAACTTTCCTTGTTGGCATCCAGTTCGGCGCCGGCAGCCACATATTGCGCCTGCGCATTTTGCAGGTTGATGTACGCCTGCTCCACCTCCTGGTTCAATACCAGTTGGGTATTTTGCAGCGCCAGCTGCGACTGCTCGATCACGATCTTCTGTTTGTTGATGTTGGTCCGGTTGACCCTCCGGTTGAAGATGGGAACACTAACGTTCAAACCCAGGGACTGGTAAAAGTTATTGTTGAGCTGGGTAAAATATTTGGAAGACTGGTTATCGGTGTAACCCGTGGAAAGAGCACCCCCTACGCTGACGACGGGGAGGGTAGCAGCCCTTAGTTTTTCCAGTTCGGTACGCGCGATCAGGGTATTGATCTGGTCATATTTTACTTCCGGGCGCATACTTTGCGCAAGCGCCTGGTCCTGTTCGAGGGAGGTCTCACCCCCGGGTACGATTACGGAGTCGGGCGCGGAGATCGTAAGATCGTATGAGGTCGGCAATTGCAAAAGCTGTTTGAGGGCCACGATATCCGATCGAAGCATGTTCTGTGCGTTCACCACGTCATACTGGTCGGTGGCGACCTGGGCCTGCAGCTGCACGAGTTGCAATTTTGAAAGCGCGCCCGCATTAAATTTCTGCTGGCCCTGCTGAAGTTGCAGCTGCGAAGTCCCCAGTACGTCCGAAAGCGATTTGATGTTTTCGCGGGCCAGCAGGATGTTCAGGAATGCCTGCGTAATGCTCAGCGTAATATTGTTCTCGGTTTCAGAGACCGCGAGGTCCGCAAGCTGAACGGAGAGTTGTTTGGATTTGATATCATTGGTGATATAACCGCCGTTGTACAGGACCATGGAGGAACTGACGCCATAATTGCCGGAAAGATTCGACTGGGACTGGAAGCCGCCCACCGCCAGGTTCGTGTTGTTGTTGTGTACGAAATTTTGGGTTGCGGATCCTACAAGGTCCGGGAG
>Ga0187809_10000175_pt1 | contig 41988 bp, 48 predicted proteins | sample NC_wetland_sal_i_8_FD_132415 | JGI IMG/M metagenome (GOLD analysis project Ga0187809, IMG submission 132415) | Wetland sediment microbial communities from Neuse River Estuary, North Carolina, USA - ASW_4 | ecosystem: Environmental > Aquatic > Freshwater > Wetlands > Sediment | place: USA: North... | reverse complement strand
GTGGCCTATCACGAGATGGGCCATGCGCTGGTGGCGATGGCGATTCCGGGCAGCGACCCGGTGCAGAAAGTGTCGATCATACCGCGCGGGATTTCCGGTCTGGGTTACACGCTGCAGCGCCCGACCGAGGATCGCTTCCTCATGACCAGGCAGGAGTTGCAGGCCAGGATGACGGTGCTGCTTGGCGGCCGTGCGGCCGAAATGCTGCTGAATGGCGAGCCGTCCACCGGTGCGGCGGACGATCTGGCGAAGGCGACGGATATCGCGCGCGGCATGGTGCTGCGTTTCGGCATGGATGAGCATCTCGGCCCAGTAGCGTGGGATACCGAACCGGGCCAGTTCCTCGATCAGCCGGGCGCCTTCTGGCGGCCACGGCGCTTCAGCGAGACGACGGCGCGGGAGATTGACCAGGCAGTGCAAAGCGAATTGCAGGACGCGCTCGCGCGGGCGCTCGATATTCTGCACGCCAACCGGGAGGAGCTGGACCGCGGCGCTGTCGCGTTGCTGGCGCACGAAACACTGTCGGCGGATGACATCCCGAAGCCGAAGGTGATCGGCATACCGAAACCACTCGCTGCCTAGCGGACGTTAGTGCCATGCATTGCGCGTCAGCTGCCCATTCGGCCGTAAAGCCGCGCCGCCACAGTGGTCAGGATGGCGAAAGTCACAGTGAGTAGGGCAAAATCCAGCGCGAGCCCGAACGCGCTGGCGCCTCCCCGCAGCATGAGTGCGCGCAGCGCATCGACCTCGTAAGTCAAGGGATTGGCGCGGGATACCACACGCAGCCAGGTCGGCATGATACTTAGCGGGTAGATGGCGTTGCTGGCGAAGAAGATCGGCATGGTGATCACCTGGCCGATGCCCATGAAGCGCTCGCGAGTCTTCACCAAGCAGGCGATGATCAGCGACATGGACGAGAACAGGCCAGCCCCCAGCACGATCAGCAGCAGCATCCCCACAATGTGCCCGGGCGCAGTGCTGACGGAAACCCCCAGCCCGAATGCCAGCACATAGACCACAACGGCCTGTGACAGCCCGCGCAGGGCGGCCGATGCCGCCTTGCCGAGCACCAGCGCGGAACGAGGCGCAGGGCTGACAAGGTAGCGCTGCAGGATGCCAAGATCGCGCTCCCATATCGCGGCGATACCATAGAAGATGGCAACGAACAGCACGCTTTGCGACAGGATGCCGGCCGAAAGGAAGTCGAGGTAGGGTGTGTTGTCACTGGCAAGTCCGTGCGCCCGCGCCATGACTTCTCCGAACAGCACCAGCCAAAGAACCGGCTGCACGGCACGCGTTCCCAGTTCCAACGGGTCATGCCAGAGCTTCTGCGCTTCCGCCGCCGCGACGCCATATGCCTGGCGCAGATAGGCCATCACGAGAGCTATCTCATCCATGTGTGCGCACCGAGCGGCGCTCCTGGCGCACCGCGCTGTAGCCACCTGCGCCTTCCGCAGGGGCGCTGCCGGCGAACACAGCAAACGCATCGTCCAACGTGGCATGCGGGCCAATCGCAGCCTTCAGTGCCGCGGGAGTCTCCGTTGCGACAACACGGCCATTGCGTAATACGGCGACCCGTTCGCAGAGTTCCTCGATCTCCTCCATGTAGTGGCTGGTCACCAGGATGGTGGTACCGAAGCGGCGGCGTAGTCCGCCGATGTGGTCCAGGACAGTACGCCGAGCGATCGGATCGAGCCCGACGGTCGGCTCGTCCAGGAACAGAACGGCGGGATGGTGCAGCATGCTTTGGGCGATCTCCAGGCGGCGGATCATGCCGCCTGAGAAGCCCTGCACAAGCCGATGGGCAAAGGGGGTAAGTTCCATTGCATCGAGCGCGCGTTCAATGCGAGGCCTGACCTCCGACGGCGGGATGTTGTACAGCCGCGTGGACAGCAGCAGGTTCTCCCAGGCGGTGAGCGCGCCATCGGCGGACAGAAGCTGCGGCACATAGCCGATGTGCTGTCGGACTTTGGAGGGCTGCGATACGATATCGAACCCGGCTACTGTTGCCGAGCCGGCCGTCGGCGGCAGCAGCGTTGTGAGCATCTTGACGATGGTGCTCTTGCCCGCCCCGTTGGCGCCAATCAGGCCGAATGCCTCGCAGGGTGCGACCGTGAAGCTGACACAGTCGACGGCTGTAATATCGCCGAAGCGACGCGTCAGGCCGTCGAGCACGACCGGTGCTGGTGGGTGCAGCGCTTCCATCGCGTGCAATGATGACGACATGCTGCGCGGCCGCCTTGATGTAAATCAACCGGTCCTCTGCCGGCGCTTTCGCGTTGGAATCTCCAGCCGGCGGGAGGCCGCCATTGATCTGGATCAAAGTAGTTGGCGTGGCGGAGGCGCTAGCTAGCCTGCGCGGTTATGGATCATCCGATCCGTAGCCATTGGTCGCGTGAATTGCCAGAGCAACACAGTTGCAAAGCAACGCAGCAGCGGATCGTGGCTTCGGCGGATCAGCCGCTGCGCAGCGAGGCCAAGCATGGAAGCAGGGAGCATGGGTTTTCACACAGAGAACGAGGGATCGGTCGAACGGCCACCTCACCCAAAACCGGATCCCCATCCGATGCCACCGCCACCAATCGAACGACCGCCCCACCCGGAACCGGTACCTGAACCCGAAACCCCGGCGGTCGCTGGGTTACGTGAGGGCCTCCGGTGGAGCGCGCCCATTCACGCCGTGATCAGCAGCCTGGGAGCAGAGTGATGCGACTGATCCATGAAGTGGTTGAAGACTTGCGGGGTTTGCCCGACGAGGAAGTTACCCCGTTTGGCGCAGTACTTATCGCCTTGCTCGGCGGCGAACGCGGTTCGCTTCCCGAGTTGCGCCAACGGTTTGCCGAAGCCGGCCTCGGCGACATCATGGAGTCCTGGATCGGTGATGGGCCGAACCTCACCATCAGCAGGCGTGACCTTCGGCATGTGCTGGGGGAGGAACGCGTGCAGGACCTCGCCACGCTGGCAGGCATGCCGAGCGGCGAGTTCCTTGTCCATCTTGCTCGCCTGCTGCCCGCCGCAGTGCATCGCATGACGCCGGAAGGGCGCATGGACTAAACGGGGGAGCAGCCAAGGACGGCAAACGCCATTCCGGCGCGCCGGAGCTCATTCGTCGGCGGTTATGGCATCCTCGCCGGCGACGGCAGCGCGTCGTGCGGATTCCAGGGCTTCCGGCCTGAAGCTATGATGTTTCACGTCGCTTCCGGCGAACCACACGCACACCAGGCCGCCGCCCTGAGCCTTCTCATTAACGGTCATGAGTGGACCACCGGATCGGAGCCTAACGGTGTCGCCAACGACGAGTGCCTCGGTCATTTCTGCTCTCCCGTGGCGCGGATCGAAGAACGGGTGATCCGGCCAAGCAGCAGCCCCACCGCCAATGCCACAAGAGTGGCCGTCAGGAGGCGAACGCTGATCGACACACGCAGACTTTCGGCCATCCTCCTGGCTTGGCTTGCATCGGGCCAGGCACACTGCAAGGCCCGGCCGACCGCCTCGGCTGTGCGCACCGCCGCGCGACAACAACCTGTTCGCGGCTCGGCCTGCCCTGCCTCGGATAGGCGCGTCGGGCCATCAATGGATTCATGCTGCGACATCGTACCCTCGTCCAACTTGGGCCGGAAGCAAAGCCCATCGGAGCGATCGACGGCATTGACCTGCATCAAAAGCAGTGAACCATTATCGCTGACTTACGGCACAGACCGAAAATCCGACCGCCGGGCGGGCTACGATGTTGCACCAGGCTCCATTGTGCCGTCGTGGCGGATGGGCCTTTCTCGGTCAGAATTGCGCGATAAACGGCGGCGATGCTGCGCCATCCGATCCGGTAAGCGCGTCCAGCGCGCGACATTCCGCCTCTCGGCCGCGAACCGTCCGGCGGCCACGACCCGATCCGACCTTCTCCGTGACGACCGTACGCAGTCTTTCCGCTCTGCCATCATGGTGCTGGCGGCGTGCGGGCCAGGAACTGGTGGATTTCGGACTGCGCCGCGCACATGGAGCGGAAGCCGGAGTGCTCGCGGCGCGCGCTGGCTATCTGGCGGGGTTTGACGCCACTGCGCGGTGCAGGCCGGTCGGGAATTCCGCATCCCGCTGGGCGGCACCGTCGCGCACGACGTTGTGCGGCGCTTCGGGGTCGATCCGAACGTATCAGAATACGACGCAGTCACATCGCCATTTCGGGTTCTGCTGCCGCTTCTTTCTTGCTCTCCGGCAGTTCGGTCATGGTCGCCTCGGTCAAGAGTAGCACGCTGGCGATCGACACCGCATTCTCCAGCGCAATCCGCACCACCTTGGTCGGATCGATGATGCCGGCCTCGACCAGATCGACATACTGTTTGCGCGCGGCATCGAACCCGAGATTGCCTTCGCCACCCAGCATGCGGGCGACCACCACGCCACCATCCACCGCAGAGTTCTCCGCGATCTGCCGGGTCGGCACTTCCAGCGCGCGCCGAAGGATCTGCACTCCGGTGCGTTCGTCGCCCTCGGTCGCCGCTTCCAGCTTCTCCACCGCGGCGGCACAGCGCAGCAACGCCAGCCCGCCACCGGGGACGATGCCCTCCGCTACCGCCGCCTTGGTGGCGCTGATGGCATCGTCAAGCGCCTCCTTCTTCGTCTTCATTTCTGCTTCGGCCGGCGCGCCCACGCGGATCACCGCCACACCGCCGGCGAGTTTCGCCAGCCGCTCCTGCAGCTTCTCCTTGTCGTAGTCGCTGGTAGTCTTGTCGATCTCGTGGCGGATCTGCTGCACGCGTGCGTCGATGTCGGCGTGGTTGCCCGCGCCGCCGATGATCGTGGTGTTATCCTTGTCCACCACCACGCGCTTCGCCTGGCCAAGCTCGCGCAGGCTGGCGGTTTCCAGCTTCAGGCCGAGCTCCTCGGCGATCACCATGCCACCGGTCAGCACCGCCATGTCCTGCAGCATGGCCTTGCGGCGGTCGCCGAAGCCCGGCGCCTTCACCGCGCAACTGCGCAGTGAGCCGCGCAGCTGGTTGACGATCAGCGTCGCCAGCACCTCGCCTTCCACATCCTCCGCCACCACCAGCAGGCGACGGCCGGATTTCGCCACCTCATCCAGCAGCGGCACCAGATCCTTCAAGCTTCCGATCTTGCGGTCGCACAGCAACAGATACGGGTCGTCCAGCTCCGCCTGCATCTTCTCGGCGTTGGTCATGAAGTACGGGGACAGGAAGCCGCGATCGAACTGCATGCCTTCGACCACCTCCAGCACAGTTTCGGTAGTCTTGGATTCCTCCACCGTGATTACGCCTTCGTTCCCGACCTTCTCCATCGCGTCGGCCACCAGCTCGCCGATCGCCGGATCGTTGTGCGCGGAGATGGTCGCCACCTGCGCCTTCTCGCGCCGAGTCTGCACCGGCCGCGACATGCCGCGCAGCGCCTGCACCGCCGCGGTGGTGGCGCGGTCCAACCCGCGCTTCAGGTCGATCGCGCTGGCGCCGGCGACCACGTTCCGCACACCGTCGGCGAGGATCGCGTGCGCCAATATGGTGGCGGTGCTGGTGCCGTAGCCAACCACGTCGCCGGTCTTCTCCGCCGCCTGGCGCAGCATCTGGGCGCCGAGGTTCTCCTCGGCATCCTTCAGCTCGAATTCCTTGGCGATGGTCACGCCGTCGTTGCAGACGATCGGCGCGCCCCATTTCCTCTGGATCAGCACCGCCTTGGAGCGCGGTCCCAGCGTCACGCGGACGGCATCGGCCAGTTGCGTGGCGCCGCGCACGACCTTGTCGCGGGCGGCGGAGCGGAACAGCACTTGCTTCGCGGGCATGGGTAGGGCTCCTTCACGTGCCGGGTCCCCTTCGCATCGTCGAGCTTCAAGCACCGCCGCTCGGTCTCAGTCATTGATTCATATCAAGGCCCGCAACCACACCAGGGGCTGCCGGCCGCCGTTGACTCAGATCAATGATCGTAAGCGCCGATCGCGGATACTGGGGCCGGCCGAAGCAGACCCGTCGCTCAGGAGGAAAAATCGGGTGTTGCAGCGCCATCGTGACACTTCGCGCAACGGCGATCGGCTCGCCGACGACCTGCAACCGGCCTGGGAGCGGATCGCCCGCTATCTGTTCCGCAACGCACCGCCAAGTCCCTGCGTCATCATCGACCTCGAGACTGTCAGGCAGCAATATGCGGCACTGCGCGCGGTATTGCCCGAGGCAGCCATCTACTACGCGGTCAAGGCCAATCCGGCCGCCGCCATCATCGGCATGTTGTCCGGGCTAGACATCGGCTTCGACCTGGCGAGCAGCGGTGAAATCGACCGCTGTCTTGCCGCCGGGGTTCCACCTGGCCGTTTCTGCTTCGGCAATACCATCAAACGAGAGCGCGACATCGCCTGGGCGCATTCCCTCGGCGTCGATCTGTACGCATTCGACAGCACAGCCGAATTGGACAAGCTGGCGCGCGCCGCGCCGGCAAGCCGGGTGTTTTGCCGACTGTCGGTGCACGGTCGAGGCGCGGAATGGCCGCTGACCCGCAAGTTCGGCTGCACGCCGCAAATGGCGATCGAGCTCCTGGTGCACGCTCGACAACTCGGCGTTCGCCCAGTCGGCGTGTCTTTCCATGTCGGATCGCAGCAGACCGATCCGCAGCAATGGAGTTCGGCGATCGGCCATGCGGCGACGGTGTTCCACGCCTGTGCAAGGCAAGGCGTTCACCTGGAGCTGCTGAATGTCGGCGGTGGACTGCCGGCACAGTACCGGACTCCGGTACCGCCACTCTCGATGTATGCCGAGACGATCCTGTCCGCGGTCGACCGGCATTTCGGCAGCTCGCGACCCCGCTTGATGATAGAGCCGGGTCGCTATCTGGTCGGCAACGCCGGTCTACTGCGGTCCCAGGTCCTGCTGATCGCGCGTCATGGCAACCGCGATCAGCGGCGATGGGTGTATCTCGACGCCGGACGCTACAATGGGCTGGCGGAGACACAGGGAGAAAGCATCCGGTATCCGCTCCGCACCATGCACGATGGCGGTTCCGCCGAGCCGGTCGTGCTTGCCGGTCCTACCTGTGACAGTACCGACATCATCTACGATCGGGCGAACTATGCCTTGCCGCTTGACCTCGCCATTGGCGACACAGTCGATTTCCTGAGTGCGGGCGCCTACACCGGCAGCTATGCGTCAGTGGAGTTCAACGGCTTCCACCCAGTGACCACATACTGCTTCTGAGATCATCCGCGGGACACGGTCATGCGCATCGTCATTCTTGGAGCAGCCGGGCGCGACTTCCACAACTTCAACATGGTCTATCGCGACGATCCGGCAAGCGTCGTCGTCGCTTTCACCGCCACGCAGATTCCCGGCATCGCCAACCGCGTTTATCCGGCCGCGCTGGCGGGACCGCGCTATCCGGACGGCATTCCGATCGTCGCCGAGGATCGCCTGGAAGAGCTGTGTCGCACCGATGTCGTCGATCAGGTGGTGTTCGCCTACAGCGACGTGCCACACGCGCACGTCATGCACCTTGCATCCCGCGCGTTGGCGGCTGGTGCCGATTTCCTGCTGCTGGGTCCGCGGCGCACGATGCTGGTCGCGTCGCGGCCGGTGATTGCGGTGTGCGGCCTGCGCACCGGGTGCGGCAAGTCGCCGGTGTCGCGTTGGTTGGCGGGGTGTCTGCGTCGCACCGGGCGGCGGGTCGCGGTGATCCGTCATCCGATGCCCTACGGCGACCTGGTGGAGGAACGGGTGCAGCGTTTCACCTCTACTGCGGACCTCGATACGGCACATTGTACGATCGAGGAGCGCGAGGAGTATGAAGCGCATATCGCCCGCGGCAGCGTGGTGTTTGCCGGCGTGGACTACGCGGCCGTGCTGCGCGCGGCCGAGACCGAGGCGGACATCATCATCTGGGATGGCGGCAACAACGACTTTCCCTTCATCCGCCCCGACCTGCATATCGGCGTCGCTGACGCGTTGCGGCCGGATCAGGTCGACACACACCATCCCGGCGAAACAGTCGCGCGCATGGCCGACGTTCTGGTCGCGAACAAGGCGGATGCGGCGCAAAAGGCGGATGTGACGGCGCTGACCGCGCATCTGCGCGCGGTGAACCCGCGTGCCAGCATCGTGCGCGGCAACCTGCGCGTGCAACTCGACGACCCCACCGCGGTGCGCGGGCGCCGGGTGCTGGTCGTGGAAGATGGGCCTACCTTGACGCATGGTGGCATGTCGTACGGCGCGGGGACTGTTGCCGCGCTCGCGGCCGGCGCGGCGGAGCTGGTCGATCCACGCGTCTCCGCGACGCCGGAGCTACTGCGGACGTTCGAGGCATATCCACATATCGGCCCCGTGCTGCCGGCGATGGGTTACGACGAACCGCAACGCTGCGCTCTCGCCGAAACCATCCGGCGATCCGCAGCGGAAGTCGTCGTGGTCGCCACGCCGATTGATCTTGCCGGATTGCTCGCGCTCGACAAGCCGACTGTGCGGGCACGCTATGAATTCGCCGAGGATCCGCAGCAGCGATTGTCCGCCCTCGTCAACGCCTTCCTCGACCAGCTTCCAACCGGACCAGGGCGTCTGGATTGAGCTAAATCAAGGCAGCACCGCCCGCGCCGGCGTAATCACGCCGCGTGTGTCCGGATGGCGACGCGGCGTTGAGGGTTCCGGTGACAACGTGCGATCGGCAATCAATGCGAGCTGCAACCGGCCGTGTCACTGCCGTGCACGGCTCGGTGGTGGACGTGCGCTTCGCCGCCGGTGCGCTGCCTGCCGTGCATGAGGCGATCGCGCTGGAATGGGACCGCGGTTCGCCGCTGTTCGCCGAAGTGCAGCAGCACCTCGACGCCACCATGGTTCGCGCCATTGCCCTGCAGAGCACCGCGGGACTGCGCCGTGGCACCTCGGCTCGCGCCAGCGGCGCGCCCATAGCCGTGCCGGTCGGCAAACCGGTGCTCGGCCGGCTGCTCGACGCCATCGGCCAGCCAATGGACCGCACCGGCACATTGCCGCCGGACATTGCTCGCCGGCCGATCCATGCCGCCGCGCCGACCATGGATCGCCTGAGCGCCTCAGCCAAACCCTTCCACACCGGCATCAAGGTGATCGACCTGCTGGCGCCGCTGGTCGAGGGCGGCAAGGCGGCGATGTTCGGTGGCGCCGGAGTCGGCAAGACCGTGCTGATCATGGAGCTGATCCGCACCACGGTGGAACGCCATTCCGGCATCTCAGTGTTCGCCGGCATCGGCGAGCGCTCCCGTGAGGGCCACGAACTGCTGCTGGAACTGCGCGAAGCCGACGTGCTGAAGCAAACCGCGCTGGTGTTCGGCCAGATGAACGAACCGCCGGGCGCGCGCTGGCGCGCCGGGCTCACCGCGCTGACCATCGCCGAATACTTTCGCGATGCCGAACACGCCAACGTGCTGCTGCTGATCGACAACGTGTATCGCCTGGTGCAGGCCGGCGGCGAAGTGTCGGGCCTGCTCGGCCGGCTGCCGTCGCGCGTCGGTTACCAGCCCACGCTGGCCGGTGAGATCGCCGAACTGGAGGAGCGCATCGCCTCGGTCGCCGGTGCGGCGATCACCTCGATCCAGGCGGTCTATGTGCCGGCCGACGACTTCACCGATCCGGCAGTCGCGGAAATCTTCACGCACCTGGATTCGTCGATCGTGCTGTCGCGCGACATGGCAAGCGAGGGCCTGTATCCCGCGGTGGACCCGCTGGCGTCCAGTTCCAGCCTGCTCGATCCGCGCATGGTCGGCGAGGCGCACTATCGAACCGCACAGGAAGTCCGCAAGACCATCGCGCATTATCGCGAATTGCAGGAGATCATCGCCCTGCTCGGCATCGAGGAACTCAGCGCGGCCGATCGCAGCGTCGTCACGCGGGCGCGGCGGTTGATGCGGTTCCTGACTCAGCCCTTCATGGTGACCACGGCATTCACCGGCAAGCCGGGTCGCTCGGTGGAACTGCACGACACGCTGGCCGGCTGTCGCGCGATCCTGGACGGACAGGCCGACACCTGGGCGGAAAGCTCGCTCTACATGGTCGGCGACCTCGCCGAAGCCGCCGCCCGGGAGAAGGCGGCGTCATGAAGCTCACCGTCACCACGCCGCTGGCCGTTGTCATCGAAGCCGCCGACGTCGCCCATGTGCGCGCCGAGGACGCCACCGGTGCGTTCGGCATCCTGCCGCATCACGCGGACTTCCTGACGGCCCTGCCCGTCTCCGTCGTCACATGGCGCGACGCCGGCGGCGAACACCATGTCGCCGTGCGCGGCGGTATCCTGGATGTGCAGCACGGCGACACAGTGTCGGTGGCGACGCGGGAAGCGGTGCCCGGCGATGACCTGCACCGCCTGGAAACAGAGGTTCTGGCGGAGTTCCGCCGCAAGATCGAGGAGGAAAAGACCGCGCGCACCGATGCGCAGCGCCTGTACCTGGCTGCGCTGCGCCGCATCTACCGCCTGCTGCGTCCCTCACCCGCCGGAACGCTGCCCGGCTTCGCCCCGCCGGAAGAACTCCGGCAATGACCCAGCAACCGGAGCCACTGCACGATGCCGTCCGGCAACGTCGCGAACGCCGCGAGCGCTGGAAGCAGGAAGGCGAACGCTCTATCGGCCGCAACCTGGCGATGATCGGCGTACTCGGCTGGACCATCGTCATTCCCACGCTGTTGGGCATGTTCGCCGGGCGTTGGCTGGATCGTCGGTTCGACTCGGGCATCTTCTGGACGCTGGGACTGCTGGTTCTCGGCCTGACGCTCGGCTGCTGGCTCGCCTGGAAGCGGATGCAGCGCCCATGATGTCGAACCTCCAGCTCGTCAGTGTGCCATTGGCCGGTCTCGTCGGACTTGGCTTTGGCCTGGCCTATTTCGCCGCCATGCGCCGTAGCGTCGCGGCATTCGTCGCAGGTGGCGGCTGGTTGCAGGCTGGTGCGCTGACCTTGTGCCGGCTGGCCGTTGCGGCCGCCGGCTTTGGTCTCGCCGCACAATTCGGCGCGGCCGTGCTGCTGGCTGCGGCCGCTGGCTTCCTCGGCGCGCGCAGCATCGCGCTGTGCGCGAAGCGGAGGGCAGGCTGATGCTCAATTCGCCGCTGAGCAGCACGCTGTTGTTCCATCTGGGGCCGATCGGCATCACCCGGCCGGTGCTGACCACCTGGGCGATCATGCTGGTGCTGGGCCTCGGTTGCTGGTTGGTGACCCGCCGGCTCGACAGCTTGCCTGGCCGAGCGCAGGCGGTGCTGGAACTGGTGGTGACCGGCATCTGCGAGCAGATCGAGGAGGTCATCGGTCGTGACGGCCGGCCGTTCCTGCCGCTGATCGGCACGCTGTTCATCTTCCTGCTCAGTGCCAACTTGTTCGGCGTGTTGCCCGGGTTCGAAGCGCCCACTGCCAAGCTGGAAACGCCCGCTGCGCTGGCGTTGCTCGTCTTCGTCTCGGTGCACTATTTCGGCATCCGCTCGCAGGGCGTGTTCGGCTATCTCGCCAGCTTCGCCCGACCCAAGCTGATCATGTTGCCGCTGAACATCATCTCCGAGATCACCCGCACCTTCTCGCTGATGATGCGCCTGTTCGGCAACGTGATGAGTGGCGAGTTCCTGATCGCCCTGGTTTTGGCGCTGGCCGGACTGTTCGTGCCCATCCCGCTGATGGCGCTGGAAATCCTGGTCGGCATCGTGCAGGCATATATCTTCACTGTTCTGGCCACCGTGTTCATCGGCGCCGCGGTCGATACCGAGGGGCATGTGTGAAGGAGGCTTCATGGACCTGAAATTCATCAGCATCATCGGCGCCGCACTCGCCATCGCCATCGGCTCCATCGGTCCGGCGCTGGGCGAAGGCCGCGCGGTGGCGGCAGCGATGGACGCGCTGGCGCGGCAACCGGAAGCTGCCGGCAGCATCTCCCGCACGCTGTTCGTCGGCCTGGCGATGATTGAAACGATGGCGATCTACTGCCTGGTGATCGCGCTGCTGTTGCTGTTCGCCAACCCGTACACCGTGTGATGCGCTTCGACTGGCAGACATTGGCACTGCAGGTCGCCAATTTCGCGATCCTGGTCTGGCTGCTGCATCGGTTTCTCTACAAGCCCGTGCTGCGCCTGATCGACAAGCGGCGCTCCGAGGTTCGACAGAGCTATGACGCGGCTGACGCCGCGGCGGCACAGGCCAAGGAGGCGCTGGCGAAGCTGCAGGCGGAACGTGCGGCGATCGCCGGGGAACGCGATGCTGCGCTGCAAGCAGCGGCGGCGCAGGCCGAAGCTGCGGCCAGACAGCGTGTCCGGCGTGCCGAAGAGGAAGCCGAAGCGCTGCTCGCCGGCGCCCGCAAAACCCTGGCGGCGGAGCGCGAGCAGGCCCGTGTGGAAATTCGCCGCGCCGCGCTTGATCTCGGCGCCGACGTCGCCCGACGGTTATTGGCCGAGGTGCCGGAGCAACTGCGTGCGGAAGCCTGGCTGGAACGGATCGAGCAGCACCTGGCTTCTCTGCCGGCGCCGGAATTGTCCACCCTGGCCGGCGATCTCACCGTTGTCACCAGCGCTCCCCTGCAAGCCGAAACGGCGGAGGCATGGCGGGCCCGGCTGCAGCACCAGCTCGGCGGCTCGGCGTCCATCAGGTTCGCCGCGGACCCGGGTTTGGTCGCGGGTGCGGAATTGCACTTCCCCACCGCGGTGCTGCGCTTCACCTGGCAGAGCGTGCTGGCCGATATCCGCTCCGGGCTCGAAGCCAATGCCGACGCTGCGTGACGACCTGCACGCCTGGGCGCAGCGCAGCCGCGACAGCATCGCCACCGCGCAACTCGCTCCGGTGCTGGAACATATCGGCCGGGTGGGGCAGATCGGCGACGGTGTGGCGACCGTGCAGGGCCTGCCTGACACCCGGCTCGATGAGCTGCTGCTGTTCGACAACGGCGTGCGCGGCCTTGCCGTCGACCTTGGCGAATCCAGCATCGGTTGCGTGCTGCTCGGCAATACCGGCGGTATCGCCGCCGGCAGCATCGTGCGCGGTTCCGGCGAGGTGGCGCGCGTTCCGGTGGGCGAGGCGCTGCTCGGCCGCGTGGTGAATGCGCTCGGCGTGCCAATCGATGGCGGGCCGAGCATCCGGACCGAGGCGCTGCACCCGGTGGAACAGCCGGCGCCGGCCATCATCGACCGCGACCTGGTGACCCGTCCGCTGGCTACCGGATTGCTGGTGGTAGACGCGATGATCCCGCTCGGCCGCGGCCAGCGCGAACTGATCATTGGCGATCGTGGCACCGGCAAGACTGCCGTCGCGGTGGATACCATCATCAACCAGCGCCGCAGCGATGTGATCTGCGTCTATGCCGCGGTCGGCCAGAAGGCTTCGTCGGTGGCGCAGGTGGTGGACGCAGTCCGCCGCTACGGCGCGCCGGAGCGGTGCATCTTCGTCGTCGGCGAGCCGGACGCCGAACCCGGATTGCAGTGGCTGACGCCCTATTCCGCCTGCACCATGGCAGAGTACTTCACCGCCCGCGGCCGCGATGCGCTGCTGGTGATCGACGACCTGACCAAGCATGCCGCGGTGTACCGGCAGATTTCTCTGCTGCTGCGCCGGCCTCCCGGGCGGGAGGCATATCCCGGCGACATCTTCTATATCCACTCCCGCCTGCTGGAACGCGCCGCCAAGCTGTCGGCGGAACGCGGCGGCGGTTCGCTCACCGCGCTGCCGATAGCGGAGACGCAGGCCGGCAATATCAGCGCCTATATCCCGACCAACCTTATCTCCATCACAGACGGGCAGATCTACCTCGATCCGCGCCTGTTCTACGAAGACCAGAAGCCGGCGGTGGATGTCGGCCGCAGCGTGTCGCGGGTTGGCGGCAAGACGCAGGCCCCGGTGTTGAAGTCGTTGGCTGAGAGCCTGCGACTAGAATACACGCAGTTCCTCGAACTGGAGGTGTTCACCCGGTTCGGTACATTGACGGACGAGCGCACACGCAAGGTGATCGAGCACGGAAGGCGTATCCGTGCGGTGCTCGGACAGCCGCAGTTCGCGCCATTGTCGCTGGGCGAGCAGGTCGCGTTGCTTACCGCTTTGACGGACGGTACCATCGACCTGCTCCCGCTGGAGCGATTGAGTGACTTTCGCCGCGGGCTGCTTCCGGCGCTGCGCAGTCAATGCCCGGAAGTGCTGGAACTCGACGATCGGGTTGCCACCTTGCCTGACGAGCTGGCCCGTCGTCTGCGCGCCACCCTGGGCGGGCTGGCCGGCGCGTCAGCGGGAGCCTCAGCGATGGGCGCGCCGGCATGACCCGGCTGATCGAGATCCAGGGCCACATCACCAGCATGCGCGAACTATTGGAGGTGATCGGTGCGATGCGCTCGCTGGCCAGCATGCGGGTGCAGGAGGCACAACGTGCCTTGCCCGGCATCCGCCACTATGCCGAGGCGATGCGCGCCGCGGTCAGCGCCGCTCTGCTGCTGCCGAGCAGCGGCGAGCCGGCCGGCACGGTGCGCGGCGACCGCGCGCTGGTGCTGTGCTGCGGCGAGCACGGCTTTGTCGGCGGGTTCAACGAACGGCTGGTGCTGGCCGCCCAGGCCGAGTTGCAGCCGCAGGACCTGCTGTTCGTGCTGGGCAGCCGCGGCGGCGGGTTTGCGCTGGAGCGCGGACTGGCGCCGGCCTGGCAGGAGCCGATGGCAACCCGTCTGGCCAGCGTACCGGCGACCATCGATCGGCTTGAAGCGGCGCTGTATCCGCGCATCGCCCAGGGGACAGTGTCGCGCGTCGAGGTGATGTACGCCGCCTATCAGTCAGGCGCACCGCCGGTGATCGAACGCCACGGGCTGTTGCCGCTGGACGTCTCGGCGATCGCGCTGGGGCCGCGTCAGGCGCCGTTGCACAACCTCGATCCACCGGTGCTGCTGCAAGGCGTGGTGACGGAATACGTGTTCGCCTTGCTGACGGCCGCAGCGGTGGAGTCAATCACCAGCGAAAATGCGGCGCGGTTCGCCGCAATGGAATCGGCATACCACAACGTGGAAGCCAAGCTGGAGAATCTGCGCCAGGACGCCAACCAGGCGCGCCAAGGCGAAATCACCGAGGAACTGCTCGACCTGATCGCCGGCGCGCACCGGCTCGGCGAAAACTGATCCGACAGCCCCTCGGGGCGGGCAGTCAGTGCGCCATCAGCACCGGCAAGTCGGCGACCTGCAGGATGCGCCGCGTGAAGCCGCCGAACACGACCTCACGGACCCGGCTGTGACCGTAGGCGCCCATCACCAAAAGATCGGCCTCGACATCGTGGGCCGCCTTCAGCAACACGTCGGCTGGCGCGCCGCCCGTGGGGGTCAGGCGCTGCACGGCGACGGAAGCATTGTGCCAGGGTTGCGCGCAGTCGTTCGCAGGCCGCCTGATCGGCATTCGGGTCCTCGGTCACCGACAGAATGGTGATACGGCGGGCCTGCGGCAGTGCAGGCGTTGCGCGACATGTCTCGCCCGGTGCAGACGCGGCGTGAGAAGGTGCAGGTGGCGACCATCTCGGCGCAGAACGACCCGGCGATTGGCGAACTGGTTGCCGACGCAATGGAGAAGTTCGGGAACGAAGGCGTAATCACGGTGGAGGAGTCGAAAACCACCGAAACTGTGCTGGAAGTGGTCGAAGGCATGCAGTTCGACCGCGGCTTCCTGTCGCCGTACTTCATGACCAATGGCGAGAAGATGCAGTCTGAGCTGGACGATCCCTATATCCTGCTGTGCGACCGCAAAGTCGGCATATTGAAGGATCTGGTGCCGCTGCTGGATGAGGTGGCGAAATCCGGCCGCCGCCTGCTGGTGGTGGCTGAAGACGTGGAAGGCGAAGTGCTCGCCACGCTAATCGTCAACCAGCTGCGCGGCTCACTGCGCAGTTGCGCGGTGAAGGCGCCGGGATTCGGTGGCCCGAATGCTGGGCGGTGAAGGCAATCCCGGATTCGATGCCGCGCGCAAGCAGTACGTTGATCTGATCGAAGCCGGCATCATCGATCCGACAAAGGTCGTGCGGATCGCCCTGGAGAATGCGGTGTCAATCGCCAGCGTGCTGCTGCTGACCGAGGCGACGATGACGGAGCTGCCGGAGAGCAAGAAGGAATCGGCAGCGGAACCAGAAATCGCCATGTGACCGGCTGGAGCGATCGTTGCGCCAGACCGCTCGCCCCGGCCTGCGTCAGGCTTTCTGCCGCTCTCTCCGCCGCACTGCGGGTACCGGGCTGCGGTCTCCTTGATCGGTTAGCCGGGCGGGAAACTCGCCAAGGTTCTCCATCACTTCGGCTTCCTCGACCGGTGGCTCGGGTGGGATCGCGCCGCCGTGCTGCGTCATCGGGTTCGGCAACAGCCCGGCCCCCGGATGGTTCTCGATCGCGATCAGCTCGCGCGCGCGTTCCAGATACTCGTCCATGCGACCTTCCGGCGATCCATCCTCTCGCCAGAGGCGCTCCGCCAGCCGGCGGACGCGGTCGACCCGTTTCTTCGGTTTGAGCATGGTAGCCTCGCGTCAATCGCAACGCGAGGACGATATATGGCAGGCGCGAGCGCAACATTGATCTGGATCAAATACGCAATCTGCCTTTCAGGGTAAGTGATTGCTGCAGGCGACACAGCTCGCCACTGCCGTCAGCCCAATCCGCATTGGCAAGGCACGCCATGCTGTATGAACTCGAGGTTCTGGAAGCCCGGCGAATCGCCGATCTCGCCAGCGAACTGCGCCGCGTTCGCGACCAGCTGCTGGAGAAGGTCCCAGACTCACAGCTTGCCGAACCGCCGCCGGCGCGCGGCGCGCACAATCCAGCGGCAATGCTCGATCTCGATCTGCTGCTGACGCGCACGCGGGAGTTCGCCGCGCTGCGCGATGCCCTTGGCGAACTGCCGCGGGATATGCGCGACAAGCTCTGGGCGCTGGCGCAGACGGGCGGCGCTCGGACCAGCAGTCGGTTCGAGGAGCTGCTGGCGCAAGCTGCCGCGATGTCCGATGCCGCCGTCACCGACAGCCTGCTCGGCGAGGTCGACCTGCAGCTCTGCCTGCGCAAGGGTTTGTACCAGCTTGGTGTCGCGCGGCTACCAGGTGACGTCGACGCCTGATGCGGCGCGCCCATGCATGCCGTCGAGCAGAGCACCGCCGGTTTCGGTCCGCGTCGTGCCGCAGTGGTGCGCAGTGCGCTGGCCGGGCCGTTGGCGCGGATCCGCCCGCCCCGCGGCAATCCGGCAGACGAGCCGGATGTCGCCATCTTGCTGGACGTCGACCGCGAATACCGTGACAAGGCCGCCCGCGATGCACTACACCGGATTGCGCCCAGGCGGTTCAATCCGACCGGCGAGGCATGGCTGCCGGTGCTGCACACCAGCCGCGGCGATTGGCATTTCACCGCGCTATTCTCCAATACCGCCCTGGCGCATCGGCTTGGGCGCACCGGAGACTGGGTGGTGATCTATTTCCATCGCGACAGCAAACCGGAGGGCCGCCGCACCGTCGTGACCGAAAGGGACGGCGCGCAAGCTCGTCGGGTCGTGCGCGGCCGGGAAGCGGAGTGTCCCGTGCCGATCACTACGGTTCAGGCATGATCGTTCGTGAATCTCGGTCCTGTTTCATATCCGCGGTCTGGGTCCGAAGGGCATGCGCGTCTGGGACTTCGGCTGGCAACCGGCGGAAAAGGGTTGGACCGCAGAGCAGGAAACGGCAGAGATCCGCCTGCTGGTGCACGCGACCGATCCGGACTACCTGGAGCAGCGGCTGGGTAGGCCTGCGTCCAAGGGGTGCGTCCGCATTCCCGCCGCGATGAACCGTTACCTCGACCACTACGGCGTGCTGGATGCGGAGTACGAGCGGGAGGCACTTTGCCGCAGTACTGGCGCCAGACCGCGAGCCGGCGCCGCTGGCGGGCGAGCTGATGGCGGCGATCGATTCCTCCGGCGGCTGATAACGCTGGTCCAGAACGGTGAGTTGTTCCGGTTATGGCTGGTCTTTCTGGCGGCCTTCACGCAATTCGTCCGAGGTTCCGCAAGTAGGCAGCCATCCGACGCGAGTATGAGGAAAGCAAGCCACGCAACTTCGGATCCGGAGGACTACCTCCTCCGTTGCAGGGCCGAGCGTACGGCATCCACCCCGTGTGTGTTCAACACATCCCTGGCCTCTAGCCATCCGCGCCGCGCCTGATCCACCCCGAAACGCATGAAATCCAGCTCCACCGGGCTATGCGCATCGGTGGAAACCACCAGCGTCACGCCGAGCTGCTTGGCGAGCCGGCATTGCGCGTCCGTCAGGTCCAGACGGTCCGGCTGCGCGTTTACTTCCACACAGCAGCCACGTTCGACAGCGCCGCGCAGCACACGTTCCATATCGATCGCGTAGCCAGCGCGCTGATTGATGAGCCGGCCGGTCGGATGCGCGAGAATGCTGAAATACCGGTTGTCCATCGCCCGCAGCACACGCTCGGTCTGCTTCTGTTGCGGCATGTCGAAGAACGCATGCACCGCGCCTACTACCAGGTCGAGCCGGCGCAGGATGGAATCCGGCAGGTCCAGGCTACCATCTTCCAGAATATCCACCTCGATCGATTTCAGCACAACGAAGCCGGGAAGTGTTTCGTTCAGGCGATCGATCGCCTCGATCTGCTGCGCCAGCCGCTTCGGGTCCAAACCATGCGCCATGGTGATGCGCCGGCTGTGGTCGGTGATCGCGATATAGCCGTATCCCTTCGTCTGCGCCGCCGCGACCATGTCGGGCAGGCTGGCGCGACCGTCGGTGGCGTCGGTGTGCACATGCAAATCGCCGCGCAGCTCGGCGACTGTCAGCAATCGTGGCAGAGCGTGGGCGCGTGCCGCAGCTAGCTCACCCTGGTCCTCACGCAGTTCGGGGGGGATCCAGTCCAGCCCGAGCCGCTTGTACAGCGCTTCTTCCGAGCCACCGGATTGCCGGCGATCGCCGCGGAACAGGCCGTACTCGTTCAGCTTCAGCCCGGCATCCACGGCGATCTGCCTCAATGCGATGTTATGCGCCTTCGATCCGGTAAAATAGCACAAGGCTGCGCCATAGCTCTCCGGTGCCACCACACGCAAATCTACCTGCAGCCCATTGCGCAGCCGTACCGTGGCCCGCGTCGGCCCCTGCTCCACCACCTCCACGACGTCCTCGTAGCTTATGAAGCGCTGCATCACCGGACCGCTCGAGTGTGCCGCCACGACGATATCCAGGTCGCCTACCGTCTCCCGCCGGCGTCGGTAACTGCCCGCCACTTCCAGCTGGGTCACGCCCTTCGCCTGGCGGAGATGCGCCAGCAACGGCGTGACGATCTGCTCCGCGGTCGCCAGCTTGGTGCGTGCCGCCTGACCGGCCCCGTCGGCGATGGCGCGCAGCACGCGCGCCTCGATTCCGGGACCGAAGCCGCGTACGGCGTGCAGCCTTCCCGCCTTCGCCGCAGCGGCGAGCTGCTCCACAGTCTCGATGCCCAGCTTCTCGTGCAGCAGGTGCACCCGCTTGGGACCAAGCCCCGGCAAGGCCAGCAACGCGGTGATCCCGGCCGGCACCTGATGTTCCAATTCGTCCAGCATGGGCAGATGTTCGCCACGCGCGATGAGCGCGATCTTGCCCGCCAGGTCCTCGCCAATGCCCGGCAGGTCGTCCAGGCTCTCGCCCTGCGCCAGCATGTCGCTGACGTTGCGCGGTAGTTCGCCAATCGTCCGTGCCGCCCGCCGGTACGCGCGCACGCGAAACGGGTTGGCGCCCTCGATGTCGAGCAGGTCGGCCACCTTGTCGAGCTGGCTGGCGATATCAGCATTCACCACGGGCATGCCAGGCCTCCCAAACCAGCGGGTGACGGCAAGCTGCGCCGGTTGGCACCGGCGCGCTTTGATGTCGATCAACTCCGACTTAATTGACCAGGATCAAGGCGCGGCCCGCTCCGGGCTGGTACCCTGCCTTTATGTCCGGAAACAGCCTGCTGCTGACCGACCTTTACGAGCTGTCGATGCTGGAGGCCTATGCCGGCTATGGCATGACCGGCACGGCGGTGTTCGAGCTGTTCGTGCGCAAGCTGCCTGAGGCGCGTGGGTTCCTGCTGGCGGCCGGTTTGCAGCAGGCGGTGGAGTTCCTTGAAACCCTCCAGTTCACGCCGGAGGAGCTGGATTGGCTGCGCGCATCAGGCCTTTTCTCCGCCGGATTCGTGGACAATCTGGCGTCGCTGCGCTTCACCGGTGACGTGGATGCCCTGCCGGAGGGCACCGTCTGCTTCCCGGACGAGCCATTGTTGCGCGTCACCGCGCCCCTGCCTCAGGCCCAGCTAGTGGAGACGCGACTGATAAACCTGCTGCACTTTCAGACGGTGATCGCCTCCAAGGCGGCTCGGCTGGTGCTGGCGGCACCGGGCAAACAGTTGGTCGACTTCGGCTTGCGCCGCGCGCATGGCGCGGAAGCCGGGCTGCTGGCGGCGCGTGCCGCCTATCTCGCGGGGTTCGACGGCACGGCCACCGTGCAGGCCGGCCGTGATTTCGGCATTCCGATCGTCGGCACGATGGCGCATTCCTTCGTGCAGGCCCACGACAATGAAGCGGTAGCCTTCGAGCGCTTTGCGCGAGTGCGGCCCAAGGCGTTGACGCTGCTGATCGACACCTACGACACCGAACGTGCGGCCACGTTGGTCGCCAGTTTGGCGCCTCGGCTGGCCGCGGAAGGCATTACCGTTGCCGCGGTGCGATTGGACAGCGGCGACCTTGGCGCATTGGCGCGGGCGGTGCGGCGTATCCTGGATCGGGCGGGACTGCAGTCGGTGCGCATCATGGCCAGCGGCGGGCTGGATGAGCAGCGACTGCAGGCGCTGTGCCGCGAGAGCGCGCCGATTGATGGATTCGGCGTCGGCACCAGCCTGACCACGGCGTCGGACGCGCCTGCACTGGACTGCGCCTACAAGCTGCAGGAATACGCTGGCCAAGCCCGCCGCAAGCGCAGCCAGGGGAAAGCCACCTGGCCCGGCCGCAAGCAGGTTTTCCGCCGCTATGCGCCGGACGGCACGATCCATGGCGACGTCGTCGCGTTGCTGGACGAGGCAGTCGATGGCGAGCCGCTGCTGCTGCCGGCAATGCGTGGCGGACGGCGCGTACCAGGGTTGCCAACTCTGGTCGAAGCGCGGGTGCGTGCCGCGGCATCGCTGCGGCAGCTGCCACTGCCCCTGCGTCGGTTGGAGCCAGGGCACGTGCCGGTGACCATCAGCGACGGCGTTCGCCATCTGGCCGCGGAACTGGACGCCAAACGCGGCAATTCCGCTGCGGTGTAGGCCATTCCGCCGGGAGCCTTGAGCGATGTCAGTTTCTCTCCCCGCGCTCGACGACCAGACAGAGGCGATAGCCTTCCTGTCGGACCCGGCCAGCTACGGCTTGCCGGGTGGCCGGGTGGAGCGCGTGGAGACCCATTGCTCCGTCGTCTTCCTCGCCGGCGACCGCGCCTACAAGCTGAAGCGTGCGCTGCGCTATGCGGCACTGGACTACACCACACGCGACCTCCGCCGTACTGCCTGCGCGGCGGAATTGCGGCTGAACCGGCGCACGGCGCCGCAACTCTATCTCGACACGTTCCCGATCACCCGCCAGCCCGGCGGTGCGCTGGCGTTCAATGGCGATGGAGCTCCGGTGGACTACGTCGTGGTGATGCGCCGCTTTGCCCAGGCCGATCTGTTCGACCAACTGGCCGAGACCGGGGGCCTGACCGTGTCGCTCATGGCCGAGCTCGGCGAAACGATCGCCAGCTTTCACCACGCCGCGGAGACCATGTCCGGATTCGGCGGAAGTGCCGCCGTGCGTCGGGAGATCGCCAGTAACGACATTGAACTGGCGAAGGTCGCCACCGAGCTGGACGGCGCCGCCGTCGGCACCCTCAGCAGCCGCAGCCGCACGGCATTGGATGGGGTGGCCCCGCTGCTCGATGCCCGTGCCGCGCAGGGCAAAGTACGCCGCTGCCACGGAGATCTGCGGCTGGCCAACATCTGTCTGTATGACGGCCATCCGACCCTGTTCGACTGCATCGAATTCAGCGACGAGGTCAGCTGCATCGACGTGTTGCACGATCTCGCTTTCCTGCTGATGGACCTACATCTGCGGCACCACGACGATCTCGCCAATGCGGTTTTCAATTCCTATCTCGACGTTGCACCGGAAACCAGCGGGCTTCGTGCGCTGCCGCTGTTCCTGGCGTTGCGGGCGGCGACCCGCAGCTTCGCGCTGGCCGGCAGCGCGCGTCGTCAGCACACGCCGCAGGCGGCGGAGCGGCAGCATGAACTGGCGCGGCAGCACATCGCTGCGGGGCTGGATTTCCTCCATCCACCTCCGCCGAGGCTGGTGACATTGGGCGGAGGCTCCACTGCGCAGCGTGCGGAATGGGCGCGCCGGATCGCCGCAACGATGCCGGCTGCCCCTGGCGCGCGCATGCTCTCGCTTGGGCTTGGCAGAGCGGCCTTGATGCAGGCCGAAGCTGTACTGGCCGCGGGCTGGCCAGTGGTGCTGGAAGGCGCCTTCGACTCCGAGGAACGCGCCGTCGTCGCCGCCAGAGTAGCCGAACTGGGAATTTCTCATCGCGGTTTCTGGCTCGGCTCATCGCCGCGGGTCCCGGATCGATCGCAGTGGCGCACGCTGGACCCGCGCCAAACCTCCAGCGACGCGCTTGCACGGCAGCTCGATTTCGGCCCGGTCCGCGCAATGCGTTCGGTACAGTAGATTTGACCTCGATCAATGCATCGGTCGCGCAGCCGTTGCAAACTGCGGGGGTGCCAGGAGGTTGCAAATGCTGTTCGCCGATCGGGTCGAGGCCGGCCGACGTCTGGCGGTCCGGCTCGAGCATCTGAAAACTACGCGTCCGGTCGTTCTGGCGCTGCCCCGCGGCGGGGTACCGGTCGGCTACGAAATCGCACGCCGGCTGGCGGTGCCGCTGAACCTCGTGCTGGTGCGCAAGATCGGTGCTCCAGGGAGGGAGGAGCTTGCGATTGGCGCCATTGCCGAGGGCGATCCACCGGAGTTGGTCACCGACGAAGACCTTGCCGGGTGGCTGGCGCTGCCAGAAGACTATCTTGAGACCGCGAAGCAGGCCGCGCTGCGAGAAATCGAACGTCGACGCCAAAGCTATCTGCCCGGCCAGGCGCCGGTAGAGATCGCCGGACGCACCGTCATCGTGGTCGACGACGGTATTGCCACCGGTGCCACCATGCTGGCCGCCTTGCGCGCCACTAGGCGACGAAAGCCGTCGCGCCTGGTGCTGGCGGTGCCCGTCGCACCAGCGGGTACCCTGGAACGGTTGCGCAAAGAGGTGGATGAAGCGGTCTGTCTGGAAATACCGGACGACTTTTACGCGGTGGGCCAGTTCTACCGCGCCTTCCCGCAATTGCAGGATGAGGAGGTGATCGCGTTGCTCAATCAGGCGCGTGCCTTTTCATCCAGCCCGAACTGAGGGAGCATAACGATGGCCGATCGCCCTCTGACATTGTTCGCCTTGCACGGCAGCCGCGACTTCGCCGAACTGGTGGCAGGCCGGCTGGAGATTTCGGTTGGTCCGCACGAGGAACGCGACTTCGAGGATGGTGAACACAAGACCCGTCCGCTGCAGGATGTGCGCGGGCATGACGTGTTCGTGCTGCACGCGCTCCATGGCGACGATACGCGGTCTGGCAGCGACAAGCTTTGCCGTCTGCTGTTCTTCTGCGGTGCTGTGAAGGACGCTGGCGCGTTCAGTGTCACGGCAGTGGTACCCTATTTGTGCTACGCGCGTAAGGATCGCCGTACCAAGACCAACGATCCCATCATCACCCGCTATGTCGCAGCGATGTTCGAGGCGGTTGGCGTCGATCGTATGACCGCCGTCGAGGTGCACAACATCGCCGCGTTCGAAAACGCCTTTCGCATTCCCACCTGTCACATCGAGTCGGCGCCGCTGCTGGCAGCGCATTTCGCCCCGCTGTTGCGCGGCGAACCGAGCGTGGTGGTGTCGCCCGACGCCGGCGGCGCCAAGCGCGCCGAACTCTTCCGTCAGGCGCTGGAGCACCTGACCAACACTGAGATCGGCAGCGCCTATATGGAAAAATACCGTAGCAGCGGCGTAGTCAGCGGGTCGCTGCTGGCCGGCGAACTGCGCGGTAAAGCAGCGGTGATCGTAGACGACCTGATCAGCACCGGCGGCACGCTGGTGCGCGCCGCGAAAGCCTGCCGTGCTGCCGGCGCCACGCGGGTGTTCGCCGCCGCGGCGCATGGCCTGTTCGTTGGTGGCGCCGCAGAGTTGTTTGCCGCGCCGGAGATCGACGGCATCACCATAGCCAATACCATTCCGCCGTTCCGGGTGGCCGCTGCGGCGATGCCGCGGCTGACCGTGCTGGACGCCAGCGAGGCGGTCGCACGGGCGATCGCTGCACAGCATGACAACAGCTGATCCCGCCCTAGATACGCCGATTGCCCATTACATCTGGCAAACGCGGTATCGCGCCGAAGGCGAGGTGACCGTTGCCGACACCTGGCGCCGCGTCGCGCACAGCTTGGCGGCGGTGGAGCCCGAAGATCCTGCGGGTTGGGAACAGCGCTTCTACGACGTGCTGCGCGATTTCCAGTTCCTACCGGGTGGGCGCATCCTGGCCGGTGCTGGTACAATCCATGACGTGACCTTGTTGAATTGCTTTGTCATGGGGACGATCGAAGACTCGATCCCCGGCATCTTTCGTGCCCTGCAGGAAGGTGCTGTGACGATGCAGCACGGGGGCGGTGTCGGCTACGACTTCTCCACGCTGCGTCCGCGTGGCTTGCGGGCGCGGACCACGGGCGCGATCGCTTCCGGTCCACTCTCCTTCATGGACGTATGGGATGCGATGTGCGCCACCATCCAGTCCACCGGTGTCCGTCGGGGCGCAATGATGGCCACACTGCGCTGCGATCATCCGGACGTTGGTGCCTTCATCGATGCCAAGCGCGACCCTGCCCGTTTGCGACATTTCAACCTGTCGGTTCAGGTGACCGACGCCTTCATGCGGGCAGTGGAGCAGGACGACGCCTGGCATTTGGCATTCCCGGTCGGGACCGCCACGCAAGTCGTGCAGGCCCGCGCGCTATGGGACAGGCTGCTCCACGCCAGCTACGAAAGCAGCGAGCCGGGGGTGTTGTTCATCGACCAGATCAACCGGATGAATAACCTTTACTATTGTGAGCAGATCAGCGCCTGCAACCCCTGTGGCGAGGTGCCGCTGCCACCCTATGGTGCCTGCGATTTGGGTGCGATCAACTTACCGGCGCTGGTGCGACATGCATTTACCCCACACGCGCAACTCGATCTGGAGCGTCTGGAGCACATTGTGCCGATTGCGGTCCGCATGTTGGATAATGTGATCGAGCTGTCTCGCTTTCCCATGCCGGAACAGCAGTACGTGGTTCGCCAAACACGGCGAATCGGACTGGGCATCACCGGACTGGCCGACGCTCTCATTATGCTGGGCCTGCGTTATGACTTGGCTATGGCGCGCGCATTGGCGGGCGGCATTCTGCGCACGATGTGCCATGCGGCCTATCGGCAGTCGATCGCGTTGAGCAAGCAGAAGGGCAGCTTTCCGGCGTTCGACCGCGAGCGTTATCTCGATGGGCTCTTTGTCCGCACGCTGCCAGAGGATATCCGTGACGGCATCGCACGTAGCGGCGCTCGCAACAGTCACTTGCTGGCCATTGCGCCGACCGGGACGATCAGCCTGCTGGCGGGCAATCTTTCCAGCGGCCTCGAGCCGGTGTTCGCTGCTGATCAGGAACGCACAGTCCTGGACGCCGCAGACGTGCCGCGGCAATTCCACCTGACGGACCATGCTGTGCGGCTTTGGCGCGTGCACCACGGACGGCCCGACGGACACCCCGACGCGCTGGTAACTGCGCAGGAGCTGTCGATTGACGCACATCTCTCGATGCAGGCCGAGCTACAGCGCTATGTGGATAATTCGATTTCCAAGACCATTAACGTTCCCGCGGAAACCAGCTTTGCGGCCTTTGCCTCCCTGTATCGGCTGGCATACGATAAAGGGGTGAAGGGCTGCACAACGTTTCGGGCCTCCGTCGGGCGTGGCACGGTGTTGACAGGCAGTCCGCCAACCGAAATGGCATCGTGCGGTATTCGCCGATGTGAGTGAGGCTTATCGCAACCCGGGCTCCACCACCTCCTCACCGGGAGCGTCACAGAGGCTTGATACGTTGCCGTTTAGCAGCGTCGCCTTCGGATCTGGCTTCGCACAAGCGAGCCATGATAGCCGGTTTCGACCGTCGCTCCGCCCAAGTCGTAGCTAGCGGGCTCGCCCGGGCTCTTCATGGTGCTTCAGCAGGTTATTGCCAATTCGGTAAGCTGGGGGCGGGGGCTGGTGCGGTTTGCTTCCGCTGCGCCGGAGGCGTTTGCCCGCGGACGGCCGCCTCCGACTTGGTCTTGTCGTCGTTCAGGACGCTGCCGTCGTTCGGGATCGGGATGATGGGCTCGCTGTTGGCGAACACGTAGCCGGTGCGGGGATATTTCTGCGGGCGCAAACCGTGGATGTCGGAGGCGTTGGGGACCTCGGTGATCTTGTCGCACTTCATCACGTCGCAGCAGATGCGCGCGACGCGGCAGTTCGCCTTGTCGTTGGCGAAGATGTAGCGCTCGCCGTAGGTGCCGTCGGTGAACGACATATGCGGGTGATGCAGGTCGCCGTTGACCCAGCTGCCACCACGGGTCTCCAGGAACTTGCGGGTCTCCGGCAGCAGGCCCTCGGTGAGGATTTTGCGGCTTTCCTTGGTCAGGCCCCAGCCGGTGGCGCTGTCGCGGTTGAACACCGGAATGCGCATGATCTCGCGCATGGAGGGTAGGCCGATGATGCGTATTTCCCCGACTGCCCGCCGCTGGAGGAGCCGTAGTATTCATCCAAGTCGTCGGGGCGCACATCGACGCTGCTGCGGGCTACAGCTCACGCGTCGTGGCTGGCGATGTGGCGGATCACGGTGGCGCAGCGCTTGCCTGTTGCGCCGCGCACCGCTTCGGGTGCGGAGGAAATTGCCGCCCGCTTCTCACGCTTGACACGCTTGGCGATCACCACCGGGCACTCCTGGCCATGGTGGTAGAGCACCTGGCAGTTCAGGCATTGGATGCACTCGTTCGGGTTGATGTTGCCTTCGGGATGGATCGCCTGCACCGGGGATTCGCTCGCGCAGCGTTGGCAGGGATTGTTGCATTCGCGATAGCGCCGCAGCCCATCGAACACCCGCAGCCGGGCAGGGATCGCCGCGCCACGCCGAGCGGACACAGGTAGCGGCAGAAGAAGCGTTCCACCGTCAGGTTGGCGGCCAGCAGCGCGGCGGCATAAAGCACGCATTGGACGCCGTTCGAGGCTGCCGACAGGGTGAACAGCATCATGTTGGACATGCTGGGCGCCGGGAACGCTGGCCCGCTTCCGGATGCGTAGCGGTGGACGGCATGCGGCCCGAGCAGCGCCGGCCGTCTGTCATTGCGGATTCAGGGTGACGACTGCGCCGTGTTCTCGCTCCTTGAGGAGGATACCGGCGTTTCGCCTGAATAGCCCAGCGTATTCGCCCGGCATTGCCAAAAGCAAGTCTGGCGGTACCTATTCATTGGGGGAACCGTTATCGGCAGCAGATGCGGGCCGCACCAATCTGAGGGCAATGCGATGTGCGCAGCAATTGCAGGAAAAGAGCAATATTTCACCATCGGGCACTCAACCCGTTCGGTCGCGGAGTTGGTCGAACTGCTGCGCGAGGCGGGGGCCGATTGCGTCGTGGATGTCCGCAGCATACCGCGGTCGAGAACCAACCCGCAGTTCAATGCCGCTACTCTTCCGGCGGCATTGACGGCGGAGAAGCTGGGATATTGTCGGATCGCGGAACTGGGTGGGCTGCGCAAACGGCGCAAGGACGGAGAAAGCTCGCCGAATTCCTATTGGGAGAACCTCAGCTTCCGCAACTATGCAGATTATACCGGCACTGCTGAATTCCGCAGCGGGCTCGCGGCGTTGCGCAAGCTGGCCGCCCAGCATCGTCCTGCCATCATGTGCGCCGAGGCGGTATGGTGGCGTTGTCATCGGCGCATCATAGCCGACTACCTGCTGGCCGCGGGGGCCGAGGTTCGCCATATCCTCGCTCACGGCAAGATCGAACCGGCGCACATGACCGATTCCGCGGTATTGCAGCCGGATGGTACCCTGATCTACCCGACGCAGGATTTCCGGCTGCACTGAGCACCTGCGCCGGCCAGCAGCAATCACCGGCCGAGGCGCGGTGCGCGCTGCCTTGGATCGTCTGCGCCCTCACACGTTTGATCTACGCGCAGCGGAAAGCTCGGCCCGCGAGGCAAAGGACTGACGCGAGCGCAGCCTGCAATTGATCCAGATCAAAGCGTTCATCTCCCCGATCAGCAAAGTTGCCCGCCGGACTCCGGTTCTGGCGGCTGCTTCCGCTGGCAGGAGTCGTCCGCGGTCGCAAGGCACCGGATCGAAGCGCCCGATAAGTACCACTCCTGCTCGCTAAGTGAGATGCCGCAGCTTTCATCCCCTATGCCCGTTGCGAATTCCGGCGCTTGGCCCGCAGCGCGGATCGCCATCGTCGCCGAGTCCGAGCCGGTAGGCGATTCGCTGCACATGCTGCTGGAGAGCCAGGGCTACACGGTCGAGCGGCTGGCGTTTCCCAACGACGTTCCGGCTGGGTTCGCCCAGGACTTCGACTGCCTGCTGATCGGCCAGTTCCAACCCGGCCATCGCGGCCTGGCATTGCTCGCCGCATTGCGGGCACAGGGCATGGATACCGGCGCCGCGCTGATCACCAACATGTTGAACGAGGCGGACGCGCGAAGCATTGCCGCACTGCACAACGTGACGGTGTTCGAAAAGCCGGTGAGGCCGGATGCAATCCTCGCCTTCGTCGCGCAGACGGTGGGGCGCGGTCCGGTCGAACGCTGCGCTGCAACGAAGCATGGCTGATGCCGACCAGCAGGTAGGGCTTGCGTCGCAACAGGTGCGGCGCGAAGGGCACGCCGGTCTGGCTGCGGCGGTGAGCGACGGCGTGCGGGATCTGGCGCCGGCGTATTTCGCTCTGGTCATGGCGACAGGCATCGTCTCACTTGCGCTGCACGCACTCGGCGCGCCAATGGTGGCGCGGCTACTGTTCTTGCTGAACCTGGCCGCGTACACGGCGCTCGCGATCTTGTTCCTGGTCCGCGCCGTGCGGTTCCCGCGACAGTTCTTCGGCGACATGCTGGATCACCGGAAAGGGCCGGGTTTTTTCACCGTCGTTACCGCATCCTGCATTATCGGCAGCCAATGGCTGCTGGTCGCCGACCGCCTGTCCGCCGCTATCGGCTTCTGGCTGGTGGGCATCGCGCTGTGGCTGGCGCTGACCTACACGATCTTCGCCGGACTGACCGTGAAGCGCGACAAACCGTCGCTGGACCAGGGCATCACCGGCGCCTGGTTGCTGGCGATCGTCGCCACACAATCCGTCGCGGTATTGAGCGCGCTGATCGCCGCGCGTTGGCCGCAGCCCTACCGGCTGGAGCTGAACTTCCTGGCCCTGTCGATGTGGCTGTGGGGTGGAATGCTGTACATCTGGACGATCTCACTGATCTTCTACCGGTATACCTTCTTCAACTTCTCGCCTGATGACCTGTCGCCGCCCTATTGGATCAACATGGGCGCCATGGCTATCTCCGTACTGGCCGGCAGCCGCCTGGTGGAGAACAGTGCCGATGCCTGGTTTCTGGCCTCGCTGTTGCCGTTCCTGAAGGGCTTTACCGTGTTCTACTGGGCAACCGGAACGTGGTGGATTCCGATGCTGCTGGTGCTGGGCGTCTGGCGGCACGTGTATTGCCGTTTCCCGTTGCGCTACGATCCTTCGTATTGGGGTGCGGTGTTCCCGCTGGGCATGTACACGGCATGCACGCAGGAAATGGCGGTGACGTTCGACCTGCCGTTCCTGCTGCCGATCCCGCGGTATTTCATTTGGATCGCCTGCGCGGCATACGCGGCAACCTTGCTGGGCATGCTGCGGCACATCGTGGGATGGCTGCTGCGTAGCGCAGCATCTCCTGTCCGTCCGTGAGGCGGCGCCTACCGGACCAGGTCGAGCACTTTACGCAGCCGCGGGTCTGCCGCGGTTTCCAGCCATTCGAACAGCACCATTTCCGTGGTTACGATCTCCGCTCCGTTGCGTTCCATGCGGCTGATGGCGGCTTCCTTGCTTTCCGCCCGGCGCGAACCCACCGCATCGCGCACGACAAAGATGCGCCTTCCCGCCCGGACCAGGCCAAGGACTGTCTGCAGCACGCAGACATGCGTGTCGCATCCGGCAACGACCAGATCGGGGCGATCCGGCAGCGACGCGACGAAGCCGGGCATGCGGGTCGCATCGAACGTCATCTTGGCGGCGATGCTGCCAGCGGCGGGCCGCAGTTCCGGCACGGTCGGTCCCAGCCCGCCGGCGTTCTGCTCGGTGAGCATCACCGGGATGTCGAACAACTGCGCCGCATCGAGCAGCCGCCGGGCTTTGGCAACCAATCGCGTGGCGTCTTCGATCGCGGGTATCAGCCGCGCCTGGAAATCCACCAGCAGGAGTGCCGACCTGGCGCGCTCGATTGCCGGCATCTGCTGCTATCTCCTCCGCTCAATCTCGGCCCAAGCCGCGTCCACCGGTCAGGTCTCGTAGCGCGCGTAGCTTGTGGTCCGCGCCCGCGCGCGTGTATCCGTTACAACATTAACCAAAGCCGGCTGACCTTGCTGCATGGCAAGCAGAGCCCGCTCAAGCGCCGGACGGATGTCCTCGGCGCGCGTGACAAACTCTCCGTGACAACCCAGCGATTCGGCAAGCCGGTCATAGCGGGTGCAGGCAAGCTCTCGACCTGTCCGGGCGTCGCCAGCATCCGCGGTCCACCCGCTATTGAGGCTGATCACCACCAGGACCGGCAGCTTGTGACGCACGGCGGTGTCCAGTTCCATGGCGTTCAGTCCGAAGGAACCGTCCCCCTGCATGACCACGACCGGGGCTCCTGGACTCGCGGCCTTCGCCCCCAAGGCGAACGGCACACCCACGCCCATGGTACCGAACGGCCCGGGTGTCAGCCGATGGCCGGGAGCGAAACTCCGTATGGATTGCCGTGAGTAGTGCAGTATCTCCTGTCCGTCCGCCACAACGATGGCGTTGCGCGGGAGCACCTCGCGGACCGCCAGGCATAACTGCAGTGGATGGATCGATCCCGACTGCTGCTCCGCCACGGCGCGCTGTGCCTCATCGTGTGCCGCATCGGCTGCGGCGAGTGTGGCACGCCATCTGGCGTAGTTCGCGGTGCTGAAGTACATCGGCAGCCGGTCGCAAAGCTGCCGCAGCACAGTCGTGGCATCGCCGACGATGCCGAGGTCCTGGTTCCCGCGGCTGATCTCCTCCGGGTCGATATCGATACGGACCAGTTTGGCATTGGCCGCGAACCGCGGAGCTTGGCCGAACCCGAGGACGTAGTTCAGGCGCGAGCCAATGATCAACACAAGATCGGCTTCGGCAAAGGCCTTGCTGCGCGCGCCGGGGAAGCAAAAGGCATCGTCCTCCGGCAGAAGGCCGCGCGCGGGCGGTGTCGTATAGAAGGGGATGCCCGTAGCATTGACAAAGCAGTGCAAGTGATCGGCAGCTTGCGACCAGAGCGCGCCGCTGCCTGCGATGACGATCGGCCGCTCCGCATGGCGGATCAGCGTCAGCAGCCGATCGAGAGCTTCCTGCGGTGCTGCGGACCGATACTGGTTGCATCCCTGTCGTGTATCCGGCCAGACAACAGCAGCCTCTTCCACCGTCTGGTAGAGGACGTCGCCTGGAAGGTCGAGATATACCGGGCCAGGCTTGCCCGAACTGGCAGTAGTGAACGCCCGGTGCACGTATTCCGGAATGCGACGAGCCTCATACACGCGGTCCGCCCATTTGGTGACCGGGCGCATGACGGCGACCTGGTCAATCTCCTGGAACGCATCGGTCCCGTAGTCGCCAACCGGACTGGATCCACCCAATGCCACCACAGGCGCCGCATCGATCAATGCATTCGCCAGACCGGTGGACAGGTTGACCGTGCCGGGTCCGGAGGAGGACAGGCATACCCCGGGCCGGGCGAGCACCCGGGCATAGGCATGCGCCATCATGGCAGCCGCTTGCTCATGCCGAACATCGATCATCCGAATGCCCTCGACGCCGCAGGCCTTGCTGGCATCCAGGATCGGTGCGCCCATCAGGTAGAACAATGCCTGGGCGCCTTCTTGTACAAGCGCACGGGCGAGTAGCATGTTGCCGGTCGTTGGCATGGACGCCTCCCTTACGCAAACTGCAGGCTGATAGCGCCGAGGCTGCCGAACACGACGCGCGCGGGTGCGTCGGCAGGAACGCGAATCTCCTCGATGCCCAGGCCAACGGCGACCCACTGCCCGACAGCAAGGCCGCCCGCCCATCGGGCGCCCTCGTTTGCCAGCCACCGCACCAGTTCGATCGGATCGTCGGTGCCGCCCAGAGCGCTCGGTGCCGCTGGCTGCGGGCTATGCCCCCAGAGCAGGTCCTGCCCTCCCAGCCAGCCCGCCACAGCTGATTCGCCACTGGATTGCGTACGCATGCCATTCTGCAACACGCTCACCATGATGTCGCGCGTGTCGATTTCAGCCCAATTCGCAACCTCGGCGCCGTAGATGAGATAGCGTTGGTCGCAGCTGTGGGCGATGGCGTTCAGCGGGTCCAGGCTGCAATGATTGCTGGCGCCGCTGTGCAGCACGACGACGCCCGGGTGAAGGCTGCCTATCGCCGCGCGTACCTGCTCGCGGGAATAGGGAGCATCATAGTCGGGCAGATCCCGTTGCAGCCGGAAGCAGAGTTCGGGCTGCAGGCGCGCGTGCGAGCCGAGTTCCGTGCCCAGGCGTGTCGGCGCCGGACGGATGCTTGCAAGCGGGAGTGGCGCGCAGGCTCGGCTGACCTGTGTGTCCGGGCGGCAGATCCGCCAGCCACCGATCGCACCGAAGCTGCGACTGACGGTCGCTTGCACCTCGTAAGCCTGACCAAGATCCTTGGGACGGAATCCATAGGGAACGGCAGGGACACGCAGCATCGGCTCATGCCATTCGTCAACGATCGCCTCAGCGGCTTGCTGGGCGTACCGACCGGATTGCGTTGTCATCCTGCACCTTCTTTTCCTGTGCTTCGCGGCCGCCGATTCGGCCGCGATCACATGCGAGGAATGGAGCGGCTCGGGTTGCGGGTCCTCGCTCCACCAGCCAGTCCAATTAGGACTAATCCGGTCCGGCTTCTTTGCGCCGGATCAACTTCGCCGCAAAAAGTCCCGTCGGGGAAAACCGGCCGTCCGACGGCTTTGCTCAGAGAAACGCGCGCTGAGCGATCGCCTGCTTGATCAAGGCGATCGCTTTAGCCGGATTAAGCCCTTTCGGGCAGGTCTGGGTGCAATTCATGATCGTATGACAGCGATAGAGGCGAAAGGAATCGTGCAGTTCGTCCAGTCTTTGACCAGTGGCCTCGTCGCGGCTGTCGGCGATCCAGCGCCAGGCCTGCAGCAGCACCGCCGGTCCCAGATAACGATCACCGTTCCACCACCAGCTCGGACAGCCGCTTGTGCAGCAAAAGCACAGAATGCACTCCCAGTAGCCGTCAAGCCGCGCACGTTCCTGCACGGATTGCAGCCGTTCGCTGTCGGGTGGCGACGGTGTATCGGCTTGTAGCCACGGCCGAATGGCACGGAGCTGGGCGAACAGATGGCGCTGATCGACCACCAGGTCCTTGACGACGGGCTGATGGTTCAGCGGATAGACGCATACATCGCCATCGAGTTCCTGTATCGGCTGCATACAGGCAAGCCAGTTGCGGCCGTTGATGCTCATGGCGCACGAACCGCAGATCCCTTCACGGCAGGAGCGTCGAAATGTCAGCGTTGAATCAACCTCGTTCTTGATCTTGATCAGCGCATCAAGGACCATTGGTCCGCAAGCATCCAGGTCGATGGGATACACGTCGAGTGTCGGGTTTCCGCCTTTGTCCGGATTCCACCGATAGATCTGGAAACGCTTGATGCGGGTTGCCGACTCTGGCGTGGGCCATGTCTTGCCGGCGTGCGGCCTGGAAGCGGCGGACAGGCGAAATTCGACCATGGGTTCAACCTTCTCAGGTGATTGCTGGGGCGGCTTTCGGAAGCCATATCCGGCATAGTTCCCAAAAAGCTGCACGGGTGCTTGCACGGCAGAAAAAATCCAGCCACCCGTTCGGCTGCTCTGGCACAAACGGCATTGCGACGCCATTTAACGTTGCAGTTCTGCAGGCCGCGTGAATCAAACCGACGCAGGAGGGCTTGCCCATGCCGCACGAATATGATGATCCGATCTACGCCGAGCTCATCGATGCTGCGACTGCGCTTACGCTGGAACTGCGTGTGCAGCGACCATCCGTGGCGCTGAACGTACTCGCGGATGAAGCGGTGATCGCTGTGTTCTGCACCTGTGTCACCACCGCGGCCGACGCGGTTGCTGCGAAGCAGGCGCCGGTGCACGCCGGACTGATCGCGGAGGTGCAGCGGCGGGTGGAGCAGCAGGAGCGGCCGGGCGTCGCGGCGACGGAAACCGACGAGCGGGTGGATCGCGCCTCGAAAGACTCGTTCCCGGCCAGCGATCCACCGGGCTGGATCTGGCGCTGAAGCCACCGGCATTCAGCGCTCGCCGGACTCGCCTTCCAGCGTGTCCAGCATCAGCGCCGCGTGCGCATAGGCCGCGCCGGCGCGCATTTCAGCCGCGACCCAGATCGCTTCCATCAACTCCTGTGGCGTGGCACCGGCGCGGCGTGCCGCTTTGGTGTGTCCTTTGATGCAGTAGGGACACTGCGTCACGTGCGCGACGGCCACCGCGATGATCTGCTTCATCTTCGCCGGCAGAGCACCATCGGCAAACACCGCCTTGCCGAATGCATCGAATGCCGCCTGGGCCTCTGGTGCCAGGTTGCGGCGCTGCTGCGCCATGTCACGGGTTGCGGGGGGATACATTCTGTCTGGCATTCCTCTCTCCTGGAATTGCCGCATCGCTCGTGGTGTCGGCTGGTTGCAGACGGCCAACGGCGCTCAGCGGAGCTGCACAGCACTCGCCCGTTGCGCGTCAGCAGGCATCCTACCGCAATATCGTGATACGATACAATGCCAAGGGCCCGTCGCAATGCGGACCGTTGACGCGGAACGGGCGGCGCGAAGCGGCCGGTCCTAGGCTTTGCCCGCTTTGCGCGGCAGTGCCAGAACTGGCAGGTACAGCAGCACAAACAGTCCGAATGCGGCGCTCCACGCCAGCCCGGCCAGGCACAGTGCCGGGAGGTATTGCGCCTGAGCGAGGGGCGCGAACAACCGGAACAGCGCGGCGACCGTCACCAGGACGTAGATTGCCGTCGTGCCGACATTGGCTTGCAGTGGCCGGCCGGTGTGGCCGAGCGTGGCGCGGGTCATCACGGCCAGCGTCATGGTGCCGACGGCCCCCACGGTCAGTGCATGCAAGGCAGTGAACGGCGGCAGCCACGGCGCCACGATCTGCACGCCGAGCAAGCAGAAGCCCGCCGCCAGCCAGGCGTATCCCAGGTGCAGCACCCAAAGCAGCGGTTCACGCAGCGTGGCCAGGCCACGCCAGCGCGTCAGCCGCAGCGCATGCGCAAGTCCGGCCGCCAGACAGATCAGCGCCGTGGGGAGGGTATCGGGGACGAACAACCATGCCGCGAGCGCAATTGCCGTTACGCTCAGCACACAGGTGTCGAACCGGTTGGCCGGAACCGGCGCCGGAACCTCGGGCCGCTGCTTGACCAGCCAGTTGCGCGTGAAGCTGGGAATGATGCGGCCACCGACCAGGCTGATCAGCAGCAGCAGGATGGCGATGCCGAACCGGTTGCCGAACTCCGCGGTGTCGGCCAGCCCCAGCGCAGCGGCATGCACCAGAGCGTTGGCCAGCAGCAGACCCGTCAGCGCCCCCACCATCGGGAGGTTGCGCCAATTGCGACCGGCAAGGATCTCGCGCGTCACCACGGCAAGGAAGACTGCCGGAAACAACAGATCGAGCACTGCCGCCGCGACAGGACCGAGTGCCGCCGACAGCAACACGCCGATGCGTCCGGCGGCCCAGAGCAACACCAGTGCCGCCAACGGCCAGCCTTGCAGCGGCATCCGGCCGGTCCAGTTGGGAATGGCGGTGAGCAGGAATCCAGCCACGGTGGCGGCGGCGAAGCCGAAGATCATCTCGTGCGCGTGCCAGACCGCCGGCGGCAGAGCCGTCGGCAGCGTCACGGCGCCACCATACAGCGCGAGCCATAGCGGAATGCCGATGCAGGCCCATACCGCGGACAGCAGGAAGAACGGACGGAATCCAGCGGACAACAGCGTCGGTGCCGAACTTGCCCGGTAACGCGGGATTGCGACCTTGGCAGAGCCGCCTGGTGCTTTCGCGCCCTGGGCGAGCAGGAGCCGATTGGCGATGGCAGGCATGTGTGGTTCACCAAAGCAGGTTCAGGTGGGCACGATCATGCCGGTATCCGGGTTGAATCTGACCCGGCAACGACGCCTGCGAAAACGAAAGGTCACCCGGAACCAGCCCGCGTCTTCATCCTGACCGCGCTCGGTGCGCTGCACAATCATGCCGCGCTGCACACCGCGCATGAATGCTTCCGGCGATAATCCGAGCATGGACGCTACCATGCCTGCATCGAGAGTCACTGCCGGATCGGCAATCCCGCTTGCCGCGCTTTCGGTGACGGACCTGGTCATGCCGCTCTCCTGTCGTCCTTGGACTCCTGTAGCCGTCTTTAGGCCCGGCGTCTTTGCGCTGCGACAAATAGCGGAGGTCCAAGGCTGACTGGCAGGGATCAAGCCGAACCACGGACTGCTCATGCCTTGCATGAGCCGCATGCAAACCCTCATGGCAGCTTCAGCATCAGCCAGCGTGCCGTTTTGCCCAGCAAAATGACCAGAACGATGCCAAAGATCAGCCGGCCCACTGGGCGCTTGCCGGTGCGACGCTTGTCCGGACGGGCGATGAGGGATAGCGACAGAGACCTGCCGGTGTTAACGCCGGACCGGCATCGTGGCTGCCGGATGAAGCCGGCACAGGAGGGCGAGATGCATGCCTCGATCGACGGTGCCATGCTGGCCCGCGCCCCACTGTTTGCAGGCGTGCCACCCGAGGGACTGAACGAAGTGGCGGCCGCCGCATCCGCGGTGCGTTGCACTCCGGGCGAAACGCTGTTCGGGCAGGACGACCCGGCTGACGCGTTCTTCGTGCTCATCACCGGGCGGGTAAAGATCGCCCAGGTGACGGCAGAGGGGCATCAGGTGGTGCTACGCTATATCGGACCGGGCGAGGTGTTCGGTGCCGTTCCGCTGTTCACCAATACCGGTTATCCGGCCGCTGCCACCGCAGTCACCGACAGCATGGCTCTGCGCTGGGACCGGGCAGCCACCCACCGCCTGCTGCAGCGGTATCCCCCCATCCTGTCGAACGCGCTCACGATCGTCGGGCGCCGGCTGCATGAGCTGCAGAACCGCTATCGCGAACTGGCGACCGAGCGGGTGGAACAACGGGTTGGCCGAGCCATTCTGCGCTTGCTGGAGAAAGCGGGTCATCGTCAGGCAGCCGGCGTGCAGATCGCGTTTCCGCTCTCCCGCCAGGACATTGCCGAGATGACCGGCACCACGCTGCACACCGTGAGCCGCATCCTCAGCGAGTGGGAAAAGCGTGGCGTGCTCCAGGGCGGGCGCATGCGGGTGATCATCCGCGATCCAGCCGCACTGGCAAGGATCGCCGATGAACTGCCGGCTGGCGTCGCCGGCAATGCGTGACCCGACGCACGCCCTGGAACTCTATTCGCCAGGTTCCGGATGCGGGGCGGCAGCGTGCTTGCCCACCAGCCGACTGGCCCGGCCGGGATAAAGCGGGCCGAGCTTCTGCAGGAAGTCCCATGCCATCAACAGCGCGGCGATGCCGAACAGCACATCGCCCGGCAGGCGCAGCCACTGCCACACCAGCGTCGTGTCGTAGAACGCCGCGCTGCGTGCATAGGCGAGGCCGTGCTCGTAGACGGCCTCCAGCTGCGGCCAACCGATCGGAAAGAAGTTCAGCGCGATCCACAGCACAAGGCCACCATTGTACAGCCAGAACGCCCACAGGCCGAGTTTCTGGCTGAACGGGTGCGGGTGACCGGCGATATAACGCAGGCAGAAATAGATCAGACCCATGGCAAGCAAGCCGAACGCACCGAACAATGCCGTGTGCGCATGGTTCAGCGTCAGGAAGGTGCCATGCTCATAGTAGTTGATCAGCGGCGCATTCAGGGTGCCGCCGCCGAACACCCCGGCACCGACGAAATTCCAGAACGCCGCGCCGATGACATAGGTGTATGCCAGGCTTTACTGAAACTCCCGATGCGCGCGGATCAGCTGATACTGCTGGATGGCTTCGATGATCAGCAGCACCAGCGGCAGCACCTCGATGAAGGAGAACATGCTCCCCATCGGAATCCACATATGCGGCTCGCCGACCCAGTACAGGTGATGGCCGGTGCCGATCACCCCGCCGAGGAAGATCAGGATCAGTTCGAAATACACCGACCGCTCCGCCAGCTTGCGCGATACCAGGCCGACTGCCATCAGCAGGTAGGCGCTCATACTCGCGGCGAAGAATTCGAACGACTGCTCGACCCAGAGATGCACCACCCACCAGCGCCAGAAGTCGGTGATGGTGAACGACCGCTCGATGCCGGTCGGCGGCACCATGCCGAAGATATACAGGAAGGCGATGTTGATGGTGGAGGCCCAGATCAGGTGCTCCAGCCGGATCCGGCCCGACCAGAACTGCCTTGTGGCGTCCCATACCATCTCGCCGGTGGGCCACAGGGCACGGAACACCAGGATGCTCCACAGCAGCAGGCCGATGAAGAACCCCATCTGCCATGCTCTGCCGAGCTGGATGTAGGACAGTCCCTGGTCTGAGCAGGGATCGCCGGCGACTGCTGATAGGTTTTCAGTGTGGCCCAAGCAAGCAGGGCAAATGACAGGACCGCGACAGCCAACAGGATCCATTTGAGAACATCGCTCACGCGATCTACGGCCGGCGCGGAAACGCTCGTGCCCATTGCTCCCTCCCCGACCGCTTCGGTGGTTCGATGACCCGAGGTACTCGTATCGGGTTACGACATGAAATCATGGGCGGTGAGAACGCGAAGGGCGAGGGTCAGCCGCCGGGCAAGACTGGCTTATCCGAACAGCGAACCACCATGGCTGCCGGCGACGGCACCGAGGATGGTCAGGATACTCAGGGCCAGCATGAGCCGATGGAACCACAGCGCCGCGGCGAATGCCGTGTCGGGTGAAGCCTCGGCCCATTCATGGAAGCGGCGGTGCAGCAGCAGCGGCTCCAGCACGAACAGCATCAGCGCGAACAGCAGCCAGACCAGCACCATGGCGTCCAGCCACCAGAACGCGACGTCCGCAAACCACGACCAGGCATCCAGGCGGAACAGCAGGTAAAGCCCGGTGGCGCCGGCAAGCAGGATGCTGCCACGCGCGACCAGGGAAAACCGGCGCTCCAGCGCCTCGAACAGCATCAGGCGTTGCCGGGGATCGGGTATCCTGCGCAGGGCGGGGAGCAGAGCCAGGGTAACAAAACCGACCCCGCCGATCCACAGTACGATGGCCAGCACATGCAGCGCCAATGCGATTGCGATGCCCTGCACTGTTATGCCCTTACCTCACTTATGTTCAGCGATCCGGCTATTGCCCCGCGGCGCACAGGCGGCGGGCCGGAAGTGGCGCTTCGCCGCGGCGGATCGCCAGCCCCATATTCAGGCTTTCCGCGACCCGGCCGGCGCGCAAGCGGAACACCTCCGCCTGTTCCGGCGTGCAGAGTTCGCGCAGCGTCTGGTCGAACAGCCGCAACCACGTAGCGAAGTGTTCATCACCCAAGCGCGGCAGCGGCAGATGGGCCTCGAACGGGTTGCCCTTGTAGCGACCGCTCATCAGCGTCAGCGACGACCAGAAGTCGGTCAGTCTGTCGAAGTGCTCCGGCCAGTCGGCGACCGCCGCCTCGAAAATCGGTCCAAGCAGCGGATCGTGGCGCACCCGTCCATAGAACGTCTCTACGACCGAGCGGATCAGTGGTTCGTCGATGCCCACCGCGGTGCCGGGCGCTTTGGGATTAGCAGGGGAAGAGACAGTCGCAGGCATCGAGCCGTTCCATCTGGCTTGTATCAAGGCAGGGTGCATCCGCGGCGCATCCTGATCATGTCCAAACTAGACCGGGCGTACACAAAAAACAAGATAGGCAATACCACTTATGGATGCGGCCCTCGCGACGGGAGAGCGTGCAGCAAAAAAAACCGCCGGGCCGTGTGCCGGCGGAGGTTCCTGGACCAACCCGGTCAGTGCGCGTCGCGTGCTGCCATGCCGATCGCGGCGGAGGCCGGGTCCTTCGCGGTAACCTCACGCCGGCGCCGTAACAGGCGCGGATAGAAGGGACGCAGCTTCAGCATGAAGTCCCAGGTCATCAGCAGCGCGGCGGCGACGAACACCAAGTCGCCGGGCGCCGGTCATGACGGACCGGTGTTCGGCCTTCGGCCATGACGGACCGGTGTCCGGCTTTCGGCCAGGCCGCGTCGGTGTTCGGCCTTCGCCAATTCGCGAACGCAGTGCTGGCAGACCCCGCCGCAAGTGGCGACGTAATTCGTTCAACCGGATCGCTGCGTCCGGCGGTCCGCCGTGCTGGGGCGTGCGGCCACAGCCGGCTCGCCACCGCGGTGCCGGCTGGTCCGGGCGGCCTCAGCCCGGTAGGCCGAACGGAAAGGCTACGTGGCGCAGTCCATCGGCGGAGAAGTCGATCTCCTCCGGCCAGGTCAGGCCGGCGCCGCCCTCCAGCAGGATCATGGTGGCAGCGAAGTAGTCGCCGTCGCGCAGCGGGGTGAACCAGCCACCGCGGTCGATGATCGGCAGGAAGTCCACCTCGGCGCGCACGCCGTCCGACCAGGTGATGCTGACGGTGTGGTCGGGATGGGCGACGGCCGCGACGATCTCATACAGCATGGGCGGCTCCGGAAAGGCGCGGCGACCGGCGACAATGGCGGGCGCGGGTGGATCGCACGGCATCGCGGCCGCGGCAATCTGCCGCGCAGGGCAGGCCGGGGCGGTCTGGCGTGGACGCCAGAACCTTGGAACACCGCCCGCGATCCGCCCCGTGCGGCCCCGCCGACACGACGACCGGCAGCATCACCCCGGCCGATCCGGCGTCACACGACCCCGAGTTCGCGCAGCTTCGCCACTTCCTCAGCGGACACGCCGCATAGTTCCCCGAGCAGTTGCTCCGTGTGCTCGCCCAGAAGGGGCGGGCGCTGCACCACCGCCGGCGAGTCCGACAGCTTGATCGGACAACCGACCGTCTGGTACGTGCCGCGCGTCGGATACGCGACATCGACGATCATGTCGCGTGCGCGCAGATGCGGGTCCGCCAGCACCTCCCCGGTATCCTGGCATGCGCCGCTCGGCACCCCCGCCTCGCCAAGCATCTGCATCACGGCGTGCTTGGTGTGCTGCCGCGTCCAGTCGGTGACGATCGCATTCAGCGCCTCACGGTTCTCCCAGCGTGCTTCCGGCGTGGCGAAGCGGGGATCGTCCGCCAGTGCCGGCTGGCCGAGGACGCGGACAAAGGCCGGCCACATCTGCGGCTGGGCGAAGATGTAGACGTAGTCGTTCGGACCGCCCGGTGCGCAGGGATAGGTCGAGCCGGGCACGGTGCGGCCAAGCTGGTTGCCGGTGCGCGGCGGCGGGTGGCCGAAGCGCTGATGGTCGCGCAGGCTGACGCGGATCAGGTTCACCACCGCGTCCTGCATCGACACCTCCACGTGCTGGCCCGTGCCCGTCGTGTGCCGCTGCTGCAGCGCCGCCAGGATGCCGATCGCCATGTGCATGCGGGTGCCGGAATCGGCGATCGCCGGGAACACGAAGGTGGCCGGGTTTTCCGGGACGGCGGTGACGCCCATGGCGCCGCACATCCGCCGGGCGATCG
>Ga0187809_10000174_pt1 | contig 42093 bp, 40 predicted proteins | sample NC_wetland_sal_i_8_FD_132415 | JGI IMG/M metagenome (GOLD analysis project Ga0187809, IMG submission 132415) | Wetland sediment microbial communities from Neuse River Estuary, North Carolina, USA - ASW_4 | ecosystem: Environmental > Aquatic > Freshwater > Wetlands > Sediment | place: USA: North... | reverse complement strand
GGTGAGCTCACCACGGCCGACGTCCTGTTGATCCGTGAGAGTGCCGGCTCCAAGGCCAGCTGGGATGCGGCCCTTCCCCTGCTGCCGGACATCACGGCCGAGTACACCGCCGACTCGGCCCGGCACCTGCCCGATGACGGCGGCGACCCGGGTCAGTTCTGCCTGCTGCCGGTAAGCCGGATCGCGCCGGCCGGCCAGGCCGCGGTGTACTCGCTGCGCGTGGACTCCCCCGACCATGCCTTCATCACCAACGGCTTCATCTCTCACAACACCGAAGCCCGGCTGTCCCCGCTGGCCATGGAGATGCTGCGCGAGATCGACGAGGACACCGTCGACTTCAAGCCGAACTACGACGGTCGCTCCCAGGAGCCGATCGTGCTGCCGTCCCGGATCCCCAACCTGCTGGTCAACGGCGGTGGCGGCATCGCGGTCGGCATGGCCACGAACCTGCCGCCGCACAACCTGCGCGAGGTAGCGGCCGGGGTCACCTGGGCCCTGGACCACCCGGACGCGACTCCGGAGGAGCTGCTGGCCCAGCTCATGACCGACATCCCGGGCCCGGACTTCCCGACCAAGGCGCTGATCGTCGGCCGCGACGGCATCGAGGACGCGTACCGCACCGGGCGCGGCTCGATCCGCATGCGGGCCGTGGTGACGGTCGAGGACGACGCCCGGGGGCGGACCATCCTGGTGGTGACCGAGTTGCCGTACCAGGTCAACCCGGACAACCTCGTCGAGACCATCGCTCAGCTCGCCCGCGACGGCAAGGTGGCCGGCATCGCCGACATCAACGACGAGTCCTCGGATCGCATCGGCATGCGCATCGTGGTCACGCTCAAGCGGGACGCGGTGGCCAAGGTCGTGCTGAACAACCTCTACAAGCACACCCAGCTGCAGACCACCTTCGGCGTCACGATGCTGGCCATCGTCGACGGGGTGCCGCGGACGCTGCGGCTGGACCAGGTCGTCAGCTACTACGTGACCCATCAGCTCGAGGTCATCATCCGCCGGACCCAGTACCGGCTGCGCAAGGCCGAGGAGCGCGCCCACATCCTGCGCGCTTACCTCAAGGCGTTGGACGCGCTGGATGCGGTCATCGCGTTGATCCGGAACTCGCCGTCGGCTGAGCAGGCCCGCTCCGGACTGATGGAACTGCTCGAGATCGACGAGATCCAGGCCACCGCGATCCTCGACCTGCAGTTGCGCCGGTTGGCCGCCCTCGAGCGGTTGCGCATCCAGGAGGAAGCGGCCGAGATCGAGGCCAAGATCGCCGACTTCCAGGACATCCTGGCCACCCCATCCCGGCAGCGGATGATCGTGCGCGACGAGCTGACCGAGATCACCGCCCGCTACGGCAACGAGCGCCGGACCCGGCTGATCCCCTACGACGGTGACATGTCGATGGAGGACCTGATCGCGGCCGAGGACGTGGTCGTCACCATCACCCAGTCCGGCTACGCCAAGCGGACCAAGACCGACCTGTACCGCTCGCAGCGCCGGGGCGGTCGCGGTGTGCAGGGTGCCGGGCTGCGCACGGACGACATCGTGGCCCACTTCTTCGTGTGCTCGACCCACGACTGGATCCTGTTCTTCACCAACAAGGGCCGGGTCTACCGCACCAAGGCCTACGACCTGCCGGAGGCGAACCGGAACGCCCGGGGCCAGCACGTGGCCAACCTGCTGGCGTTCCAGCCGGACGAGACCATCGCCGAGGTCATGACGATCAAGAACTACGAGGTCGCCCCGTACCTGGTGCTGGCCACCAAGGCCGGCCTGGTCAAGAAGACCAAGTTGACCGACTTCGACTCCAACCGCTCGGGCGGCATTGTGGCGATCAACCTTCGCGACGAGGACGAGCTGATCGATGCGGCGCTGATCTCGCCCGACGACGACCTGCTGCTGGTCAGCAAGAAGGCGCAGTCGATCCGGTTCAAGGCCGACGACGACACCCTGCGACCGATGGGCCGGGCCACGTCCGGTGTGATCGGCATGAGGTTCGCTACCGACGACGAGCTGCTGGCCATGGAGGTGGTGCAGGAGGGTATGGAGATCCTGGTTGCCACCGACGGCGGCTACGCCAAGCGGACCAGCGTCGACGAATACCCGGTCCAAGGTCGTGGCGGCAAGGGGGTCCTGACCGCGCGTATAGTTTCGACGAGAGGCGGATTGGTCGGAGCCATGTCCGTGCGGCCGGAGGATGAGATCTATGCGATCACATCCGACGGTGTGGTGATCCGGACATCGGTCGCCGAGGTGCGGCGGGCTCAGCGCCAGACGATGGGCGTTCGGTTGATCAACCTGGACGACGGCATCAGCCTGATCTCCATCGCCCGTAACGCCGACGAACCCGAGGAGCAGGAGTAAGCATCGTGACTGAGGGCTATCAGCCACCGAACTCCCGCGGCGTCAACAACGAGCCGGACACCGCAACGCTGCCCCGGGTGGGCGCGGCTCGGGCCGGCTCGTCCGACCCCCGCCCGGCCGGTGCGTCCCACTCGGCCGCGGCTGACGGCGCCGCAGGCTGGTCGCCGGCCAGCCGCAACGAGAGCGGACGGGCCGACTACAGCTCCTCGAACTACGGTGCCGGCGCCGCCGAGGCTTCCGGGGGCTTGGGAGCGCGGCTCAGTGCCGCGGCCTCCGGCGTGGCTTCGGCCACCGCCACCGCGGCCAACAACGCCAAGAACTCGATCCGGACCTCGGCCGACGAGGCCGAGAGCCGGTCGGGCCGAACGACCGGTGGCCGCGGCGGCCGCAGCGCCGCGCGCCAGCCCCGCCGGGCCCGACTGACCCTGAGCCACGTCAACGTCTACTCGGTGTTCAAGCTGTCGGTCGTGCTCGCGGTCGCGCTGTTCTTCGTGTGGTTGATCATGATCGGCGTGCTCTACGGCATCCTGGACGTGTCCGGGGTGTTCGACCGGGTGAATCAAGCGGTGCATCAGATCTCCGGGGATGGCAAGACCAACAACGTGGTCACCGGCTCGCTGGTCTTCGGTGTCGCCATGATCATCGGGGTTGTCTACGTGGTCCTGTTCATCGCCCTGTCCACCATCGGTGCGATGGTGTACAACCTCTGCGCCGACCTGGTCGGCGGAGCCGAGGTCACCCTCTCCGAGCGCGAGTAGCGCCAAATTCGGTTGCCCCGGGCCGGGCGGTGGGAGCACAGTCGAGGCGGTGACCCGGTTTGGGCGCGGCTGGCGGCAACCGGTAGAGTTTCACCTCGCGCGCCTGACCGGCGCACGCGGTACGGGCCTATAGCTCAGACGGTTAGAGCGCATCCCTGATAAGGATGAGGCCGGAGGTTCAAGTCCTCCTAGGCCCACCCATTTCCGCCCAGCCGCCGGCGGTACTCGGCAGAGAGGCGATCGGCATGCGCAAGCTCCTGGCCCTGGCTCTGGCCGCCGCGGGCGTGCAGTACTTCCTCAAGCGCCGCCGTGGCCAGCAGGCCGGCAACGTGTGGCGCGATGCCACCCGCGCCGGCTGACCCGCCCCGCCCGGACCGTCGCTCCCCAGCCCGCCCCGGCTGGCAGTGGCTAGTTCTGTCGCCAGTGGCCAGCTATTTCCGGCCACTCGCGGGATAACTGGCCACTCGGGCGGCGGCGGGCTCGTAGCCGGCAAGGTCTCACACCGACGCGGCAGCGCCGCTAGACTCATCGGGACGCCGGTTCGCACATCGGCCCGGGGGCCATAGCTCAATTGGCAGAGCACTGCCTTTGCAAGGCAGGGGTTAGGGGTTCGATTCCCCTTGGCTCCACTCATGCGGACCTCGTCGACGGGACAACTTCACAGGCCGCGTGACCGGACACAACCGAGACCTGACCGGTGCCGCCGGCTCGGCCTGGTGCTCGCGCAGGTCGTCGGCAAGTCCGCCGGCCCGACGACGAGGCGTAGGGCCGTGCTAAGGCAGTCGCGAACGGTTGGACAGCAAATCGCCGAGGTCGACCTCGAGCGCCTCGGCTAGGGCGATCAGTTGCAGCAGGCTGGGGTTGGACAGGCGAGCCGGTTCACGTTCCCAGCCCGCCAATGTCTCGGCGTCCACCCCCGCCGTCGGCGGCAGCGCCCCGGCCAGCCGCTCCCGGCTCAGTTGACGGCACCGTCTGAGTTCGGCCAGGCGCGTTCCGAAGCCGACCGCGTCACTACGCCACCGGGCGGTTCGAGCAGTGGCGATGGCGGGGAGCTGTGCGGCCAGGAACGCCGCCAGCCGCTCCTCGAGCTGGTTGACCTCGCCGTAGCGCAGCAGCCAGCCTTGATCGGAAACCATGCCGGTGACCATCCGGCTGACGCGAGCCTGCTGGTGGGCGACGACCGCGATCGGAATCATCGCTTCGTGCGCGAACACAAGCTCCTGCCCCGCGCCGGTGCTGGGCCGGTCGGCGAGATAGAGCAGAAGGTCTGAGGCCAGCACCCGTTCCCGGTCGGTGCGATAGACCACCCTGTCGGCGACCTCGGGGTGATGCACCGGATCGGTGCTGGCTCGCGGCTGGTACAGCTCGATCCGGGTCGCTGAGCAGGCGGCGGCAATGGCGTCCGACGCCGCGAAGATCTGCTCTCGCTCGACGTCGTCCAGGCCGGTCAAGGCCGAGGCGAGGTAGGCGCGCAGCGGTCTCGATTCGAGCGCCGCTTGCCCGCTCGGGGTTCCAGGGCCCGGCGAGTCGCCCACCTACGCCGAGCCTGGCACGGTCGCTACCCCCTGTCTCGGCGTTGCCGCCGCGGATGGCGATGACCCTATCCCAGCCGGGGTCAATCCATTTGCCGGATTCGGCGCGGGTTTCGTACCGTCTCGGAACGGGCTGCCGGGCCCGCGGGGCGAGCGAGCGGAGGGGCGGCATGCGCCAGCTGCTGCGCGAGGCCGACATCCGCAATTTCCTGATCGGCACGACGATCTCGATGATCGGGGACAACGCGCTGTGGCTGACCCTGAGCATCTGGGTCAAGGTGCTGACCGGAAGCACCGCGGCCGCCGGCCTGTCGATCTTCATGCTGACCTTCGGCCTGATGACCGCGCCGCTGACCGGGGTGGTGGTCGACCGCGTCCGGCGCCGGCCGCTGATGATCGCGGTCAACCTGGCCGCCGGCCTGCTGGTGGCCACCCTGCTGTTCGTGCAGACCAGGGCCCAGCTCTGGCTCATCTTCCTCGTGATGTTCGGTTACGGCGTCGCCTACGCCATGACCAGCGCGGCTCAGGGCGCCCTGGTGCAAACCCTGGTCCCGGCGGCCTTGCTGGGACAGGCGAACTCAGTGACCCAGACGATCAGCCAGGGCTCCCGGCTGGTCACGCCCCTGATCTGCGCCGGGGTGTTCGCAGCGACCGGGGCCAAGCCGATCGTGATCGCTGACTGCGTGACCTTCGCCCTGGCGATCGGCTTCCTGCTCCGGATCCGCACTCCAGAGCCTGACCCGCAGCCGAGCGCGGAGCATTGGTTGCGGGACCTGACCGCTGGTGGCCGGCATCTGTGGCAGGAGCCGCTGCTGCGCCGGACCAGCCTGGCCGGGGTACTGATCCTGACCAGCTTCGGGCTGAGCGAGACCGTCGTCTACGCCGTGGTCGATCAGGGGCTGCACCGCTCACCGCCGTTCCTGGGTGTGCTGACCGCGGCCCAGGGGTTCGGGGCGATCGTCGGCGGAATCACCGCGGCCCGCCTGATCCGCCGGCTCGGTGAGCGTCGAGTCGTCGGCCTCGGCTGCGTCGCGACCGCTATCAGTTTCACGGTGCAGACGCCGCCGAACCTGGTGGCGGTGCTGGTCGGGTTCTTCTTTGTCGGGCTCAGCATCTCCTACCTGGTGGTGGCGACCATGACGATGCTGCAGCGCCGGACCCCGGCCGGCCTGATGGGCCGGGTCGGGGCCGCATTCAACTTCGTGACCACCGTGCCGCAGACCGTGGCCATCGCCGGCGGTGCCGTGCTGATCATCGCCGTGCCGTACCGGGCGTTGCTGGCCGGCATGGCGGTCCTCAGCTGATCGCCGCCGGGCTGCTGGTCGGCCGGGTCCAGCCGGAGCCGGAATCGGAGCTGCTGGCCGACATCGACCGGAGCGCGGTCTGAGCATCAGGGCTTGGGGCCGAGCACGGCCTGCACCTGCGTGGTCCGGGCGATCAACTTGCCGACGTCGTTGGTGAGGTCGACCTCGAGCACGATGGTCGTCCGCCCGACGTGCAGGGTACGGGCGCTGGCCGTGACCACCCCGGAACGGGCCGAGCCCAGGAAGTGGGTGTGCGAGTCGACCGTGACCGTACCGGTGGCGCCGTCGGGCAGGTTGAGCGTGGCCAGGGTTGCCGCCACCGAGTCGGCCAGCGTCATCTGGGCACCGCCGTGCAGCGCACCGCCGATAGTGCTGCGCTCGTGGGTCACGGCCAGTGAGCCCACCACCCGATCTCGGCTGATCTCGACGAACTCGACCCCGACGAATCCAGTGAACGGAACGAGCTCGGCGATCTGGTCGCTGGTCAGAAACATTGCCCCAGCCTGGCACAGCGACCGGGTCCGGGCTCGGTAACCTGGGACCACCATGGACCTGCTCGCGATCTGGCTCGGCAAGCTGGTGCTGTTGGTGCTCAGGGCCGCCGGGCGTCGCGGAACCGCGCTGCCCGGCCTCGTGGTCGAGAAGACCTTCCCGAACTTCCTGAGCCGGCGGCTGGCTGCCCTTCCGCAGGGCGTGGTCGTGGTGAGCGGGACCAACGGCAAGACGACGACCACCAAGATGGTCGCCACCATCCTGGCCGAGCGCTACCGGGTGCTGACCAACGACACCGGCGGAAACTTCGTCCGGGGTTGTATCACCAGCGTGGTCGATCAGGCCGGCTGGACCGGCCGGCTCGACGCCGAGGTCGCGGTGTTCGAACTCGACGAGGCCCACGCGGTGCGCTTCGCCGAGGTGCACCGGCCCGAGCGGTTGCTGCTGCTCAACGTTCTGCGCGATCAACTCGATCGGTTCGGCGAGATCGACACGACGGCGAGGCTGCTCGGCAAGGTCGCGGCCAAGACGACCGGCCAAGTGGTGCTCAACCGGGACGACCCCCGGCTGGTGGAGCTGGCCGGCGGCACCGCGGCCCGGGTCAGCTGGTTCGGGGTTTCACCCGCGTTGCGCTCGCTGTTCCCCACCGATGAGGAGATGTACGGAGGCACCATCCGGCTCTCCGAGCAACCGGCTGAGGTCGAGCTGACGGCGCTGGAGCTCGGCGCCACGACTGAGATCACCCTGTCGATCCAGGGCAGCTCGCACACCCTGGTGCTGCAGGCCGAAGGGGCCCACAACGCGCAGAATGCGGCCGGCGCCGCGGCCGTCGCGCTGACCTTCGGGCTGTCGGCCGACACGATCGCGGCCGGCCTGCGCAACGTCCAGCCCGCGTTCGGCCGGGGCCAGTCCTTCGACATCGACGGGCGCCGGGTGGTGCTGCAGCTGGTCAAGAACCCGGCCGGCTTTCGCCAGTCCCTGCGCACCGTCGCCGGGCTCGCGCCGGCGGCCACGGTGATCGCCATCAACGACGACTACGCCGACGGCCGGGACATGTCATGGCTGTGGGACGTCGACTTCGCCCAGTCGTTGCAGGGAACGTCGGGCCGGCTGAGCACCACCGGCACCCGCGCTGCCGACATGGCCCTGCGGCTGTACTACGACGAGCTGCCGGTAGCCGGCGTCACGGCTGACCTCGCCCAGGCGGTGAACGAGGCCGTGGCCGAAGTGCCGGCCGGGCAGACAGTGGTGGTGTTCTCGACCTACACCGCCATGTGGGCGCTGCACCGGATCCTGACCGGGCGCAGCGGGCGGAGGTCGGCGGCATGAAACTGGTCCACCTGTACCCACAGGAGATGAACATCTACGGCGACACCGGCAACGTGCTGGTGCTGCGCAAGCGGCTGCAGTGGCGCGGGCTGCCGGTCGAAGTCGTGCCGATAAACGTGGGCGATCGGCTGCCTAGCGACACCGACGTCGTGCTCGGCGGTGGCGGCCAGGATGCCGCGCAGGGCGAGATCGGCGCCGACCTGCACGCGCGCAGCGCCGAGCTGCGGGCGATGGCCGACGACGGCGTGGTCATGCTCGCCATCTGCGGCACCTATCAGATGCTCGGCCACGAGTTCCGTACCAAGGACGGTGCCTCGATACCGGGCGTCGGTGTGCTGGATCTGTACACCGTCGGTTCGGATACCCGGCTGATCGGCAACAACTTCGTCGACAGCGCCTGGGGTCGGCTGGTCGGGTTCGAGAATCACAGCGGACTGACCGAGCTCGGACCGGGGGTGGCCGCGCTCGGCCCGACCTCGACCGGGCGCGGCAACAACGGCCGGGATCTGACCGAGGGTGCTACTCGGGACAACGTCTTCGGCACCTACCTGCACGGGCCGGTGCTGGCCAAGAGCCCGGACTTCGCCGACGAGTTGCTACGCCGGGCGCTGGCCCGCCGCGGGCAGGATCCGGCGCTGGCGCCGTTGCCCGACACGCTGGCCCGGGAGGCGGCCGAAGTCGCGGTCCGCCGTCCGCGGTGATGACCCGCTGCCCGGCGGCCCGGGTGCAGCCTGCAAGACTCGGACGGGCACTCTGACCGGCACCATCCGCACCGCAAGGAGACATGACAGTGACGAGCGCGACCCAAGGCATCACGCTGCACACCTCGGCCGGCGACATCCGGCTCAACCTCTTCCCCAACCAGGCCCCCAAGACCGTGGCCAACTTCGTCGAGCTGGCGACCGGCGCCCGGGAGTGGACCGACCCGCGAACCGGCCAGAAGACCACGAACCCCCTGTATGACGGCACGATCTTCCACCGCGTGATCGACAACTTCATGATCCAGGGCGGGGATCCGCTCGGCCGGGGTACCGGCGGCCCCGGCTACAACTTCGCCGACGAGTTCCACCCGGAGCTGAGCTTCGACCGGCCCTACCTGCTGGCCATGGCCAACGCCGGGCCCAACACCAACGGCAGCCAGTTCTTCATCACCACGGTCAAGACCCCGCACCTGAATTTCAAGCACACGATCTTCGGCGAGGTCGCCGACCAGGAATCGCGCGACGTGGTCGACAAGATCGGCACCACGCGGACCGGCGCCGGCGACCGCCCGGTCGAGGATGTCACCATCAACTCGGTCGAGACCTGGTAGTCGGGCGAACTTCCGCCGCCCCCGACTCGTTCATCGCACATGCATCCAGTCCCACCGCCCGCCGGTCCCGAGCAGAATTACGGCTTCGCCGGTTGCTACCGGCATCCGGATCGGCTGACCGGCGTGCGGTGCGTGCGATGCAACCGGCCGATCTGCCCCGAATGCCAGCATGCGGCCTCGGTCGGCTTCCAGTGCCCGGACGACGTGCGGGCCGGCCGGGCCTCGGTCCGGGCGGCCCGCACCGTGGTCGGGGCCCGACTGACCGACGGGCCGCCGGTCGTGACCTACGGGTTGATCACGGTCAACGTGTTCGTCTACCTGCTGACCAGCATCGGGGCCGGCGCCAACCTGGTCGACAACACCGGTCAGACCCAGCACCGGCTCGAGCTCGTCCCGTACCTGGTCGGCGCCAACGGTGACTACTACCGGCTGCTCAGCTCGATGTTCGTGCACTACGGCCCGATCCACATCCTGCTCAACATGTATGCGTTGTGGGTCATCGGCCCGGCGGTGGAGCGAGCCCTGGGCTGGTGGCGCTACTCGGCGCTCTACCTGATCGCCGGCCTCGGTGGCTCGGTCGCCTGCCTGCTCTTCCAGGACCCACTGACGGCCTCGGCCGGCGCCTCGGGGGCGATCTTCGGCCTGTTCGCCGCACTGCTGGCCCTGACCCGGCGAACCCGGGTGCCGACGACCCAGATCTGGGTCGTGGTGGCGATCAACTTCGTGTTCACGTTCTCGGTGCCCGGCATCTCGATCTGGGGCCATGTCGGCGGCTTCGCCTTCGGCGGCCTGGCCGCACTGGCGCTGCTGGCTTGGGACCTGCGGCCCAACAGCCGGTTGCCCAGCCTCCAGGTGCAGGTGGTCGGCCTGGTCGCCCTGCTGCTCGTGTTGGGCGTGGCGACCGGCGTCAGGGGTCAGAGCCTGAAGTCCTACCAGCCGCCGGCGATCTCTCAGACCGGCCCCTGACATTGCGACCACCGGTCGCGTCGTCCACAGTGTGGAAAGGGCTGGGGATAATTACAGCGGTGTAATCACAGCTGTGGAACTGGCTGTGGACAGCGGATCAGCGCCAGCGGACCGCCAGCCCGAGCCCGACCACCAGGAAGCCGAAGCCGACGGCGAAGTTCCAGCTGCCCAGGCTGTTCATCAGCGGCACGTGCTCGCCGGCCATGTAGTACACGACGATCCAAGCCAGCCCGATGACCAGGAATGCCGCCATCAGGATCGGGAACCAGCGCGGGCTCGGCTTGGCCAGCCGGCCCGTCCCGGTGCCACCGGTGAGCATCGCCGGGGCCGGCGAGTAGCTGGCCTTCTTGCGAACCTTGGACTTGGGCACTGCGCTTCTCCTTAGGTGGCCGGTCCATCCTGCTTCTGGCAGGTCTGGCTCCCGGCTGGCATCGGTGCGGATAGCCTAAACGTCACACCTAGCGTTATCACGTGCAGGTCGCACAGCCAAGACCCAGGGCCCGGCGGCCCGGGGCGACCTACCGGGTTGCCGCCGAGCCTAACCTGCCGTGCTCGTCCGGCCGTTGGAAGGAGGGTCATGCCCGGCAGCAGTCACGCGGTACGGGGCAACCGCCCGGCGCCGTGGCGACGCGCGGCCAGCCACGGCCGGCATCACAGCCTGTGGCAGGTGCTGGTGCCGGTGGTGGCGATGCTGGCCGGGCTGCTGGCGGCGACCACCGCCCACACCGCCCGCGGAACCGATCTGCGCTCCTCCGGCCGGACGGACATCACCGACCTGATCCGCCGGGCCGAGGCCCGGGTTGCCGCCGACACCGATCAGGTATCGCAGCTGCAGAGCCAGGTTGCGGCCGAGACCGATCGGCTGGCCGCCAGTGACGCGACCATCGCCGGCATCAACGCCTCGGCGCAGCCGCTGCGGGAGCCAGCGGGCCTGGTCGCGATGTCCGGCCCCGGGCTGACCTTGACCCTGGACGATGCCCACCCGACCATTCCGGTCACCGACCCCGACGAGGCCAACGCCATCGTGGTTCACCAGTCGGACATGCAAGCCGCGGTCAATGCGATGTGGGCCGGCGGGGCGGAGGCGGTCAGCGTGATGGGACAGCGGCTGATCCAGACCAGCGCCATCCGTTGCGTCGGCAACACGCTGCTGCTCAACGGCCGCGTCTACTCACCGCCGTTTAGCATCGTGGCGATAGGTCCGGCCAAAACCATGCGAGATGCGCTGAACCAGTCGATGGATCTAACGCAGTACCGCAAGGACGCCAAGACCTACGGCCTCGGCTACGACCTGTCCGAGGCCGACCAGCTCCGGGTACCGGCCTATGACCAGCCGATAACCCTGAGCTACGCGATCGCCGGGCCGTGACCGGTCGGCGCGGGGCGGGCGAGGTGGCGGCGACGAGGGTGAGGACGGATCGATGAGCCAGCATCGGCGCGGCGGCTGGGACTTCAGCCCGGCTGCGGCCAGCCCGCCGGGTGGCCTGCGCGCGGCGCCCCCGGTCGGTACCACCCGCCGCGGTATCGGCGCCGGTGAGATCGTGCGCCGGATCGTGGCCGGCACCGGTGAGCTGCTCATCACCGTGGGCGCGGTGCTGGTGCTGTTCGCGCTGTACGAGGTCAAGGTTTCCAACGTCTTCGCCGACCACAACCAGGCGGTGGCCCAGCACAAGCTCACCCAGGCCTGGTCCAAGGGCCAGGATCCGTTGCACGGCCAGGACAAGTTGAACCTGCCGGCCGGCAAGCAGGTGGTGTTGCCGGCCGGTCAAGGCTTTGCCAACCTCTACATCCCGGCGTTCGGCAAGGATTACGCCAAGACCGTCATCCAGGGCACCGACGACGCCGACCTCAATGAGGGGCCCGGGCACTACATCGGAACCCAGGTGCCGGGCCAGCTCGGCAACTTCGCCATGGCCGGGCACCGGGTCGGCAAGGGCGAGCCGTTCCTCAACCTGGATCAGCTGCACCCCGGGGACAAGATCGTCGTGCAGACCGCCAGCAACTGGTACATCTACACGGTGCTCGGCTCCCAGCCGCAGTATCAGGCTGCGTTGAAGCTGCACGGCTCGGCTCGCTCCGATGCCATCGCCGCCGCCCTGGCCGCTACCGATGCCCAGGGCGTGCCGGGCCGCGAGATCGTCTCGCCCAGCGCCGTCCAGGTGATCGCACCGGTTCCGGACCATCCTGGCGAGACGCCGACCCGCGCGCTGCTCACCATGACCACCTGTCACCCGAAGTACACCGCGAACCAGCGGATGGTCATTCACGCCGTGCTGACCCGGGCGGTCAAGGCCAGCGGATCGGCCCTACCCAAGGAACTGGCCGGAGGGACGCTGTAGATGTATGCCTGGATCTGGCGGCACCTGCCCGGACCGCTGGCAGTTCGGATACTGCAGGCGCTGGTGCTGATCGCCGCGGTCAGCCTGCTGCTGTTGTTCGTGGTGTTTCCGGTGGTCGAACCGCACCTGCCCTCCAATCCGTTCACCGGACCGAGCACGGTGAGCCAATAAACTCAACCCCCGTGACCCGCATCCTGGTCCTCGACAACTACGACTCGTTCGTCTACAACCTCGTGCAGTACCTCGGCCAGCTCGGGGCCGAGGTCGTGGTGCGGCGAAACGATCAGCTCGCGCCGGCCGAGCTGGCCGGCCTCGAGCTGGCCGGCGTGTTGATCTCTCCCGGTCCGGGCACCCCGCAGGAGGCCGGCGTGAGCATGGACCTGGTCCGGGCGGCTGCCCAGGAGCAGGTGCCGGTGTTCGGGGTCTGCCTGGGCCACCAGGCGATCGCGGCGGTGTTCGGTGGCGTGGTCGAGCGAGCTCCCGAACTGCTGCACGGCAAGACCAGCCTGGTTGAGCATTCAGGGGCCGGAGTGCTGGCCGGACTCCCCCAGCCCTTCGTGGCCACCCGCTACCACTCGCTGGCCGTCCGGCCCGATTCGCTGCCGGCCGAGATCGAGGTCACCGGCGCCACGAGATCCGGTGTCGTGATGGCGCTGCGCCACCGGGAGCTGCCCATCGACGGCGTGCAATTCCATCCCGAGTCGGTACTCACCCAGGGTGGGCACCGGATGCTGGCCAACTGGCTGTTGCGGTGCGGAGCGGGCATCGACTGGGATCGGGTCGATCAGCTCGGCGCCGAACTGGACGAGCTTCGGCAGCAGGCCTTCTCCACCGCGGTCTGAACCCGGCGCGCCCGGCTGGACGGGCCGGGTGCCCAGCGATCAGGCCAGCGGGGCGGGTAGCGCCGATTCGGCTGCGGCCAGCGCCTGCCCGCTGCGGACGAACGCCTCGGCCGCCGCCAGCTCGGGCGCCAGGAACCGGTCCGGACCGGGCCCGGGAACCGTGGCGCGCAGGGCCTGCACCACCGCGCCGGTGGCGGGACCGGCGCCGAGCGGGGCTCGTAGTTCCAGGGCCCGAGCGGCCGAGACCAACTCGATCGCCAGCACCCGACTCAACCCGTCGACGGCCCGGCGCAGCTTGCGCGCCGCCGACCAGCCCATCGAGACGTGATCCTCCTGCATCGCCGAGGATGGGATCGAGTCGACGCTGGCTGGAACCGCCAAGCGCTTGAGCTCCGACACCACCGCGGCCTGGGTGTACTGCGCGATCATGTGCCCGGAATCCACCCCGGCGTCGTCGGTCAGGAAGGCCGGCAGCCCGCGCGAGCGCGCCACGTCCAGCAGCCGGTCGGTACGGCGCTCGGCCATGCTGGCCAGGTCGGCGATGGGGATGGCCAGGAAGTCGAGCACGTAGGCCACCGGCGCGCCGTGGAAGTTGCCGTTCGACTCGACCCGGCCGTCGGTCGTGACCACCGGGTTGTCCACGGCTGCCTGCAGCTCGTAGCCGGCAACCAGCCGGGCATGGGCCAGCGTGTCCCGCCCCGCGCCGGCCACCTGGGGCGCGCACCGCATCGAGTAGGCGTCCTGGACGTAGGTGCAGTCCGGGCCTGCGTGCGAGGCCATGATCGGTGACCCGGCCAGCAACGACCGCATGTTGGCCGCGGCCACGGCCTGGCCCGGCTGCGGGCGCAGCGCCTGGAGATCGGCGGCGAAGACCCGGGCCGTGCCCAGCATGGCCTCGATCGACATGGCCGCGGTCAGATCGGCGGTACGCAGCAACCGCTCGACATCGTGGCAGGCCAGCAGCAGCTGCCCGAGCATCCCGTCGGTGCCGTTGATCAGGGCCAGCCCTTCCTTCTCGGCCAGCTCGATCGGGACGAGCCCGGCCGCGGCCAGAGCCTCGCCGGCCGGCCGCAGCACGCCCTCCCGATCCCGTATCGGGCCCTCGCCGAGCAGGGCCAGGGCGACGTGGGCCAGCGGCGCCAGGTCTCCGGAGCAGCCGAGCGAGCCGTACTCGTGCACGACCGGCGTCAACCCGGCGTTGAGCAGGCCGGCCAGAGCGCGGGCGGTCCCGACCTGCACGCCGGTGCGCCCGGTGGCCAGGGTCGAGAGCCGGAGCAGCATCATCGCCCGGACCACCTCTGGCTCGACCTCGGGCCCGGAGCCGGCTGCGTGGGACCGGATCAGCGAGCGCTGCAGCTGAGCCCTCCGCTCGGCCGGGATGTGCTTGGTCGCCAGTGCGCCGAACCCGGTGGAGATGCCGTAATGCGGCTCGACGTCGTCGGCCAGCGCCTCGACGATGGCCCGGGACCGGGCGATCTCGGCCAGGCTCTCCGCGGTCAGCTCCACCTGGGCGTCGTAGCGCGCAACCGCGACCACGTCGGCTTCGGAAACCGGGCCGAGCCCGACAGACACCGTCGTCATGCGGCCCATAGTGCCGCAGGGCGTCCGGCCGCTGCGGGCCGGGGCCGCTCGGCCGACGGCGGTAACTGCCTATCAGCGCAAGGGGATGGCAGCGGCAGGACCTGGGCAAGCTCCTACTCGGAGAGTGAAGCTGGCCGGCCGACCGCGGTGAGGAAGAGCGCGGCGGAAAAAGAGGAGGCCTCGCCAAGTATGAGTTGGCGAGGCCTCCCTTGATCGGCCGGTGACACGCCCGATCTCACAAGCGGCCCGTCACGTTCTCGTGCCTCGTCACTGGCCCGCGCGGCCGGTTGCCCAGCCACTGAACGCTCGTTTTCCGCTCGATCCCGCTCCCCTTGCGGGTTGCGTAGCAGAATCTTCGCTGGTCGATTGCCTTGTGCGCAAGGGGCAAACGCGATGACTTTTGCTGGCTCGGCGTGTCGCGTGACGGCTGCGCACGGATGTGACGGCAGCCGATCAGTGAGACTCTTCAGCTGAGCTGGAGCAGGAGAGTTTTCCCGACCGTTCGCGTGTCGGACACCGGGAAGTCGGGCCCGGCCGGACAGACTTGGAGCAGGCCCCGCCGGGTATGAGCCGGCGGGGCCTGTGCTGTCCTTCGCCGGTGGCCACGACGCGTGCTGGTGGTCCCCGTAACCGGAGGCGCTACGTTCGAGGTATGCGGCGAAGTGAAGGCACAGGAGGTACGACGGCGTGAGGGCGATCGTGCTCGCGGCGTTCGGCGGTCCCGAGCAACTGCAGTTGGCTGAGGTCGCCGATCCCGCTCCGGGCCAGGGCGAGGTGCTGTTGCAGGTGGCCGCGACTGCGGTCAACCGGGCCGACCTGCACCAGCGTGAAGGAAACTACCCACCGCCGGCCGGGGCCAGTGACATCCTCGGCCTGGAATGCAGTGGCACCATCGTGGGCCTGGGCGACGGCGTCACCGGGTGGCAGGTCGGCGACCAGGTCTGCGCCCTGTTGGCCGGTGGTGGCTATGCCGAACTGGTCACCGTGCCGGCCGTGCAGCTCATGCCGATACCGCGTGGGCTCGATCTGATCCAGGCCGCGGCGCTGCCGGAGGTGACGAACACGGTGTTCTCCACCGTGCTCGACGCCGCCCCGGCCGCCCACCTCAGCATCGGGGAGCGGTTTCTGGTGCACGGCGGCAGCTCGGGCATCGGCACCATGGCCATCCAGCTCGCGGCGGCCCTGGGTTGCCAGGTGTTCGCCACCGCCGGCACCGAGGCCAAGCTGGCGGCGTGTCGAGAGTTCGGCGCCGCCGTGGCGATCAACTACCGGGAGCAGGATTTCGTCGAGGTGATCGCGGCCGAGACCGGCGGCAGCGGCGTGGACGTCATTCTGGACACGATCGGGGCCAAGTACCTGCCGCGCAACCTGGCCGCCCTGGCCACCGGAGGCCGGATCTCGGTCATCGGCATGCTCGGCGGCCGCAAGGCCGAACTCGATCTCGGCCAGCTTATGGCCAAGCGGGCCAGCATCTTCGCGGCCGGCCTGCGAGCCCGGCCGGTCGAGCAGAAGGCGGCCATCGTGGCCGGCACCCTTGCTGCGGTCTGGCCGTTGCTCGAAGCGGGCCGGGTGCGCCCCGTGGTCGACACCGTGCTGCCGCTCGCGCAAGCTGCCGACGCGCACCGTCGGGTCGAGGCCAGCGACCATATCGGCAAGGTGGTGCTGAGCCTGCGATGAGAGCGACGCCAGAGCTGTACCGGCAGGTGAGCCGGTATCTGGGCCAGGAACCCCCCGCAGACAATCCGGGTCAGCCACTGTCAGAAGAGGACTTCCTAACGATGGGATTTGATGAATCCGGATCGCCGACCGGCGATCCCGACCGGGTCGTGGTGATGGGTGACGACGATGCCGCCGAACCCGCAGAGGCCGAATCCGCGGCGGCCCAGGACGTCATGTCGCAGGTCGAGCAGCCGGCCAAGGTGATGCGCATCGGCACCATGATCAAGCAGTTGCTGGAGGAGGTCCGGGCGGCCCCGCTGGACGAGGCCGGTCGGTCCCGGCTCAAGGACATCCACCAGTCCTCGATCAAGGAACTCGAAGAGGGACTGGCGCCAGACCTGCGCGACGAGCTGAGCCGGCTGTCGTTGCCGTTCACCGAGGACAGCGTGCCCAGCGAGGCCGAACTGCGCATCGCCCAGGCCCAGCTCGTCGGTTGGCTGGAGGGGTTGTTCCACGGCATCCAGACCGCCCTGTTCGCGCAGCAGATGGCGGCCCGGGCGCAGCTGGAGCAGATGCGCGGGCGGGCACTGCCCGGCCAGGTCGGGCCGGGCCAGATCATCGCCGGGATGCCGGGCAGCCCGGCACCGGGCGAGCACGGCCCGGGCCAGTACCTCTAGCTGGTCAACCGACCAGCATCCGGTGGATCAAGGCGGCCACGGCGTCCTCGTCGTTGGTCTCGCCCAGCACGTTATCGGCGGCCGCGCGCGCAGAGGCGTGGGCGTTGGCCACCGCGTAGGACCGGCCGGCCCACCGCAACATCGGCACGTCGTTGGGCATGTCCCCGACGGCGGCGACCTGCTCGGCGGCGATACCGCAATCGGCGGCGAGCGCGGCCAGTCCGGAGGCTTTGGTCACGCCGAGCGCGGAGATCTCGACCAGCGGCGAGTGGCCGGACCGGGTCACCGTGACCCGGTGTCCGACCAACTGCTCGACCCGGTCCATGAACTCCTCGGCCGGCAAGCCGGCCCCCTTGGCCAGCAGTTTCACCGCCGGCTCGCCCTGGAGCAGTTCGGCCAGCCGGGCCTCGCGGGCCGGCGGGAGCGGCCGGCCGCCCCGGTCGGCCTTGGGGACCAATTGCCAGTCGTGCCGGTACTCCGGTTCGTGCCCGAAGCGCAGCCCCTGTTCGAACCCGAAGCTGACCTCGGGGATCTCCGCGCGGAGGGTGGCGGTCACCTCGGCCAGCAACTCCGGCTCGATCGGATGGCTTCCCAGCACCGCTTCGGTGTGCAGGTCGTAACGGATCGCGCCGTTGGCCAGGATTGCGATCCCGGTGTGTCCGGTCGCCTCGGCCACCTCGTGGACCCAGCGCGGTGGTCGCCCCGTCACGAAGACCACGGTCAGCCCGGCCGCCTCGGCCGCGGCCAGCGCGTCACGGGTGGCCGCGCTGACCGTGCCGTCGGAGCGGAGCAGGGTGCCGTCGAGGTCACTGGCGAACAGCCGCACCGCATCGCTCATGCGGGCGGGACGAGCAACTCGCGGCCACCCAGCCACGGTCGCAACGCGACCGGCACGTAGACCGAGCCGTCGGGCTGCTGGTGGTGATCGAGCAGGCAGGCGATGGTCCGGGCGATCGCGCACAAGGTCCCGTTGAGCGTGGCCACCACCTGGTTGCCCTGCTCGCTCCGGGCCCGGATGTTGAGCCGCCGGGCCTGGAAGGTCGTGCAGTTGGACGTCGAGGTCAGCTCCCGGTAGGTGCCCTGGGACGGGAACCAGGCCTCGATGTCGAACTTGCGGGCCGCGCTGGTGCCGAGGTCACCCGCGGCGGTGTCGATGACCCGGTAGGACAGTTCCAGCAGCTCGATGAACTCCCGCTCCCAGGCCAGCAGCCGCTGATGTTCGTCCTCGGCATCCTCGGGGCGGACGTAGGCGAACATCTCGACCTTGTCGAACCAGTGGACCCGGATGATGCCCTTGGCGTCCTTGCCGTAGGAGCCGGCCTCGCGCCGGAAGCACGAGGAGAAGCCGGCGTAGCGCAGCGGCAGGTCGGCGGCGTCGAGCAGCTCGTTGCTGTGGAAGCCGGCCAGCGCCACCTCGGAGGTGCCGACCAGGTACAGCTCGTCCTCGGCCAACCGGTACACCTCGCTGGCGTGGGCGCCGAGGAAACCGGTGCCCTCCATGGTTTCGGGCTTGACCAGGGCCGGTGCGATCACCTCGGTCAAGCCCCACTCGTCGGCCTTGGCCATCGCCAGGTTGACCAGGGCCAGTTCGAGCTTGGCTCCGATCCCGGTCAGGAAGTAGAACCGGGCGCCGGAGACCTTTGCGCCCCGCTCGGTGTCGATCGCCCGCAGGGCCGTGCCCAGCTCGAGATGATCGCGCGGGGCGGCTACGGACGGCGGCGTGCCCACCGTTTCCAGGGTGACGAAATCCGCCTCGCCGCCGATCGGGGCTTCGGCCGCGGCCACGTTGGGCAGCGCCAGATGCACGGCCCGCAGGGACTGCTCGGCCTCGGTCTGCTCGGCCTCGGCCTGCTTGACCGCAGCCGCCAGCTCGCGGGCCCGGCCCAGGATGGCCGGTCGCTGCTCGGCGGTGGCCGAGCGCACCGAGTTGCTCACGCTCTTCTGCTCGGCTCGCAGGCTGTCGGCGCGGGCGACCGCGGCCCGCCGGGCCTCGTCGGCCGCGAGCAACTCGTCGACCAGCCCGGGGTCGCCGCCCCGGGCCCGCTGGGAGGCTCGGACCAGGTCGGGATTGTCGCGAAGCAGGCGCAGATCGATCACCCCCACACGATATCGGGGACCGCCCAAGGGGTTGGGCGCCGTGATTTCGACCGAGGGTCCAATTCGACCCTTGTGAAATCCCGGTGGCAAGTTGCTTCCGGCGCGGCCGTCGTGGATCGTTCGCGCTGTGCACGATGCGCTCCTGCTGTTCATCGTCGTGACGACCGCGCTTGTCTTCGATTTCACCAACGGTTTCCACGACACGGCCAACGCCATGGCCACCTCGATCGCCACCGGAGCGCTCAAGCCGAAGCCCGCGGTGGCGATGTCAGCCGTGCTGAACCTGCTCGGCGCCTTCCTCTCGATCAAGGTCGCGGCGACCATCGCCAGCGGGATCGTCTCGGCCGACGTGATCACGCTGCCGGTGGTGTTCGCCGGGTTGCTCGGGGCCATCGTGTGGAACGTGGCGACCTGGGCCCTGGGGCTGCCGTCGTCGTCCTCGCACGCGCTCATCGGTGGGGTGATCGGGGCGACCGTGGTCGCCAGCGGCACCTCGGCCGTACACGGGCATTCCATCGTGGCCAAGGTGGTTGTGCCGGCCGTGCTGTCGCCGATCATCGCCGGGCTGGTGGCAGCGTTGGCGACCCGGCTGGCCTACCGGATCGCCCGGCCCCAGGAACGTCCGGTGAGCCACCGGTACTTCCGCTTCGGCCAGCTCGCCGCGGCCGGGCTGGTCTCGCTGGCGCACGGCACCAACGACGCGCAGAAGACAATGGGCGTGATCACGCTGGCCCTGATCGCCGACGACCAGCTGCCGGCCCACGCCGACCCGCCGGTGTGGGTCATCATCGCCTACGCGCTGGCGATCGCGGCCGGCACCTACCTCGGCGGCTGGCGGGTGATCCGCACCCTGGGGCATCGACTCACCCACATCGAGCCGCCGCAGGGCTTCACCGCGCAGACCTCGGCCGCCATCGTGCTGCTGACCGCGACCCAGGGCGGGCTGCCGCTGTCGACCACGCACATCACCTCCGGCGCGGTGCTCGGTTCCGGCGTCGGCAAGCGGGCCGCTTCGATCCGCTGGGGGGTGGCCGGGTCGATGGTGGTGGCCTGGGTGCTGACCCTGCCGGCGGCGGCCTTGATGGCAGCGCTCATCGGCCTGCCGGTCCGGCACGGCAGCACCGCGGGAGTGGTGCTGGTCGCGCTGCTGGCGGCGCTCGTGCTGTTCCTGGCCTGGCGGGTGGCCCGGCGGCACGCCGTCAACGCCCACAACGTCAACGACATCCCGGAGCCCGCGGATCGGGCGATCCGCGATCAGGAGTTCCCGATCCTGGAGGAGAAAGCCAGCTGATGAGCCAGTACGTCGACCTAGCCGCGCTGCGCAACGTCCTGGTGGTCTCGCTGGTGGCCGGACTCGGGATCACCCTGCTGTTCGCGGTGGCGGTGCGGGCGCTGGTCACCGCCGACGAGCACCCGGGCTCGGCCATCCGGCAACGGCTGCTGGCCGCCGGCTGCCTGCTGATCGTCGGGGCCGCGGTGATCGCCGGGCTGTGGGCGGTGCTGGCCAAGTAGCCTGAGCACGCTATGACTGAGACCGAGCGACTGCCGATCAAGATGCTGCACGACCGGGTGCTGGTGAAGGTGGCCGGTGACGAGGGCGAGCGGCGCTCCTCCGGCGGCATCCTGATCCCGGCCACGGCCCAGGTTGCCAAGCGGCTGATCTGGGGCGAGGTGCTGGCCATCGGCAACCACGTGCGCTCGGTCGAGGTCGGTGACCGGGTGCTGTTCAGCCCCGATGACCGGCACGAGGTGGAGATCGCCGGCGCGGACTACCTGCTGTTGCGCGAGCGGGACATCCATGCGGTGGCGGCGCAGCGGAACGACGCCAGCGCCGGCCTGTACCTCTGAACTGGGCTCGGCTCAGAGCCCGCCGCGATCGCGGACGGCCGCCAGCCAGACCGCGGCCGCCTGGAAGTCCGGATCATCCGTGCCCGGCTGCAGCTCCGACTGCCGGCCGTCCTGCCGGGGATAGGAACCCAGGTACCGCACGCTCGCGCACACCCGGTGCAGCGCGGCCAGGGTGTCGGCCACCCGAGCGTCGGCCAGGTGCCCTTCACAGTCGATCGAGAAGCAGTACTGGCCGAGCTGCTCCTTGGTCGGCCGGGACTCGATCCGGGTCAGGTTGACCCCGCGCGAGGCGAATTCGGTCAGGATCTGCAGCAGTGCGCCGGAGTGGTTCTCACGCAGGAAGGTCACCAGCGTGGTCCGGTCGTTGCCGGTGCGCGGTGGCGGTGGCGCCGGCGGACTGAGGAGCACGAACCGGGTCACCGCCCCGGCATTGTCGGCGACGTCGTGATCGAGGGTCTGGAGCTGGTAGAGCTGGCCGGCCAGCACCGGCGCGACCGCGGCGTCGTACTCCCCCGCCCGGACCGCCTGGGCCCCGGCCGCGGTGGAACCGACCAGGTGGACGGCGGCATCGGGCAGCCGGTCGAGCAGGTAGCGGCGGACCTGGGCCTCGGCGTGCGGGTGGGTGGCCACGCTCCGGACCGCAGCGCGGGCCGTGCCCGGGCGGACCATCAGGTCGAACACCACCGGCAGGTACGTCTCGGCCCGGATGACCAGCGGGTGCTCGGTGGTCAGCGCGTCCAGCGTGGCCGGCACGGCACCCTCGACCGAGTTCTCCAGCGGCACCACCGCGGCCGCCGCGAGACCGTCGTGCACGGCATCGATGGCCTGAGTCACCGAAGGGAACGGCCGCAGCCAGGCACCGTCGGTGGTGAGCTGCTGGGCCGCGGCGTGCGCGAACGTCCCTTCCGGGCCGAGGAATGCGATGCCGTCAGCGGTCATCGGCGGGTCACCACAGCCGTACCCTACCCAGCTCCGGCTCGTCCGCTCAGCCGGCTCAGCTGCCCAGCGCCGCCCGCACCGCCTGCTCCTCCTCCGGCGACAGCGCGTGTTCGCCGACACCGCGGGTCAGCGACTTGGCGTACAGCCGTGTCTCCGAGGTGCCGGCGATCGAGGTGAGCGTGATGCCGTTGCCGTGGTCGTCGAGGATGGCCAGGCTGAACGAGAGCCGTCCGGACAGCTCGTCGAAGGCGTCGTAACGCACCAGGGCCACCCGCCGCAGTACGGTCGCGACGGCATCGCCGAGCTGGCGCACGGTCTCGGCCAGCTCGGCCCGTTCGGTGGCCAGTTGCTGCTGCATCCCCTGATGGGCCGCGTTGAGATCCTGCTGCAATTCCAACACGTCGCGGCGCACCGCGGTGCTGGCCGCCATGTGCTGCTCGGCGACCTCGAGGATCGTCTCGCGGCCGGAGGACCCGCGCGACAGCAGCGCCACCGAGCGGCGCAGCTTGGCCAGGGTCCGCAGGGCCAAGGTGCCGGCGACCAGACCGGCCACGGCCAGCACCACGGCGGCCACGCCGAGCGGAGTGTTCATCGCGGTCCAGGGTATTGCCGCCGGGCCGCGCCGCCCGGCCTCGACACGGGATAGCCTGCCAGGCATGACAGTCCGCCTTCGCCCCGCTCTGGCCGCACTTCCGGCCTACGTCCCCGGCCGCACCGTGCCGGGCGCGATCAAGCTGGCCAGCAACGAGAACCCGTACGGACCGCTGCCGCACGTGCTGGAGCGGATAGCCGAGGTAGCCACCGGGAGCAACCGCTACCCCGACACCAACGCGACCGCGCTCGGTCAGGCCCTGGCGGCCAAGTTCGGGGTGGCCGAGGATCAGGTCGTGCTCGGCTGCGGTTCGGTCTCACTGTGCCAGCAGCTGGTGCTGGCCACCGCCGATGAGGGCGCCGAGGTGTTGTTCGGCTGGCGCTCGTTCGAGGCGTACCCGATCGTCACGCTGGTCGGCGGGGCCACCCCGGTTCAGGTCCCGCTCACCCCCGGGCACGAACACGACCTGCCGGCGATGGCCGCCGCGATCACCGAGCAGACCAGGCTCATCTTCGTCTGCAACCCGAACAACCCGACCGGGACGGTGGTTTCCGGCAGCGCGCTGCTGGACTTCCTGGACCGAGTTCCCTCCGACCGGGTGGTCGTGCTGGACGAGGCGTACCGGGAGTTCGTCACCGACCCCGGCGTGGTGGACGGGCTGAGCCTGCTCGCGCGCTACCCCAACCTGGTCGTGCTCCGCACGTTCTCCAAGGCCTACGGGCTGGCCGGGCTGCGCGTCGGTTACGGCGTGGCGGCCGATCCCGCGGTGGCCACGGCGGTGCGCCAGACCCAGATCCCGTTCGCGATCACCGCGGTGGCGCAGGCGGCTGCGCTGGCCAGCCTGGAGGAGGTGGCCGAGAAGCAGTTGGCCGACCGGGTGGCCGAAGTGGTGGCTGAGCGGAGCCGGATCAGCGCCGAGCTGGCCGGCTACGGCTACGCCGTGCCCGCTTCGGAGGCGAATTTCGTCTGGCTGGCGCACGGCGCGGGCGCCGGCGAGATCGATGCTGCGGCCTTCGCCGCCGGGTGTGAGCAGCGCGGCGTCATCGTGCGCGCCTTCGCCGGTTCCGGGGTCCGGGTCACAGTCGGCACGGCGGCCGAGAACGACCGCTTCCTGGCGGCCGCGCGCGAACTCAGGGAGTGACGGACGCGCGGTCCCCCAACGCAGCGCATCCGCCACTCCCTCCCCCGAGATCCCGCGCCGGCATCAGCTGGGCAAGCCCCCACTCGCCGCGACGCCGGGCGCGGGACGTCACAATCTGGCCGGCCGGAACCGCGCCGTGTCGCGGGCAATGGCGCTGGCGGTGGCGCCGGCGGCCGCCGGATCCGCAGCCAGTAGCAGCAGCGTGGCCAATCGGTACTCGGCCTCCACCGCGTCCTGGTCGGTCCAGGTCGACCAACTGCCCGCGACCGAGCCGGGTTCGGCCCGCGCGACGCTTCGCCACCAGCCCATGCCCGCTACCCGCCTCAGTTGCGCGACGGTTGTTCGGACGCGCGGGTCGCAGCCACCTTGCCTTGGCCGGCCCGGTTCTCGTTGAGCCAGCTGGAGTGCAGGGCCGCGATGGCCAGCTTCTCCTGCTCCGACTCGGCCGCGAACAGCGTGCCCGGGCTGACCCCGAAGACTCGTTCGATGGCGATTGCTGTGGTCAGGGAGCAGCTGCGGCGACGGCCGGTGACCAGATGGTTGACGGTGGCGTGACCGAGTGGCGCCGATCGCGCCAGCTGCCGTTCGGACAGGCCCGACACCTCGAGGCATTCCACGAGGGTCTCCCGGCTGCGCAGCTGCACCGGCGTCCTACCCTTCTTCCCACCTGGCCTGTTCAGTGCGGGCTGGACCGGCGCCGGCTGGGACAGGACGTCTCACCAAGTTCTTCGGTCGCCGCCGACCTTGTCTTCGGTTGCCGGCGACAGACGACTGCAAATGTAGCCAGGCCGGTCGGCCCGTGGCAAGCGCATACCGTTATGTCGCGGGAAGGAGTTACCCTGTCCCCGGTCGCCTTGGACGAAGGGGTCAGCATCCTCGTGAGTGCACTGTCGGATTACCTGCTCGAGCACCTGCCGCAGGGCTGGAACAAGCCCAGGCTGGTCGACGCCCTCGATGGTCGGCTCGATCGTGCCACGGTCTACAAGTACCTGGCGGGCAAGCACCCGCAGCGACCGAGTGAGGCAGTACTGCAGGCTTTCGCCGAGGTGCTTCCGGACGCCTCGGTCGTCGAGCTGAGGGCGGCCGCCGGCCAGTCGGCGGGGGTCGAGGAGCCGTGGGTACCACCGGCCGAGGCCAACCGCCTGACGATGGCCCAGCGGCAGGCACTGGAGATGTTCATCAAGGCCACGGTGGCCAGCAACGACGCGCTGGCCCGGGAGATGGAGCAGCTTGACATGCCGGCGCTGCCGGAGCTGCCCGAGCTGCTCGAGGCCGAGGAGCTGACGCGGGCCGAGCAGCTGGAGGTTCGCAGCTACATGGACCAGCTCTACGCCTCGGGACGGAAGGACCTGGCCGACCGGCTGGCCGCGTCCCTGGTGATGAGTTCGGCCTCGGTGACCGCCAGCAGATCCTCCAGCAGCTGACCGTCGCGCGGCTTGGCCGCGACCGCGACGTGGGCACTCACCTTGGCGCCGGTCAGCGCCGACCGTAGCCGCAACGCCAGGGACTCGGCATTGGGGCCCGGGCAGTCGGCCAGCAGCACGACCAGGCCCGAGTCGCCGACGGCTCCGATCGCGTCGCAGCCGGCCTGCATCTCGGCGATGGAGCGGGCCGCCGCCGGATCGTCGGTGTCGACCCGGATGATCGAGGCCGTCGTGCAGGCCCGGACCACCTCGCGGGCGATGGTCCCCCACACCTTCTCGGTCATGATCGGGGCCGGTGCGGCTTCCAGCTTGCGGGACGACTCGGCCCGCAGGGCGAGACGTTGGATCGCGATCACCGTCGGTAGCGAAAGCCAGATCAGCGGGACGTGGGCATTCCAGAGCAGCACCACGGCGGTCCCGATACCGACGGTAATCAATTCGTTCTTCTGGTTACTCGATTTGATGAATGTGATCATGTCGCGGAATGAGCCGGCCGAGGCAATAGCCAGCGCAACCATTGCCGCCCCGACAAACATGTAGGCGAGGGCGGCCAAGATCAAATCGAGCAGGTACGGATCAGGCCGGGCGATGATCGCGTGCGCCGCCCAGATGCTGATCACCACCGCACTCTGGCTGTAGACGTAGCGATAGAGCGTCGCCTTGCCGTCGAAATTGCGCACCGGCCACTGGAAGAAGCTGGCGATGACCACGATGCTGGCGGCCAGCGGAACCGGCAGCAGGATCGCGGCCGGGAAGGTCCAGGTGGCCAGCATGTCGGACAGCGAGACCAGTCGCAGCCGGTTGAGCGCGTGCCGAGCACCCTCCGAACGCAACAAATAAATGGAGGAACTCACACACAGTGACAGCAGCAAGAGCGCGAGCCAGATGTTACTCAGCGTCATCGACTGCCACGAGGTCGCAGTCAGGAGAAGTGCGCAAAGCTCGGAAAATACGACGAGGGTCACGGTCGCTGCTCGCACCTGAAACAGTGGCCACGTCGTTATTTGCCTGAGCACCTCTTAACCCTTCATCTCACCTGGCGATAACTCCGGCAGGAGGTGAATCAATTATGCGCAACAACCAGTGGAACTAATTTCATTCGGCGCCGGCTCGTAGCCAGCGCCGGTCGACGCTTGCGACGACGACACCGGCAGAGTATCCGATGTGATAGCGATTGTCCTCACGTATCGTCGTCGATCACTCGAACCTGAGTACCGGGCACCCGTCGATTCGGCCGTGCCCGGTGCGACCGGGGGCGACGGGGCTATTCCATCCCGCGGTCGCCGATGACCCGGGCCGGTGGCCGCGCGGCTTCAGCCACCGCTGTCGCCACTTCGGTGGCCACGGTCGGGTCGAACACCGAGGGGACGATGTAGGTCGGGTTCAGCTGTGCGTCGCTGACGCAGTGGGCCAGCGCGGCGGCGGCCCGCAACAACATCTGCGGCGTCACCTCGCGGGCCTGGGCGTCGAGCAGGCCGCGGAACACACCGGGGAACGCCAGCACGTTGTTGATCTGGTTCGGGTAGTCGGAGCGGCCGGTGGCCAGGATGGTGGCCCACCGCCGGGCCGCGTCGACATCTGTCTCCGGGTCGGGGTTGGCCAGGGCGAACACCACCGGGTCCTCGGCCATGTCAGCGATCCACTCGGCCGGCAGCACGTTGGGGGCCGAGACCCCGATGAACACATCGGCCCCGCGCACGGCGTCGTGCAGGTCCCCGGTCTGCCCGGCCCGGTTGGTCCGGGCGGCCAGCCGCGCCTTGCTCTCGGACAGGCTGGTGTCGGTGGGGGAGAGGATGCCCTCGCGATCCCAGACCAGCACGTGCCGGAAACCGGCCTCGAGCAGCAGTTCGACGATCGCGGTCCCGGCGGCGCCGCCGCCGGCGACCACGACCCGCACCGAGGCCATGCCCTTGCGCACGCAGCGCAGGGCGTTGGTCAGGGCGGCCAGCACCACGATGGCCGTGCCGTGCTGATCGTCGTGGAACACCGGGATGTCGAGCTGCTCACGCAGCCGACGCTCGACCTCGAAGCAGCGCGGCGCCGAGATGTCTTCGAGGTTGATGCCCCCGAAGCCGGGCGCGATGTGGCGCACGGTGTCGACGATCTCGTCGACGTCCTGGGTGTCCAGGCAGATCGGCCAGGCGTCGATGTTGGCGAACCGCTTGAACAGCGCCGCCTTGCCCTCCATCACCGGCAAGGCGGCCCCGGGGCCGAGATTGCCCAGGCCGAGAACGGCCGAACCGTCGGTGACCACCGCGACTGAGTTGCCCTTGATGGTCAGCCGGGACACGTCCTGCGGCCGCTCGGACAGCGCCAGGGACACCCGACCCACCCCCGGTGTGTAGGCCATCGAGAGGTCGTCGCGGGTCTTGAGCGGCACCTTGGAGTTCACCTCGATCTTGCCGCCCAGGTGCAGCAGGAACGTACGGTCGGAAACCCGGTGCACCTCGATGCCGGGTAGCTCCCGCAGCGCCGCCACGATCTCCTCGGAGTGTGCGCCGTTGACCGCTGAGCAGGTCAGGTCGATGGTGATCCGATCGTGGCGGGATTCCGACACGTCGACCGCGGTGACCAGGCCGCCGGCCTCGGACACGGCGGTGGCGAGCTTGCCCACCACGGCGGCGTCGGGCTGGGCATAGATCCGGGCGGTGATCGAGTAGGAGGCCGAGGTAGGGGTCGGGCGTGGTTTGGCCGAATCCGGAATGGACATGGGTCCATCTTGGCAAACCTCGATCGAATCGTTTTCACCGTTGCGGTCAGCGGTGCGGCGGCGGCGGGTCTACTGAGCGGTAACCCGGCGGCCCGAGCATTTGTGGTTCGATAGGTAGTCGGGCCGGCCAACGGAGGTCGTCCCGTCGCCTGGCACCGAACAACCGCATAGCCGCCACCGCACAGTCACAACACCGCACAGTCACAACGAGGTGACCGCACCGATGACTGACCTGTCATCCGACGCCGCGTCGGCCGCGGCCGACACACCGGCTGCCCCCGCCCCGGTCCCGCCCGAGGTCTGGCCGACCTTCCTGCGTCGCTACCTGCTTCGGGCCGGCAACCAGTTGCCCGGCCGGCAGTCTCGCGAACTCGACCAGATCGCCGAACGCCATCTGCGCAGCAGCGCCCGCCGTGGGCCCGGAGAGATCGCCCTGGCCTGCTACGACCTGTCCGAGGACTGCACCGCGATCGACCTGGCGACCCAGGACGCCCCGTACCTGGTGGACTCGGTGCGCGCCGAACTCGAACGCACCGGTCATGTGATCGAGCATCTGCTGCACCCGCAGCTGGTGGTGCGCCGCGACGCCGACGGCCGGATCGAGCGGGTGCTCGACCTCGAGGACACCGCCGAGGTTCCCGGCGATGCGGTGGCCGAGTCGTGGATGCACATCGAGCTCAGCCTGATCCCGGCGGGCGAACACCAGCACGTGCTCGCCGACCTGCGCCGGGTCCTGGTCGATGTCCACAACGCAGTCGACGATGCGCCGCAGACCTATGCCCTGGTCCGGGAGCTGGCCGACCGGATCGAGGCCGACCCGGGGGAATTCGACCGCGAGACGTCGGTCGAGGCTGCGGCGTTGCTGCGGTGGCTGGCCGACGGCAACTTCATGATCCTCGGCCACGCCGCCTACACCGCGAACGAACTGGCCAACCCGGCTCGATCCGCGGCCGCGGTCGAGCAGGGTGTGCTGCGCGGAGATGCGAGCATCTCGGCCCTCGAGCTCCTGCCCGCCTACCGGTCCGGGGCGCCGCTGGTCATCTTCAAGTCGCCGATGGTCTCCACCGTGCGCCGGTCCTCCCGCTACGACTGCGTGACGGTGATCGCTCCGGGGGACGGGCATGCCGGCGAGAACGAGGCGCGGATCCACGTCTTCCTCGGTCTGATCACCGACGAGAGCGACGGCCTGGTCGGCCGGGTACCGGTGGTGCGCCAGCGCATCGCCGAGGTGTTGCGCCGCTCCGGGGCCCGGGCTGACAGCTACACCGGGCGCAAATTGCTGGCCGCGTTGCGGACCTTGCCCAGGGACGAGTTGCTCGAAGCGCCCACCTCGGATCTGCTGCGGCTGTCGCAGCTGGTCGTCGACCGGGCCGAGCGCAAGGGCATCGGGGTCTTCGCCCGGGTACACCTCAACCGCGACTTCGTCACCGTGCTGGTTTACTTCCCGGGCGAGCGGCTGGGTCCGGAGACCCGCGCCCGGGTCCGGGACGTGGTGCTGGCCCGCTGGCCGGGCCGGATCATCGGCCGCGACGATCGGATCGTCGAGCTGGAGATGGCCCGGATGCAGTTCTTGATCGCGCTGCGGCCGGGCGAGGAGGTGCCCAACCCGGACCGGGCCTCGGTCGAGGCCGAGGTGGCCCGGGTGACCCGGCGCTGGAGTGACGACCTGGCCGATCTGCTCCAGGTCGGCCTCGGTGAGCAGGAGGCCGAGCGGGTGCTGCGCCGCTACCGCGGTGCGTTCCCAGAGGCGTACAAGGAAGACTTCGGTGCCCCGACCGCGGTCGCCGATCTGCGCCGGCTCGAGCAGCTGCCCGACCTCGACGGGCTGAGCTTCGACGTCTACACCCCGCCCTCGGACGACGAGGCCGACCGGCGGCTGAAGATCTACCGCACCGGGACCCCGCTCTCGCTCGGCCGGACCCTGCCGATGCTGGAGCGGATGGGCATCGAGGTCCTGGACGAGCGCCCGTACGAGATCGAACGCACCGACGGCACCACGGCCTGGGTCTACGACTTCGGCCTGCGGCTGGGCGATGGCGTGGACTTCGGTGCTGACCGCTCGGCCGCCGTCATCGACACCCTGCGGGTGCTGTGGCAGGGCGGCGTCGAGCAGGACGGCTTCAACGCCCTGGTCGTGCGGGCCGGCCTGACCTGGGCCCAGGCCACGGTGCTGCGGGCTTACGCCAAGTACCTGCGCCAGGCGGGGACGACGTTCAGCCAGGGCTATATCGAGCAGACGCTGAGCCAGCACACCGCCATCGCCAAGTTGCTGGTCGAGCTGTTCGAGGCCCGCTTCGACCCGGCTCAGGAGGCGAGTTCAGCGGCCGAGCAGCTCCGGCTCCGGGCCGAGATCGACACTGCGCTCGGTGCGGTGTCCAGCCTCGATCAGGACCGGATCCTGCGGTCGCTGCTGGGTTTGATCAATGCCTCGCTGCGGACCAACTACTTCCAGTCCGATGCCGAGGGACGGCCTCCGCGCGCGTTCGCGGTCAAGCTCGACCCGCGCCAGATCGAGGAATTGCCCGAACCGAGACCGAAGTTCGAGATCTGGGTGTACTCGCCCCGGGTCGAGGGCGTACACCTGCGCTTCGGCGCGGTCGCCCGCGGCGGGCTGCGGTGGTCGGACCGGCGGGAGGACTTCCGGACCGAGGTGCTGGGGCTGGTCAAGGCCCAGATGGTCAAGAACACCGTCATCGTTCCGGTCGGGTCCAAGGGTGGTTTCGTCGCCAAGTCACTGCCGGATCCAGCCGTCGACCGCGATGCCTGGTTGGCCGAAGGCATCGCCTGCTATCAGATCTTCATCACCTCCCTGCTCGAGCTGACCGACAACTACGTTCGCGAGGCGGACGGCCGTCAGAGCGTGGCCAAGCCACCGGCGACCCGGTGCTACGACGCCGATGACCCGTACCTGGTGGTGGCCGCCGACAAGGGCACCGCGACCTTCTCCGACATCGCGAACCAGATCGCCTGCGACCGCGGCTTCTGGCTCGGCGACGCCTTCGCCTCCGGGGGCTCGGTCGGCTACGACCACAAGGCGATGGGGATCACCGCCCGCGGGGCGTGGGAGTCGGTGAAGTACCACTTCCGCGAGCTCGGCATCGACACCCAGACCCACGACTTCACCGCGGTCGGCATCGGCGACATGTCCGGCGACGTGTTCGGCAACGGCATGCTGCTGTCCGAGCACATCCGCTTGCTGGCCGCGTTCGACCACCGGCACATCTTCCTGGATCCGACGCCTGATGCCGCCGCCTCCTTCGCCGAGCGCCGCCGGCTGTTCGAGCTTCCCCGTTCGAGCTGGGCCGACTACAACCCGGACCTGATCTCGGCCGGCGGCGGGGTCTATCCCCGCACGCTCAAGGCGATTCCGATCTCGCCCGAGGTCGCCCAGGCGCTGCGCATCCCCGGCGGCGGCAAGCAGACGCTGGCCCCGGCCGAACTCATCCACGCCATCCTGCTGGCTCCGGTCGACCTGCTGTGGAACGGCGGCATCGGCACCTACGTCAAGGCATCGACCGAGACCGACCTCGACGCCGGGGACAAGGCCAACGACGCGCTGCGGGCCAACGGCAGCGAACTGCGAGCCAAGGTGGTCGGTGAGGGCGGCAACCTCGGGCTGACCCAGCGGGGCCGGATCGAGTACGCCCGTAAGGGCGGCAAGATCAACACCGACGCCATCGACAACTCGGCCGGCGTCGACACCTCCGACCACGAGGTCAACATCAAGATCCTGCTCGACGCCGCGGCCCGGTCCGGACAGCTCGGCCCGGCCGAGCGCAACGAGCAGCTGGCCGCGGTCACCGACGAGGTCGCGTCGCTGGTGCTGCGCGACAACTACGAGCAGAACGTCCTGCTGGGCGTGGCCCGGCACGGCGCCCGGGCGCTGGTGTCGGTGCACCGGCGGATGCTGCGGGAGATGGAGCGCAGCGGCCTGCTCGACCGCGAGATCGAATTCCTGCCCGCTGACAAGGAACTCGCGGCGCGCGAGGCCGACGGCCTGGGCCTGACCTCGCCCGAGCTGGCGGTGCTGGCGGCCTACGTCAAGATCGATCTGTCCGAGCGGATCGACGAATCAAGCGTTCCGGACGAGAAGTGGTTCCAGGGCGTGCTGGCCGAGTACTTCCCGCTGCCCATCGCCGAGCACTTCGCCGACGGGCTGGCAGCCCACCCGCTGCATCGGGAGATCATCACCACCAGCGTGGTGAACGAGATGATCAACCATTGCGGCACCAGCTTCGTCTTCCGGGCCGAGGAGGAGACCGGGGCCGACGTGGCTCAGGTGACCCGGGCCTACGCCGTGGTCCGGGAGGTGTTCGGGCTGCCCCGGATCTGGACCGCCCTGGAGCAGTTGGACAACCAGGTACCGACCGAAGCCCAGCACGTCGGCTACCGCGAGATCCGTCGCACCATCGACCGGGCGGTGCGGTGGCTGGTCGACGTCCGGTTCCCGATCAGCGACGTCGCCGCCGAGATCGAGCGCTACAAGCCGGTCTTCGAATCGCTGGCGGGCGAGGTTCCGGACCTGCTCCGCGGCCGGGAACGGGAGAACTACTACGCCGAGATCGACCGGTTGATCGGACACGGCCTGCCGCGCGAACTGGCCATGCAGATCACCAACCTGCTGTCCTGCTTCCTGCTGCTGGACGTGGTCGAGATCGCGCTGGCCAACGACACCGACCCGGCTGAGGTCGCCGACCTGCATTTCGCGCTCTCGGAGCGGTTGTCGGTGGACGACATCCTGACCGCGGTCACTGCCCTGCCGCGGGAGGACCGGTGGTCGGCGCTGGCCCGGGCCGCGATGCGCCACGACGTCTACGCGGCCCTGGCCGCGATCACCGCCTCGGTCTGCCGGGACACCGATTCCAGCCAGCTGGCCACCGACCGGATGGAACACTGGGCGGCGCAGAACCCGGAGCGGCTGGAGCGGGCGCGCAGCACCTTCGCCGAGGCGTTGGCTCGGGAGCCGATCGATCTGGCCACCCTGTCCGTGGCGCTCCGGGTCATGCGCAGCCTGCCGTCCTGATCGGCTGAGCCGCTCAGACCTTCGCCGGATCAGCAGAAGCTGGGATCGAGCCGCGCGCTCGACGGCACGGGCAGGCTGCACCGGGCCCAGACCGTGGTGGCGTGATCGCGGTGGGCGACCCCCCAGTCGGTAGCCAGCGCGGCGACGATCATCAGGCCGCGCCCACTCGGATCCGACTCGGCCGCAACTTGTGGCCGGATCTCATTGCCGGCGTGCTGGCCGCCATCGGTGACGGCGATCGTGTACGAGCCGTCTTCAGACCCGAAGGTCCACTCCACCGCCAGGTGCCCGGACGGCAGCGGAGACCCGTGCCGGACCGCGTTGCCGACCAGTTCGCTGGCGATCAGGGCGGCGTCGTAGGCATCGTCGGCGGACAGGCCGGCTTCTTGCAGGGCGGTGGAGAGGCTGCGGCGAGCGATGGCAGCGCTGGACGCCGCGTGCTCCAGCCACAAAGTAGCCACCCCGATGCCTTCCTGCGGCTCGCCTGGTGTCGGTCCGGTTATCGACGAATGCCCGCTCTTCCGGGGAAGTTGTACCCGCAAGGGTGGATTGCTAAACGAACCTTTACAACGACGGGGTAACGGTTTGCGCTGCTCCGTAACCAAAATGTTTTGTCGTGATTGTGACACCGGAGGCGACTCGTCAGGCGGTCGGTGCGGGCAGGCCGAGCTGGGCCCGGGTTTGCTTGGGCCGGTTCGTGATGATGGCGTCGATGCCGAGCCGGCCGGCCAGCGACACGTCGGCCGGCGAGTCGACGGTCCAGCTGAAGACCCGATTGCCGGCGCGGTGGGCGCGGGCGACGAAGTCGGGCTCGTCGGCCAGCAGCCGGATCGAGGGACCGGCGGTGTGCACGCCGGTCGGCAGCGTGCCCGAGCGCCGGAAGGTGGTGTCGCGGCTGAGCAGCAGGACCAGGGGCAGGCCAGCGGCCAGCAGCCGGACCCGGCGCAGCGCGACCGGGGCAAAGCTCATCACCGTGACCGGCGAGCCGGCGCCGGCCCAGCCGAACCGGCCGAGCAGGCGGACCAGTTCCTTCTCGACCAGACCGCCGTAGCGCGTGGGGTGCTTGGTCTCGACCAGGAGTTGGAGCGGGCGACCGGCCGCGTGCACGACCTCGAGCAAGGTGTGCAGGGTGAGCACGTGCGCGCTGTCCGGGGCGATCCGGTCCGGCGCCACGCCGGACAAGTAGGGCGACGGCTCGGCCCGGGAGGCGTCCGGTCCCGACGTGACGGCATGCCAGGACTGGAAATCCAGCTGCCGCAGCGCCGCCAACTCCAGTTCGCTGACCACCCCGGTGCCGTTCGAGGTGCGGTTTACGGTGCGATCGTGCACGCAGACCAGGTGGCCGTCCAAAGTCAGCCGGACGTCACACTCCAGCCCGTCGGCACCGTCCTCGATCGCGGCGAGGTAGGCGGGCAGCGTGTGTTCGGCGACATCGTGCGAGGCACCGCGGTGCGCGATCACCAACGGGTTGTCGCAACGGGGGAGGGCTGGGCGCGCGGGCCGGTGCCGACGCAGCGAGCTGCTCACCTGACAACCTTTCGGTCAGAGCCTTTCGATCAGAGCACGGCTGGGGTGTCACCGGTCTCGGATACCATCGGATGCCCGGCGGCCTCCCAACCCCGCATGCTGCCCTCGAGCAGCACGGCGTCGAAGCCGTTGCGATTCAACCAGGTGGCCGCCTGGCCGGCCCGGCCGCCGGACTTGCACAACACCACCAGGGGCTGCTCGGAGATCAGCTCGCCCGGTTCGTAGAGCATCCGGTTGACCAGCCGGTCCAGCGGGACGTGCACCGCGCCGTCGATGTGACCCGCCGCCCACTCGTCGTCGCCGCGCACGTCGAGCAGGACCTGACCCGGTGCCAGCTCGTCCTTGCCGATGCTGCGAAACTGCTCGAAACCGAAACCCATGATCTTTAGTCTGCCCTCTTCGCCACGGTTTGCGGTACCGCGGCCGAGCTATTTCACCAGCCGGGACAACCGCCGGTCGGCCAGGTTCTTGCCTGCGGTCTGGCAGGTCGGGCAGTACTGCAACGACTTGTCGGCGAAGGAAACCTCGCGCACGGTGTCCCCGCACACCGGGCACGGCAGGCCGGTGCGGCCGTGGACGGCCAGCCCGCTTCGCTTCTCCGACTTCAAGGTGGCGGCGCGCTGGCCGACCGAGCGTTGCACCGCATCGGTCAGGGTTTCCCGCATCGCCTGATACAGCTGATCGAGCTGGGAATCGGTCAGCCGGGCCGCGATGGCGAACGGGGACAGCCGGGCTGCGTGCAGGATCTCGTCGGAGTAGGCGTTGCCGATGCCGGCCAGCACCGACTGCGTGGTGAGCACGCCCTTGACCTGGCCACGCTCGGCGTGCAGGAGTTCGCCCAATTCGGCTCGCGTCACCGCCAGCGCATCCGGCCCGAGGCGGGCGATGCCCGGCACGTCGACCGGATCGCGCACCAAGTAGACCGCCAGCCGCTTCTGGGTACCGGCCTCGGTCAGGTCGAACCCGGCCGGTGCCGCCTCGGCCGGTGCCTCGGATTCGGGCAGCGATGGATCGGCGGCCAGGTGCAACCGGAAGGCCAGCGGTCCACGGCCCGGCTTCGGCGGGGCCGGCGGCAGGGCGGCGCGCCATTGCAGCCAGCCACCGCGGGACAGGTGCGTGATCAGGTGCAGGCCGTCCAGCTCGAGGTCGAGGAACTTGCCGAACCGGGCCGCGCCGGTCACGCTCAGCCCATACATCGCGGTCAGCGGCGGGTCGAATGTCTTGACCGCGCTGAACGCGGCCACGTCGGCGCGCGCGACCACCCTCCCGACCGCGTGCTCCCGCAGGAACGCGGCCAGGGCTTCCACCTCCGGCAGCTCCGGCACGCCCGCCAGCGTAACCGCTGCCGCTGACAGCTGACCGGTGTCGAAGACCGGAAACGGGGACTGGGACGAGCCGGGCTGGCTAACCTGATGCGGTGATCGGGCGGCGCAGCGGTGACCGCGGACGGGGGCGCCGGCGGCGCCGGCTCCTGATCGGGATCGCCGCACTGTTCGGGTTGTGGCTGGCCGCCTGTTTCGTGGTGGTCTACGAGCCGACGGTGGATCGGCCGGCCCACGCCGACGCGATCGTGGTGCTGGGGCCGCCGGATGTGGACGGACGGGTGAGCGAGGCCTACGCCTTGGCCCGCCAGCACTTCGCCGGCACCGTGGTCATCTCGGTCGAGTCGCAGGAGCAGTTTCAGGCCAAGTCGGCCTGCCGCAACGACAATCCGGCGTACCAGGTCATCTGTTTCCAGCCTTCGCCCCGGACCACGCGGGGCGAGGCCGAGGAGGTCGGTCGGCTGGCCCAGCAGCACCACTGGCACGCAGTGCTGGTGGTGACGTCGAGGTATCACATCTCCCGGGCCCGGCTGATCGTCAGCCGGTGCCTGCCGGGCCCGGTGCGCATGATCGCCGCACCCGGGCAACCGTCAGCCCTGACCTGGGCGTACCAGTTCGCGTACCAGACCGGAGGATTCATCAAGGCGTGGTGGCACCGCGGTTGCTGACGGCCGGGACCGCCAGAACGGACGAACTGGACGGCCCCGGGCCGGACAGCGCGTAGTGTGGAGCCCATGACGCAGTGGGGCATCGACGCGCTCTTCAATCCCGGCAAACGCCACATGGATGAGGAGAAGCGCCGCCTGCAGTCGACCCGGCAGGAGATCGGGGACTCCTCCGGCGGCAAGCGCATCGATTTCACCAGCGGCAAGGTCAAGCTCGCCGGCCGTTCGAAGCCGGCGCCAGGTGAAGCCGAGACCGACCCGGCGCCGGACACCACCCCGGTGGAACCGGCGGACGAGGAGTAAGCCGGCTCAGGCCACCACCGAGTAGTCAGCGATGGCTGCGGCCGCCGGCAGCACCGCGCCGCCGAACACCCCGGCCGGTTCGGCCGCCAGCCGGCTGCTCAGGAACGCCTCCGCCAGCCGGCTGCGATCCGCGTCGCCGGCCGTACGCACCAGCAGCGAACCCTGCAACGTCCGGGCCAGCAGTCCGGTGATCCGGCGAACCTGGCTGACCGCGGCAGCGGGGTCGGCGACGGCCTGCTGCACCAGCGCACCCAGTTCGGCCTCGGCCGCATCCAGTCGGGCGTCCGCGCCGCGAGTGGTCGCGAGCTCGGCGGTGATCGCCGCGACCGCCCCGCCGTCCCGGGTCAGCGCGCGCAGCACGTCCAGGGCGATGACGTTGCCGGAACCTTCCCAGATCGAGTTCAGCGGCGACTCCCGGAAATAGCGGGGCAGCGGCGACTCCTCGACGTACCCGGCGCCACCCAGGCATTCCAGCGCCTCGGCCACCATCGCCGGGGTTCGCTTGCACACCCAGAACTTGGCCGCAGCCACCGCGATCCGCAGCAGGGCCGTCTCACCGGCGTCGACCGCGCCGGCCAGCCGGAGCACCAACTGCAGCGCGGCGTCGCTCTCGACCGCCAGATCGGCCAGCACCTGTTGCATGAGCGGCTGGTCGGCCAGCAGCGTGCCGAACGCGGCCCGGCCGTGCACGTGATGCAGCGCCTGGGTCAGGGCGGCCCGCTGGATGGCGGCCGAACCGATGACGCAGTCCAGCCGGGTCATGGCCACCATGTCGATGATGGTTCGCACACCTCGGCCCGGCTCGCCGACCAGCCAGCCGCTGGTGCCGTCGAACTCGACCTCGGAAGAGGCGTTGGAGCGGTTGCCGAGCTTGTCCTTCAGCCGTTGCAGGTTGAACCCGTTCCGACCGCCGTCGGGCAGGATCCGGGGTACGGCGAAACAGCTCAGTCCGTCCTCGGTCTGGGCCAGCACCAGAAACAGGTCACACATCGGCGCCGAGCAGAACCACTTGTGGCCGGTCAGCCGGTAGCTGCCGTCGGCCTGAAGCACGGCGCGGGTCGTGTTGGCCCGCACATCCGAGCCGCCCTGCTTCTCGGTCATGGCCATCCCGGCCAGCAACCCGGCCTTCTCGGCCGGCGATCGGAGCCCGAACTCGTACTCGCGCGCGATCAGCCCGGGCTCGTAGCGCTCGGCCTGCTCCGGGTTGTGGCGCAACGCCGGCAGCACCGCGTAACTCATCGAGATCGGGCACAGGTGGCCCTGTTCGACCTGGCTCCACAGGTAGAAACCGGTGGCTCGGGCCAGGTGGGCCTGCCCGCCGGCGGCCGGGTCCCAGGGTGCGGCCTGCAAACCGTGTTCCACCGCGACCTGCATGAGCTGATGCCAGGCCGGGTGGAATTCCACCTCGTCGATCCGGTGCCCGTACCGGTCGTGCGTGCGCAATACCGGTGGGTTGGCGTTGGCCAGCCGGGCCCAGTCCTGGGGCTCGGGCCGGCCGGCCAGGCCGCCGAGTGCCGCCAGCCGGGCCCGATCGGCCTCGTCGCCGGCCCCCCAGGCGTGCTGCAACGCCCGGTCACCGGTGAACAGGTTGGCCCCGAGCCACGGGGGCGGGACGTTGAACACCTCGTGCGTCGTCGGCATGAGGCCAGGCTACCGGCGCAAGTTACCGGCGAGTAGGACTCGCCGCCCGCGAAGTTGGCTGCAGCCGGGCGTCGCGGGGGTCCGCGCCGTCCCGGCTGCGCTCGGGTAAGCCTGTCCCGAGCTGTCTATCCGGCCAACCTGGGCGCCAGCTGGCGATCGGCCAAGGATCGGCTGGACCAGGTCGCCCGCCGCGGTCGATGGCCGGCGGAACGCGAATCAGCTGTCGGACGAACCCAGGGTCACGGTGACCGAGCCGGCCTTGCCGCCGCGGGTATAGCTGATCTTGACCTGATCCCCGGGGGCGTGGCTGCGGATGGCCGCAATCAGCCCGTCGGCGGTCGTCACGCGCTGGTCGTCCACCTGGGTCACCAGATCGCCGGCCTTCAGCCCGGCCTTGTCGGCCACGCCGCCGGCGGTGACCTGATGCAACGCGACACCGGCGGTCGAGGCCATGGTGCCGCTGTTGGTCGACGAGGTCACGGTCACCCCGAGCACGGCGTGCGTCGCCTTACCCTTGACCGCCAGCTCGCCGGCGATCCGGCTGGCCTCGTCGGACGGGATGGCGAAACCGATGCCGATGTTGCCCGACTGGGTCTGCTGGCCGGGGATCTGCAACCCGCCGCCGGACTGATCGCTGGCGATCGCGGCGTTGATCCCGACGACGGAGCCGTTCAGGTCGACCAGCGGCCCCCCGGAATTGCCGGGATTGATCGCGGCGTCGGTCTGGACCGCGTCGAACACCGCCTGGTCGTTGTCGCCGGCCCGGACCGGGCGCGCGGTGTTGCTGACGATGCCGCTGGTGACCGTGTCGGACAGGCCGAGCGGAGCGCCGATCGCCACCACCGGCTGCCCCACGGTGAGCTGGCTGGACCTCGCGAACGTGGCCGCGGTGAGGTTGCTGAGCCCGGACACCTTGATCACGGCCAGGTCATCGGAGGTGTCCCGGCCCAGGATCTTGGCCGGGGCCGAGCGACCGTCGGACAGCAGCACCTGGATGTTGCCGGTGCCTCCGCCGATGTCGACCACGTGGTCGTTGGTGAGGATCGTGCCATCGCTCTTGAGGATGACGCCGGAGCCGGTTCCCGCCTCCTGCTGGCCGACCACGTTGATGGTGACCACGCTCGGCCGGATCTTGGCCGCCGCGGCCGCGACGGTGCCGTTGAGGTTGGCTGACGGCGCACCGGTGGAGTTGGTGATCTTGATGCCGCTGTTGACGCTGCGACCGCTGGTGTGGTCGGCCACCGCGACGATCCCGCCGCCGATGCCGCCTCCGATCAGTGCCGCCACCAGCGCCAGCACGATCGCCGGGCGCCGCCCGCGCGGTGGCTCGGGAGCCGGACCCCCGCTCTGCTCGGCCGTCCAGTCGGGCTGGCCGTAGCTGGCCGTGGGCTGCTGCCAGTCCGGGCCGGGATAGGCAGTGGTCGGCTGGGCGCCGCTGTAGCCGGGTGCCGGGTAGCCGCCGTAGCCCCCAGAGCCGTACGGCCCGGACCCGTACTGGCCGGACCCGTATTGGCCGGACCCGTATTGCCCGGACCCGTATTGGCCGGACCCGTATTGGCCGGAGCCGTACTGCCCGGAGCGGTAGCTGCCCGCCGCCGGGGCGCCCGGAGCGGGTGGGTAACTGGCCGTCGCCGGTTGTGGCTCGGCTCCACCGGGGTGCCGTTCGGGCGATTCGTTCTCGGGCATGTGCTCCACCATGCGCAAATATTCTGTGCGGTCACTGTGCTCGATGCCAGGCCAGCTTAAGCCGTCATGGGGCGGGCGCCGGTGGTTCAGGCCGGATGGGCCGCGGCCTGGCCGGTCGGAGGCACGGCGACCCGATCCCGGCCGGCGCGCTTGGCGGCATACAGCGCGACATCGGCCGCCTCGAGCAGATCGGTCAGATGCTGGCCGTGCTGTGGGTGTGCGGCCAGGCCGGCCGACGCAGTCAGCTTGACCTGGGACAGCTGGTTGGCCGAGTCGTAGATCTCCAGCGACCTGATCCGGGCCAGGGTCCGTTCGGCGACCACCACGGCCTCGCTCAGGGTCAGGTCGTTCAGCAGGACCACGAACTCCTCACCGCCGAAGCGGGCGACCGCGTCATAACCGCGCAGCTCCCGCTTGAGCGCGTCGCCGATGGCGCGCAGCACCGCGTCGCCGGTCAGGTGGCCCAGGGTGTCGTTGACCCGCTTGAAGTGATCGAGATCGAGCAGCATGAGCGCGCACGGCGAATCGGTGTGCTGGGACCGCACCAGTTCCCGCTGCGCCAGTTCCTGCCAGGCCGAGGCGTTGAGCAGGCCGGTCTTGGTGTCGGTCGCGGCCGCAACTTCGAGCTGAGCGACCAGCGAGCTGCGTTGCAGCAACACCAGCAGGAGCAGGACCAACGGCACCAGCCACGGGGTGACGATCAACGTCTGGGCGGTCAGCATCCCCAGCACCAGCGTGCCGAGCTCGAGCGCCAACTCCTCCCGGTCGGGCAGCAGCTCGCGAACCGGCACCGGGCCGACCGCCAGGTAGATGGTCGACAGCACCAGGATGCTGTCCAACCCGAAGTAGGCGATCAGGGCGGCGACCACGGCCAGGGCGGCCGCCGCGCCCCCGGGCAGGTCTGCCGGCAGCCGCTGCAGCAACCAGTGGTGGGTGCCGCTGGCGGCCAGCGCGGCCAGCACCGCGACCGCCGCCGAGTACAGCTCGCGGTGGGGGATCATGCTGCGCTGCCGCCGGCGCTGCCAGCTGAGGAACGCGAAGAGCAACGCGACCAGCGTGCCCGCGTAGAAGCCGGGCAGGGCGATGACCGCGGTGAAGGCCCAGACGGAGGTCATGGTGACGTGCACGCTGGTGACCAGGTAGCGGCGCATCCGCTCGATCCGGGCGCCGGCCTCGGCGTGCAACAGGCTCAGGGCGGCGATCAGCAGCCAGCGGCTGGCGGCCGACCAGTGAAAGCTGAACTGGGCCGCGGCCAGCAGCAGTGCCAGCACGGTCGCGAACTCGACGACGACGATCAGCAGCAGCGCGCGGCGGGGGACCGCCCACAATTTCCAGCTGGTCAGCCAGCCTCGGAAGCCTCCGACCGACTGCTGCTCGGGGTCGAGTTCAGCACTCATGGTTTCGCGGAGTCTCCGGGGGTAAGAATCGAGCTGACGGCACATTGGCCCTGTACCGTCGCGAGGTTGGATGGAAGTATGCGCCACTAGCGCCCGGACTCGGAATCACGAGAGGGTCACAGTCGACCCGGTCGCGACGCCGGGGGCGCGGACGGCGGGCAGGTCGCTTTCGAGCGGCTCCCGTCTGGCGGGTAGGCGGTAATTGGGGACCTGACCACCGGTCTGACACACCGGGGCAGGCAAGAACTACATAGGCCAACGAAGCGGACACCGAAAGGTGTCGCTCGCTGGCCCAACCGATCGGGGGGGAGATCGGAACGGTCCAGAAGGGAGGCCGACGATGCGACACCTGGTTTGGCAGTAGGCCTTGGCAGCAGCTGCGCGCTGGACTGAATTCCGTGCGAGCGATGCCGCTCCCGCGGCGCTGAACTCGTTCCATCGTGGCTGCGCGCTCGAGCGCTCGGGCGGCGCCGTTCTTAGCTTCCGCGCGCCGGGCGGCACTGGGGCCGATGATCGGGGAAATGTAGCCCCCCGACCGGCGCTGGCGGCAGCAGAGCGGAAAGATCGGACAATTTCTGACGGAGCGTCTACACGGAGCCGGACAGCGATGAAGCCGACGGGGT
>Ga0187809_10000173_pt1 | contig 42262 bp, 45 predicted proteins | sample NC_wetland_sal_i_8_FD_132415 | JGI IMG/M metagenome (GOLD analysis project Ga0187809, IMG submission 132415) | Wetland sediment microbial communities from Neuse River Estuary, North Carolina, USA - ASW_4 | ecosystem: Environmental > Aquatic > Freshwater > Wetlands > Sediment | place: USA: North... | reverse complement strand
GAACTGCTGGAGCAGCCGGTGCAGGATAGGGCCGCGCAGCGGCAGCGGCTCATTACCCTTCTTCAGCATGCCGCTGGAGATAGTCCGGACGCCATGTGCGGTCGGCGGCATGATCATCTGCTCGACCTGGGTTGGCCGGTCGGTGACGCCCAGCATCCGTGGCACCGAGTGCCCGTAGATGTCGGCGTCCAGCAGGCCGACGCGGTGGCCGGCACGCGCCAGCGACACCGCCAAATTCACCGCCACGGTGGATTTCCCGACGCCGCCCTTGCCGGACGCCACGGCGACGATCGCCTTCACCTCCGGCAGCAGCAGCGCCGCTTTCTGCCCGCCCGCGCCCTGCGCCGGTCCATGCGCGTGCCCCGGCCCGTCTGCATGCCCTGGCGCACGAGCTGGCCCGGGCGCCCGCGGCGGAGGCGCCGCAGCTGGGGCGGCCGCCTTGTGCGCGGTCAGCACCGCGGTGGCGTTGGTCACCCCCGGCATCCGCGCCAGCGCCTGTGCCGCCGCTTGCCGCACCGGCTCCATCGCCGCGGCATGCGCCCGGTCCGTCAGTAGCGTCACCTGCACCAGCCCGCCGTTCTGCTGGATCGATTCCACCAGGCCCGCGCTGACGATGTCGCGTCCGGAGGCCGGGTCCTTGATCTCCCGCAGCGCGGCGCGCAGCGTGTCCTGAGTTGCGCTCATCGGGTCCATCACACCTTGTTGTTGCAAACGCCCGCCCGGCGGCCGATAAGCACCGCGCCGTGACGCCAGTGCCGTAGGATATGGCGCAGGGCCCTTGTTTCCGCCAGCGGCACGCGCCGCATGGCCTGCCCAGGAGTCTCCACCCGATCCATGTCTTGGAACAGCTCTGGCCCGGGTGACAACCCCAACCCCTGGGGCTCGTCCGGCGGGTCGGGCCAAGGTGGCCAACGCCCGCCACCGGGCGGCGGAGGCGGCCCCTGGAGTGGCGGCGGGCCACAGCGGCCAGGCGGCCCCGGTCCCGGACGGCCCGGCGGCCGTGGCCCGATCCCCGATCTCGATCAGTTGATCGCCCGGCTGCAGGCGGCGATACGCCGCTTCACCGATGGTGGCGGCGGCGCACGTGGCCGCTTCCCCAATGGCCGTGGCCTGATGCTGCTCGCCCTCGGCGCCGTCGCGCTGTGGCTCGCCAGCGGCCTGTACCGCGTGCAGCCGGATGAACTCGGCGTGGTGCTGCGCTTCGGCGCCTACGACTACCGCACCCAGCCCGGGCTGAACTGGCACCTGCCCTGGCCGATCGAAAGCGTGGAACTGCCCAAGGTCACCCGCATCAACCGCACCGAGATCGGCTACCGCAGCGATCCGCGCCGCCAGGGCAATGCGGACGTGCCGGCGGAAAGCCTGATGCTGACCGGCGACGAGAACATCATCGACATCAACGTCTCGATCTTCTGGAAGATCGACAACGCGGTCGATTACCTGTTCAACGTCCGCGGACCCGACGCACTGGTGAAGGCCGTCGCGGAAAGCTCGCTGCGCGAGGTGATCGGCCGCACCCCGATCCAACCGGCGCTCACCCAGGCGCGGGCGCAGATCGAAACCGACGTGATGAAGCAGACCCAGGAGATCATGCACCGCTACAAGGCGGGCATCGAGATCACCCAGGTGCAGTTGCAGAAGGTCGATCCGCCCGCCGCGGTGGTGGAAAGCTTCCGCGACGTGCAGCGCGCCAACACCGATGCCGAACGCATGCGCAACGAAGCCGAGTCCTACCGCAACGACATCGTGCCGCGCGCCCGCGGCGATGCCGCCCGGCTGATCGCCGAGGCGCAGGGCGAGAAGCAGGCCGCCATCGCCCTGGCCACCGGCGAGGCGCAGCGTTTCGACAGCGTGCTGAAGGCCTACCAGGCGGCGAAGGACGTCACGCTGAAGCGGATGTATATCGACACCATGCGCGACATCATGACGCACGCGCACACCCTGGTGGTGGACGACAGGCTGAAGGGCCTGGTGCCGTTCCTGCCGCTGAACGCGCCGGAGCCCAAGGCGGCACCGGCGACAACGCCGGCCAGGCCGGCAGCCAGGCCTCCCGCGCAGTCGGTGCTGTCGCAACCCGGACAGCCAGTCCAGCCGACGGATAACGGCCAATGAGCCGCGCCCTGATCGCGGCGATCGCCGCAGTGATCGTGCTGCTTGTGGTGACCAGCGCCAGCCTGTTCACCGTCAACCAGACGCAGCAGGCGCTGGTGACGCAGTTCGGCCGCGTGGTCGAGGTTGTCACCCAGCCGGGCCTGCATGTGAAGACCCCCTTCGTGCAGTCGGTGCTGACCTTCGACCGCCGCCTGCTGACGGTGGAGCAGCCGGGCCAGGAGGTGATCCTCGGCGACCAGCGCCGGCTGATCGTGGACAGCTTCGCGGTGTTCCGCATCACCAACCCACTGCTGTACTATCAGGCGGTGGGTACCGCCGAAGGCATTCGCGGCCGGCTGAACTCCGTGGTCAGCGGCAGCCTGCGCCGGGTGCTTGGCAACAACAAGCTGCTCGACGTGCTGTCGGCCGACCGTGACCGCATCATGCGGCGCATCCGCGACGAGGTGAACAGCGAGATGCATGGGTTCGGCATCGCGGTGGACGACGTGCGCATCCGGCGGGCCGACCTGCCGGAGGAGAACACCCAGGCGATTCTGCAGCGGATGCAGTCGGAGCGTCATCGCGTTGCCGCGCAGCAACGCGCGGAGGGCGCCGAGGCATCCTTGAAGATCCGCGCCGACGCTGCCCGGGACCGCACCGTGCTGCTGGCGGACGCCAGGGCCAAGGCCGACAATCTGCGCGGCGAGGGCGAGGCGCAGGCCACCGACATCTATGCCAAGGCGTTCAACCGCGACCCGCACTTCTTCGCCATCTGGCGTACGCTCCAGGGCTACCGGGAGGCATTCGACAAGGGCAATGCCCGCCTGGTGCTGACGCCGGACAACGACTACCTGCGTTACCTGCAGTCGCAGCCGACACCCACGGCGCCATAGCCGAGGCCGGCTGCGCGGAATCCCTCTCCGCTTCCTGGGCGGAGAGGGCAGCGTGAGGTGGAGGAAGCCTCCGCGCTTCCGATCCGCTCCCGGAACAGGCCTCCGGTCCGATGATGCACTTCGTACCGTTGCCCGTCAGCGTCTGGATTTTCGGCGCTGGCGTGGTCGTCCCTGGCTAGCGCAGCCGCAGCACCCAGGCCTTGAACGCCGCCAGGTGCGCGGCGATGAAGTCGCGCGTCGGCTGGTCCGTCAGCTTGCCATCCGCGTCGAACTTGTTCTGCGCCAGCGGGATCATCACTTCCGGCCGGTTCATCACCAGCCCGTTCAGGAACACGAAGCACTGCCGCAGGTGATACTGTGCCCGGGCCGTGCCGAACCCGCCGCCGCTGGCGCCCATGATGCCGACCGGCTTGCCGTCGAACGGCTGCTCGGGCGGACGCGACGCCCAGTCGATCGCGTTCTTCAGCACCCCGGGGATCGAGTAGTTGTACTCCGGCGTGACCACCAGCAATCCGTCTGCCGCCTTGATCTTCGCCCGCAACGCCTCGACCGGCGGCGGGAAGCCCTGCTGGCGGACATCCTCGTTGTACACGGGGATCGGCGCGATATCGAACACCTCGATCTGCATGCCTTCGGGCGCCACTTCCCGCGCCGTCCGCAGCGTTGCCGCATTGAAGGAACCGCGCCGCAGGCTTCCGGCGATTCCCAGGATGTGTACGTTGTCTCCGGCCATTTTGGTCTCCTCCTGGTGTGATCGATCCGGCACATGTGGCGGCAACGGGGCAGGCTGCAACGGCACGTTGGGGTGCGACGACGGACACCGGCCGCGCGCGACTCGCCGGCGGTCTGATACAGCGGCCCGAATTACTGACTCGCCGGCGAGCGCGGTCACGGTCATGGCCGGCCGGAGCCTGTCCTCGGGCGGGCGTTTGGCGTGCCCCGTGGGCCGGCCATGACGGTGGCGCGACCAACTACCGGTCAAAACTTTGGAGCGCCGGGATGAGGTCCGCCATGCGGACCACGCACGCAGCATCGGTCACTTCATGTATTGACGATTGTATGGCGTACTGTTGACGCTCGTGCGCAGCCGGATCGACCCAATGCTGTACCAATCACGATTCTGTCGCATTACGATTTGTGGTACTCGGAGAAATTCGCAATTGAGCCAGCATATCCCGGCATTCCGCCTGCCAAGATTCACAACTGGTAGGTTCCGCTCGCGCACGACACACGGACACGAAACGTCGGGCCGCCTTGCGCGAGGCAAATGCGGCGCTCAGCACTTTCTTCGGTAGGGATTGTAATTTCCAGCGTTCCGTTGCAATTAGTCACATCGGCTCCATGAGCCTGCAACAATCTATGATGCTCCAGACCCTGCAAGGGACGCGGCGATGGCAAAACGTCTTCTGATCGTTGATGACCAAGCCGGAATCACCAAGGTGGTCGGGTTGATCGCCACGCAACTCGGCCTGGAGTTCAAGGCCCTGAACAGCTCGGCCAATGCGACCGAGGAATTCGTCGAGTACCGTCCGGACGTGCTGATCCTCGATATGATCATGCCGGAAAAGGACGGCATCGACGTGCTGAACGAGGTGCTGCTGTCCGGCATCCCCACCCGGATCATCCTGACCTCCGGCTACAGTGATGCCTACCTGCGGCTGGCGCAGGGCGTCGCCCAGTTCCACGACAACGACCAGGTCACCATCCTGAAAAAACCGTTCCGCCGTCAGGAGCTGGTCAGTCTGCTGCGGCAGTTGACCCAGGAGAGCTGATCCAGCCGCAGGCGGGTTCGACATCTGAAAATCCCACCGCTTCGGCTTGGCTGCCGCCGCGGCCATTGTCGCGTTTCCGCCGCAGGTGACGTAGCTTCGCGCAGCCCACCACGAAACGGAGGCTCCGCCATGATCCGCAATCCCGCCACCGTGTATCCCGGCCGATGATCCGCCCCGCTGCATTGGCTCTCGCCCTGCTGCTCGCCGCATCGCCGGCCTTGGCCGAAACGCTGCTGCACCTGGCGCAAACCGCCACGGTGATGGTTGCGCCCGACACTCTGGATGCGACATTGCGCGCCCAGGTCACCAGCGCGAACGCCGCCGACGCACAGAAGCGCGTGAACGCCATGATCGCGGATGCGCTCGCGCATGCCCGCCAGGTCGCGGCGGTGACCACCTCAACCGGCGGCTACACCGTCTGGCGTGTCGGCCCCACGCCGCAGGATCGCAGCGAGCGCTGGGAAGCAGGCCAGACGCTGGAGTTGAAAAGCCATGACGGCGGGGCGCTGCTGAAACTGGCCGGCGAGCTGCAGCAGAAGGGCCTCGCCATGCAGCAGCTGGAATGGCGCCTGTCGCGCCAGGCAGAGACAAAGGCGCATGCCGAAGCGACCCGCCAGGCAATCTCGCAGTTGCGCGACCGCGTCGATGAAGCCGCCGCGCTGCTCGGGCTGCGTTTCGGTTCGTTCAAGGAGATCCGGCTGGACGTGCCGAGGACACCGGTATTTCCGCGAATGATGACCACGGCTGCGATGGCGGCGCCGGCTGCCGCACCGCCCAGTGCGGTCGGGCAGGAGGTTGCGGTCACCGCCACGGCGGAGGCCGATGCGATCCTGCTGCCGCGCTGAGCGGCTCAGGCGCGCGGTTCGCTCAGCGCGGTGCCAGCTGCCATGCGCATCGTCGGTGCGGTGCGTGGCCCATTGACCAGCCTGATGCCAATGCCGACGAACAACAGCGCGAGTACCAGCTCCAGCGACACGTGTTCGTGCAGCAGCAGGGCGCCGGCCACCGCACCGAAGATCGGCGTGAGGAACGAGAATGCCGACAGGCGTCCCGCCGGGTAGTGCGCGATCAGCCAGAACCAGGCGAGATAGGTGATGAAGGCCACGACCACCGTTTGATAGCCAAGCCACGCCCAGGCAGTGGGTGTTGCGTGGTACTGGTGGAACTCGCCGAACAGCGCGGCGGCGATGAAGAAGTATGGGATGGAGCCGGCGAGTTGATACAGCAGCTGCTTGGATGGCGGGATCGCCTGCAGCTTGCGGTTGGCTTTGATGGTGACGGTGGTCAGCCCCCAGATTGCCGCGCCGAGTGCGATCAGCGCGTCGCCGGCGAAGTTGCCGCCGCCCTGCCATAGCCCATCGGCCACTGCGCAGCCGACGCCGGCGAAGGCGCAGACCAGGCCGACGACCTGGCGCGCGGCAAGGCGCTCGTTCGGCACCCAGAAATGCGCGCCGATCGCGACCCAGAACGGCGCGGTGTACACGAACAGCGTGCCGCGTGACGCGGTGGTGAGCTGCATGCCGGGGAAGATGCACAGGAACTCGCCGGCGAACATCGCGGCGATCAGCATGCCGGGCCAGAATGCGCCGTCCGGCCTGAACAAGCGTCGCAGGCCAGCGGGACCGCCGCGCACGAAGACCCAGCCGCACAGCAGCACCGCGGCGCCGGTGGAGCGCAAACCGGCCTGCATCATCGGCGGCAGGCCGTCCATGCCGGCGAGCTTGATCGCCACCTGGGTCAGGCCCCACAGGGCGCACAACACCACCAGCAGGCTGCCGGCGGTGATGTCGATGCGGTCGTGTCGGATCATTCGATTGGGCTACGGATCAAGGAGGATTTGGAACCACGGATGAACACGGATGGGCAATGCGCTCTGTTCCACTCAGCAGGGCAAACGGGTTTATTCAGCAAGCGGGTTCATTCAGCACGACAGGCGGGTTCATTCAACACGGTAAGCGGGTTCACTCGGCGCAGAAAGCGGGTTCACTCAGCACGGCAAGCGGGAGATTGCCCGCTGGTTGCGGAAGCAAACACGTCATGGCCGGCGCAGGCCGGCCATCCACGACTTCGCCTGTACGGAAATGCCGCCAGCCAGGCGTGGATGGCGAGCCTTCGCCAGCCAGGCGTGAGCAAGCCTTCGCCCGCCACGACGTGGCATGATCGTCCGGCGTTCTGATCACGTTCATGCGGTGGCGCACCCCAAGCCGGGGGACGTCACACTCCGCGGAACATGGGTTTGCGCTTGGCGAGGAACGCATCGCGGCCTTCCGCGTGATCCGCGGTGAGGAACAGCGTGCTTTGCATGTCGCGCTCGCGGTCCAGCGCGGCGTCCAGGCCCTCGGCCAGCAATGCCTTGGTCAGCGCCAGCGACAACGGCGCGTTTTCCGCCAGCGCCTTGGCGCGCTGCATCGCCAAATCCAGCGCGGCGCCTTTCGGCACGAGGTGATCGATCAGGCCGATGCGTTCGGCGGTGGCGGCGTCCATCTGCTCGCCGTACAGCAGCATCTGCCGGGCTCGTCCGGCGCCGATACGCAACGGCAATGTGTGGTTCAGCGCGCAATCGGCGATCAGGCCAAGCCGGGGAAAGGGCGCGCCGAATCGGGCGTCCTCCGCGGCGACCACCGTGTCGCAGCACAGTGCCAGCGACAGGCCGGCGCCGACCGCGAAGCCTTCCACCGCGGCGACGATCGGCACCCGCGCGTGCACCATCAGCTTGACCAGGCGGTGCGTCACGCGGAAGCGCTCGCGGCCCTGCGCGAGATCGGTGACGTTCATGCCGCTGATGTCGCCGCCGGCGCAGAACGTGCCGCCCGCGCCGGTCAGCACCACGGCACGGATGTCACGATCGGCTTCGGCGTGCTCGAACGCGGCAATCAGCGCCTCGCGGATCGGCATGGACAGCGCGTTGCGCCGCGCCGGGTAGTTCAGCGTGACGAGCAGCGTGCTGCCGTCGCGTTCCTGCAGCACGCCGGCGCCGGCGGTGTCATTCATCGTCCTGCTCCGGCGCCACGTTGCGGAACCGTGCGCGGTGCACGCTCGGCCCGCCGTACAGCGGCGCCAGCACCATCGCCTTGCGCAGGAACAGGCCGATATCCGCCGCGTCGGTGTAGCCGATGCCGCCGTGCAGCTGGATGCAGGTGCGGGTGACCACCAGCGCGGCGTCGGAGGCGCGCACCTTGGCGCGCGAGACCGCGGCCTGGCGCGCGGCGAGGCGCGGCTGGTTATCCATGGCGTGCGCCGCCGCGTTGACCACGGCACGGGTCAGCGACACCTGGATTTCCATGTCGGCGGCGCGATGCTGCAGCGCCTGGAAGCTGCCGATCTTCTGGCCGAACTGCTCCCGCGTCTTCATGTAGTCCAGGGTGATCTCGAAGGCGCGGTCGAGCAGGCCGAACATGTAGGCGGCGGTCGCCATGATGGTGGCTTCCAGCGCGTCGGTGGCATCGCCGTCGATCGCTTCGGCGGGCGCGTTGTCCAGCGTGAGCGTGCCGAAATTCCCGCCGTCCTGCGTCTGCTGGATCTCCAGCGTCGCGCCGGGCGCGTTGCGTTCCACCAGTGCCAGGCCGCCGGGCACGGTCACCAGGAACGCGTCGGCGCCGGCCGCCATCGGGATGAAGCTCTTGCGGCCGTTCAGCCTGCCGCCGCGCAGCGTGGTCTCGCCCACCAGGACGATGCTGTTCGGTTGTTCCTGCCAGGCCGGCAGCACGATGCGGTCGCCGGACAGCACGTCGGGCAGGTGGCCGGGCGGCAGCAACTGTGCGGCCATGGCCGCCGGGATCAGCGGTTCCGGTACCAGGCCCTGGCCGAGTTCTTCCGCCAGGCCGCAGAACTCCTGCACGCCCAGGCCGGCGCCGCCGGCTTCCTCCGGGACGCGCATGCCGATCCAGCCCATGTCGCACATCTCACGCCAGGTGGCGCGGTCGAAACCCGGCTCGGTGAAGCGGAGGGCGCGGATCCGCTTGTAGTCGCCCTTGCGCGGCGCGATGCCGGCCGCGCTGTCCTTGATCATCTGCAGGTGTTCAAGCGGATCCATCATGGCGGCCTCCCATCACACTGAACTCCCCTCCCCTAGCGGGAGGGGGTGGGGGAAGGGGCGATCGGGTTTCCCCGGGGAACTCATGTCGGCCCCCTCCCCTCCATCGCCCTCCCGCAAGGGGAGGTGGAGTCTTCCGGGTGTTTCAGTCCAGCCGGTGCAACGGGGCGTCGGTGCGCGCCTGCAAGGTGTCGAAGCTGACCCCCGGCGCCATGTCGCGCACCACGAAGCCGCGCTCGGTCACGTCGATCACCGCCAGGTTGGTGTAGACGCGCTTCACCGCACCGACCGCGGTCAGCGGGTAGGAACAGCGCTGCACCAGCTTGGGGGAGCCGTCCTTGGCGGTGTGCTCCATCATCACCCATAGCCGCTTGGCGCCGGCGGCGAGATCCATGGCGCCGCCCACCGCCGGGGCGGTGTCGTTCTCGCTGGTGGCCCAGTTGGCGATGTCGCCGTTCTCCGCCACCTGGAAGGCGCCGAGGACGCACAGATCCAGATGGCCGCCGCGGATCATGGAGAAGCTGTCGGCATGGTGGCAGAAGCTGCCGCCGGCACGCAGCGTCACGTATTGCTTGCCGGCATTGATCAGCCAGGGGTCGATCTTTTCCTTCTCCGGCGCGGGTCCCATCCCGAGAACGCCGTTCTCGGAGTGGAAGATCACCTCGCGCTCCAGCGGCACATGGTCGGCGACGGCGGTGGGAATGCCGATGCCCAGGTTGACGTACCAGCCTTCCGGAATGTCCTGCGCGACACGCGCGGCCATCTGCGGGCGGGTGAAGGGCTTGATGTCGGTGACGGCGGTGTCGGGCATGGTGCCTCTCTCGCTGGCCGGTGCGGGCGCCGCGGACCACGTCCCGGACTCCCGCGTTCTGGTTCTGCCGCGACCTTAGCGCCCCGACTGCGCTTGGCCAATCCAGCCGCAATTCAATGTGGCCTACGCCAACCGCCAATCCCAGGCCGAGAACGGACTTGTCGTGCGGGTTCCACGCCGGTCTGGCAAAATCAGAATTGCTGCCAATCCAGGCCGCCGGTCAGTTCGGCGGTGGCAACCCGACGCCGGCGATCCGCTGCTTCAGCCGCGGCGCCGCGAAATCAAGGAAGGCGCGTGACTTCAGCGGCAGCGGCAGCTGTCCCCGGTGCACCAGACTGACCGGCAACGGCGCCTGTTCGAAGTCTTGCAGCACCAGGGCGAGCGTGCCGGCCCGAACTGCGGCGGCGGCCTGGTAGGACAGCACGCGGGTCAGGCCGAGCCCGGCGACCGCCGCGTCGATCGCCGCCTCGGCGGTGGTGACCACCAGCCGGGAGCGGATCGGCACGGCAACCTCCGCGCCGTCCGCCGCGAAGGGCCAGGTGATGGGCGAGGCCGTCCGGTCGAACGCGATGCAGTCGTGGCCGGCGAGGTCGCCCGGTTCGCCAGGCGTACCACGCGCCGCGAGATAGCCCGGGCTGGCACAGACGACGCGGCGGATCGTCCCCAGCCGCGTCGCGACCAGCAGGCTGTCGGGCAGATGGCCGATGCGCAGCGCCAGATCGATCCGGTCGTCCAGCAAATGAACCAGGCGATCGGTCAGCCGCAGCCGGATATCGACCTCCGGATAGGCTTGCAGGAATTCCGTCGCCACCGGCAGCACGTGCAGCCGGCCGAACACGATGGGGGCGGTGACGGTCAGCTCGCCCTTGGGTGCCTGGTATTCGCCGCCCACCGCACGTTCGGCCTCGCCCACCTGCTCCAGGATGCGCTTGCAGGCGGCGACGTAGGTGCGCCCGGCCTCGGTCAATGCCAGCCGCCGCGTCGAGCGGTTGAGCAGCCGGCTGCCGAGGTGCGCTTCCAGTTCCGCGACCTTCCGGCTGACGGTGGTCAAAGGCAGGTTCAGCCGGCGACCGGCGGCGGACAGGCTGCCGGCCTCGGCCACCGCGACCAGGATCGACATGGCTTCCAGGCGATCCACGCATTCTCCCGGAAAATGGTAGGATGTGTTCGAATTCTATGCAGTTTTCGGGAGCCCGGGAAGCCATTACTTTCAGCCGTGTCGCCGCAGGAGACCGCTCATGGACCGCCCGCCGCTGCCGCCCTTCACCGCCGAGACCGCCGCGCAGAAGGCGCGCATGGCCGAGGATGCCTGGAACAGCCGCGACCCGGCACGGGTGGCGCTGGCCTATACGACGGACAGCGCGTGGCGGAACCGCGCCGAATTCATCCAGGGCCGTGCCGCGGTCGAGGCGTTCCTCACCCGCAAGTGGCAGCGCGAATTGGACTACCGGCTGATCAAGGAGGTCTGGGCGTTCCACGACAACCGCATCGCGGTACGCTTCGCCTACGAATGGCACGACGACAGCGGCAACTGGTTCCGCAGCTACGGCAACGAGAACTGGGAGTTCGACGCGCACGGACTGATGCGCCGCCGCATCGCCAGCATCAACGACCTGCCCATCGCCTCCGGCGACCGTCTCTACCACTGGCCTCTCGGCCCGCGTCCGGAGGGGCATGCATCCCTGAGCGAACTGGGACTGTAACGAACATGGACGGCAGCATCCGCTATTCCAGCGACGTCGCCTTCACCCCGGCGGTGAAGCGCGTGCAGGACCGCAAGGGCGGCCCGACCGCGTATCAGCGCTTCGAACAGCGCGGCGGCATGCGCAGGCTGATCACCGAGGATCTGGCGGCGTTCATCGCAGCGCAGACCAGCGTTTTCCTCGGCACCGCCAGCGCCGATGGCCAGCCTTACATCCAGCACCGCGGCGGGCCGCCCGGTTTCCTGCACGTGCTGGACGAGGCGACGATCGGATTCGCCGATTTCATCGGCAACCGGCAGTACATCACCCTCGGCAATCTATCGGAGAACAAGCGGGCGTTCCTGTTCCTGATCGACTATGCCCATCGTGACCGCATCAAACTGTGGGGCGAGGCGACGGTGGTGGAAGACGACCCGACGCTGATCGAGACGCTGATGCCGCAGGGCTACAAGGCGCGCCCGAGCCAGGCGATCCTGTTCTCCGTGTCGGCCTGGGATTCGAACTGCGCGCAGCGCATCCCGCAGCGCTTCGAGGCGGCGGACGTCGCGGCTGCGCTGGCCGAACGGGAGCGACGGATCGCGGCGCTGGAGGCGGAGGTCGCGCGGCTGCAATTCGCGGCTCGGCCCGATATGGGATAGAGGCCGACACGCCATTCTCCGCTTCTGCGACGAGGTGGTTCGTTCTGCTGCGGTGCTTCATCGTTTGACGCGAAGTCACGGTGTGGGAGGGCGGGCAGGCAGGCGCCGCGCCACCCAACCGTGCGGGGTCGGCAATGGGTTCAAACGACGATGCCACCGGATCGGGCCGAGAAACCGGGGAGCGCGAACCATGCAGCGGGGGACAGCCGACTGCCTGTCGTGCACGACAGCGTTCTTTTTTAACACAGAGTTCACCAAGTTCATGCGGAGTTTCACAAAGAATAACGGTAACATTATAATCTTTATCGACACTACATGGGAAATATATTCGATCAGCTGATCGGTTCAGCGGCCCCGGCACGACGAATCGCGCGTATGGCACCATTGCTGGAGTCACCCGCTGCTTCCGGTATCAGCTTGACGGCCAGCCGCACGAGCCGCGGTCATCGTTTTTATTTGATATACGTCAATCGCCGCTTGCTGGCGCCGGCCGCACGTGTCACTCTAGCGAAATTATTTCTGGGGAGGACGATCCGTGCGGTTATTCTTGGCGGCGCTCGCCGCCGGCCTATCGGCCGGTGCTGTCGAACCGGCACGGGCGGTTACCACCCTGCTCGTCATTTCGGAGAATTATGATGAACTCGGCGGCAGCGGAGGCAGCTTTCTTTACATCCAGAACGTTTACTCGGTGATCCTGCAGAACGTCTACATTACTGACCCGAGCCCTCTGGTGGCGCTTTTCGCGGCCAATCCCGGGTTTTATGGGTCCGTCAACATGTTTCCGTTCGGTGATTTCTACATTGGCGACTCCGGGCCGAGCGATGGGGCCGGCGGGTACAAGAATTTGGCAGCAGGCTCCCAGGTAACGGTGTTCTCGACGTCCGACGCTGAAGACAGCGGCTATTATCCCGACAACAACCTACCGTTGACCGTTACCTTGGATTACGCCGGTCAGCATTATTCGGTATCGTTCAGCCCCAACCTTAACGACACCGGCGGATTTGTGCCGATTTATGGCGACCCGGACTCTTCGTCGATCGTTCAGGTCGCGCATATCGACCTGATCGCCGAACCCGCCAGCATGACGCTGCTGGGCGTCGGCGCAGGCGGAATCGGTCTGACTCGCCATCGGGCGTGGACCGCTTCACGACGGCGCCGAATCACCCCGGGCGGCGCGGCAGGGCAACTGTGACACAAAGGGCCGTCTGATCCGATCGACGCAGTGCCGGCCTCCAATTTCGCTGGGTGCCGGCTGCGGCCTCCGTCGTGATGCCGGTGAGGTGCGTGGCCCGCTGGATGCCCAGCCGCACATCCACGGGCCGCTGGGCGGGGGCAAACCGCAGACCAACATGTCCGGGCTGATTTCGCGGTTCAGCACCATCTTCACATAACCAGGCCTTCGCGGATCGAAGCTGCGTCCGACAGCGCGGGACGCGGCGGTGCCGACCACGAGGCGCACCTGGCTGCGTCTGGCGGCGTGGTGGCGGGCGGCAAAAAGGATCAGAAACCCGTCGGGTCGCCATAGGGCACGTGCAGCACACGATGCACAAAGATGCCGGGGGTGACGACGTGGTCGGGGTTGATCTCGCCCAGTTCGCGCAGATGCTGCGTCTGCACGATAGTCAGCTTCGCCGCCATCGCCATCACCGGGTTGAAGTTGCGGCCCGACTCCTTGAACGTCAGGTTGCCCCAGCGGTCGGCTTCCCATGCCTCCACGAGCGCCACGTCGCCGGGCAGCGACTTCTCCAGGATGTAGGTGCGGCCGTCGATTTCCCGGTGCTCCTTGCCGACCGCCATCTTGGTGCCGACGCCGGTCGCGGTGAAGAAGGCCGGCACGCCGGCGCCGGCGGCGCGCATGCGTTCCGCCAGGGTGCCCTGCGGCACGATCTCCAGCTCGATCTTGCCGGCGCGATACAGCGTCTCGAACACCACCGGGTCGGAGCTGCGCGGGAAGGAGCAGATGATCTTGCGCACCCGCTCCAGCTCCATCAGCCGCGCCAGGCCGGTATGGCCGACGCCGGCGTTGTTGCAGGCGACGGTCAGGTCCTTGGCGCCCTGCTCGATCAGCCCGTCGATCAGCGCATTGGGCTGGCCCACGGCGCCGAAGCCGCCGACCAGCACGGTGGAACCGTCTTTGATGCCCGCCATGGCCTCGGCCATCGACTGGACGATCTTGTTGATCATGCGCGCATTCCCTTGGGCGTCCTTGCCGCCGGGTTTAGCGCGGGCAGCACAGTGGGCCAAGTCTGGGAACCAGCGTCCCCCTTCGACCCTCGGGCGGAGCGGGAACCCTCATGCGGCTCCGAGTTCGTCGAGGATGGGGCATTCCGGGCGCTCGTCGCCGTGGCAGCGTTCCACCAGGTCGGCCAGCGCCGCGCGCACCGTCTGCAGTTCCGCCAGCTTGTGATCGAGCCGAGCGATGTGCAGCTGCGCCAGCGCCTTGACGTCCGCGCTCGCTCGCCCACGGTCGCGATACAATGCGACCAGGTTCTTCAGTTCCTCGATGGAGAACCCCAGCCGGCGCGCCCGCCCGATCAGGCGCAGCGTGGCCACGTCCACGTCGCTGTAATGACGGTAATGGTTCTCGCTGCGCTCCGCCGGACCGACCAGGCCGATCGACTCGTAGTAACGGATGGTCTTGGCGGGAACGCCGGAGCGTTCCGCTGCTTCGCCGATATTCATGCTCCACCTCCGGCTGGCCGCCAGCGCCGCAGCAGCAGCGCATTGGACACGACGCTGACCGAGGAAAACGCCATCGCCGCTCCCGCCAGCATCGGGCTGAGCAGGCCGAATCCGGCCAGCGGAATGCCCAGCACATTATAGGCGAAAGCCCAGAACAGATTCTGCCGGATCTTCCGCCACGTTGCTCGGCTGATGCCAATGGCGTCGGCAATCAGCAGCGGATCGCCGCGCATCAGGGTGATGCCGGCCGCCTGCATGGCGACGTCCGCGCCGGTGCCCATGGCGATGCCGACATCCGCCTGGGCCAGCGCCGGCGCGTCATTCACACCGTCGCCGACCATGGCGACCTGCCGACCTTCCCGCTGCAGCCTCTCCACATGCGCCGCCTTGTCGGCCGGCAGCACTTCGGCACGGACATCGCGAATGCCCAGCACTTTGGCCACCGCCTGGGCGGTACGGAGGTTGTCGCCGGTCAGCAGGATCGGTTCCACCCCGGCGGCACGCAGCCGGCGCACCGCCTCCGCCGCGTGCGGCTTCACCGGGTCGGCCACGGCGATGATGCCAAGCAATTCCGGCAGCGGATCGAGCGCGGCCACCCACATCACGGTGCGTCCCTGGGTTTCCAGGCCGGCAGCCTCGGCTTCCAGCGACGGCGCCACGTCATGCGCGCGCATCAGCCGGCGATTGCCGATGGCGATGCGCCGGCCGTCCACCTCCGCGGTCAGTCCCATGCCGCCGTGGCTCTGGAACTCGGCCAGCGTGCCCAGCCGCATGTCCCCTGCGCGCGCCAGCACGGCGCGGGCCAGCGGATGCTCGCTGCCGGCCTGGGCGGAGGCGGCGACCTGCAGCAGTTCCGGCTCCTTCGCGCCGGTGGCGATCATTTCGGTGACCGCGGGATGGCCCTCGGTGAGCGTGCCGGTCTTGTCCAGCACCACGGTATCGACCTTGTGCGCCCGCTCCAGCGCCTCGGCATCGCGGATCAGGATGCCGGCGCGGGCGGCGGCACCGGTGCCGACCATCAGCGCGGCCGGCGTCGCCAAGCCGAGGGAGCAGGGGCAGGCGATCACCAGCACCGACACCGCGGCGATCAGTCCGGCGGCGAAGCTGCCCGCCAGCGCCCACCACCCCAGCAGCGCAATCAACGCGCAGCCGATGACCACCGGGACGAACACTGCGGCGACCCGGTCCACCAGCCGCTGCACCGGCGGCTTGCGAGTCTGCGCGCCCTCCACCAGGGCAATCACCCGCGCCAGGGTGGAGTCCTCGCCCACCGCGGTGGTTTCCACCCGCAGCAGCCCGCCGCCGTTGATCGAGCCGCCGACCACGCGGTCGTCCGGCGCCTTGTCCACCGGCAGGCTTTCGCCGGTAAGCAGGCTTTCATCCACCTGGCTGCTGCCGGACAGCACGCGTCCATCGGTGGGCAGGCGCTCGCCCGGGCGCACCACGACCACGTCGCCCGGCGCCACGGCGCTGACCGGCAGTTCCACCTCCGCGCCGTTGCGTTCCACCCGCGCGGTTTCCGGCCGCAGCGCCATCAGCGCGCGGATCGCCGACCCGGTGGAGCGCTTGGCGCGCGCCTCCAGCCAGCGGCCGAACAGCACCAGGGTGATGACGACGGCGGCGGCCTCGAAATAGGTGTGATGGCTGGCGGTGAAGAAGGCCAGCCAGACGCTGTAGAAATACGCGGCGGACGTGCCCAGCGCGACCAGCAGGTCCATGTTACCCGAGCCGGCGCGCAACGCCTTCCAGCCGGCGCGGTAGAAGCGCGCGCCGATGCCGAACTGCACCGGCGTGGCCAGCAGCAGTGCCAGCCAGGCAGGCAGCGCCAGCCCCGTCATCGACAGCATCAGCGGCAGGCTGAGCGCCACGGCGGCAATCACCTGCCACAGCAGTCGGCGCAGGCGGGCGGCTTCCCCCGCCTCCAGCGCCCGTTCGCGTTCGGCATTGCCGGTGAGCAGGGTGGCTTCATAGCCGGCGTCCTGCACCGCTTCGATCAGCGCGGCGGGGCGCAGCAGGCCGGCATGGCCCTGCACCACCGCTTTTTCGGTGGCCAGGTTTACCGTCGCGCCGTCAACCCCGGGAACCTGCTTCAGCGCCTGCTCGACACGGCCGGCGCAGGTGGCGCAGGTCATCCCGCCGATGGCGAATTCCAGATTTTCCGGGGGAACGTCGTAGCCGGCGTTCTCCACCGCCTCGACCAGGGCGGCGGAGTCGACCCGATGCGGATCGAACCGGATATCGGCCTGCTCGTCGGCCAGGTTGACCGTGGCCTGCACGCCGGGCAGCGCGTTCAGCGCCTGCTCGACCCGGCCGGCGCAGGTGGCACAGGTCATGCCGGAGATTGGCAGCCGCAGCCGCTCGGGGACGGTGTCCGACGACGGCGTGATCGCATCCATGACGGCTCAGCCCGCCGGGGCGAGATCCGCCCCGTAGCCGGCCTTGCGCACCGCGGCCAGCAGCGCGTCCGGCTGGGCGTCGCCGTGCACGACAGCCCGTCCCGCCGCCAAATCCACCGCGACGCTTTGCGTGCCCGACACACGCGACAGCACGCGGGTCACCGCATTGACGCAGCCCTGGCAGGTCATGCCGGAAACCGCGAGGATCTTTTCTGCCTGAGTGGCGGACACCGTTCATCTCCTGCGTGGTGGGTGTCGCAGGGAGATGGGGCTTACCACCGCTGGAAGGTCAAGGCCCCCTCGGCTGGATTTCCACCGCAGCCGGGAAAGCGGAGAGGGTCAGTCTGCCCTGGGTTCGTCCTTGATCCACCAGCGCACCAGCTTGGACCGTTGCGCCGGCTTCTTGCCGGCGGGACGGCCGCGGCGCGCCGGCTGGGGCCGGGCCGCAGCAACGGCATCGCGCGGCGCTTCCGTGCCGGCCGTATCGGCCGTGTCCAGCGCGTCCACCACGTCCATTGAATGAGGCATGAAACGTTCGCGGCGCGGCCGCCCGACGCGATCCGCCTCCGCCGCACGCAGCCGCTCCTCGCAGGCGCGCAGTTCGGCACGCAACGCACCGGACGTTTCCTGCTCGCGCCGCAGGTGTTCGGCAGCCTCGACCCGCGCCAGTTCCGCGTGGCCGAGCTTGGTTTGCAGGTCGTGGACTGTGGCCTGCGCTTCGGCGAGGGCACGCTCCACCTGCTGCCGCAGGGAGGTTTCATGCGCCAGCGCATGTTCCGCCGCCTCCAGGCGGCTTGGCCCGCCGCCGGCGGATGGCCCCCGATGCGGGGTCATTTCAGCGGGACCGTCACGCCGGCTGCTGACCACGGTCACCGGCACTTCGCCATCCTGCACGAAGCGCCGCTTGTGTCCGTTGTGCCCGGGTCCGCTATGTCCCGACCCGTTATGTCCCGACCCGTTATGCCCCGACCCGTTATGACCCTGTACGAATCGCTCCATCTGGCGTTGCTGCGGGTCGTGGCGGTCCGGGGTGCGCGGTCTCGCGGCACCGCCCTCGAGGCCCAGCGCCCGGCGCATGCGTGCTTCCGCCGCCTGCATCAGCGATGTATCGAGCGAGAGAGGATCGGAGGAACTGGTGAGTGTCGATGATTGCTGATCGAGCGGCTTGACGTTTTCAGACACGAGTTTGACCCGGAGGTAATGGCTTCGCACCTGTTTTCATTTGTAACCGCCGCGGCGTTCCGCAGCGCGACGCCATGGCGGGCACGAAGTACACCATGACGCTTTATTCATCCCGGCCAAGTTCATGCCGGCCGAATTCGTCGGGGCCGAGGCAAGGCTTATCCCGGGATGTTGGATTGAAAGTCTGGCCTGCAAGATGGTCTCCGGACGGAGCTGCCCGCCCCTGGGCAGTCGCGGGCGGCACAGCGGGGCCGCCATAGCGTTTCAGAACTGGCTTTGATCCGGTCACATAATCCAGGACTTCCACAATAGCAAGTGAGCTACGCGATTCGGCCTTATTTCCGCTGGGCTGCTCCCGCTACCTTGCGATCCCGCGGCGTCATCCGGCGCCATAACGAAGGAAACAGGTAGTATGGATCGCGAAAACGCGAGCATCGTGGCAGTGATCGACGACGACGACGAAGTGCGAGACGTACTGCGCACCCTGTTGGAGACCGCCGGACACGATGTGGAAACCTTCAAGTCCGGCACTCAATTCTTGGAAGATGCCGAACTCGGCCGCATGGCCTGCCTGGTGGTGGACCAGCGCATGCCGAGGATGACCGGACTGGAGCTGCTGCTGGAACTGGAGCGGCGCGGACAGCCGATTCCCTCCTTGCTGATCACCGGCGTGCACGATCCGGAGATCGAAGCCGCGGCAGGGACAGTCGGGGCGATGACGGTACTGGAGAAGCCCATGTCACCGCAGAAACTGCTTCGTTTCGTGCAATTCACCCTGGGGTGAGCGGAACAGGCCGGTGGCGGAGCGGGCGTTCGCGACCGGCGATTGTCGATGATCCTGCCGATCGCGGGCAATGGTCTGGCCGGCGGCGGGCGATTGGAGATAGGACGCCGATGAAGGTTCGTGCGACGTCGCGGCGCCGTGTCGCGGAGTCGCCGAATGTACGTGCCAGCCATGTTTGCCGAGAACCGGCCCGAGGTCTTGCAGGCGGCGATTCGCCGGGCAGGTCTGGCGATTCTGGTGACCCAGTCGACCGACGGGCTGATCGCCAGTCACGTGCCGATGCTGCTGGATCCCGAGCCCGCGCCCTATGGCACGCTGCTCGGGCATCTGGCGAAGCCCAACCCTCAGGCACGCGGGGCGGCCGGCGACGGATTGGCAATTTTCCAGGGACCGGACGCCTATATCACGCCATCCTGGTACGCGACCAAGCGGGCGACCGGAAAGGTCGTGCCAACCTGGAACTATGTGGCGATCCATGCCAGCGGCCCCGTCAGTTTCTTCGACGATCCGGAACGGCTGCTGGACATTGTTACACGCCTGACCGAACGCGAGGAGGGCAGGCGCGCCGCCCCCTGGGCGGTGTCCGATGCGCCGGCCGACTTCGTGCAGGGCATGCTGAAGGGCATCATCGGATTCGCCATGCCGATCGCGCGCCTGGAAGGTAAATGGAAGATGAGCCAGAACCGCCCGGCCGAGGATCAGGCCGGCGTCGTCTCAGGGCTGCAAGCCGACGGCCGTCCGGACGTCGCGGCCCTGGTTGCCGAGGTTGCCAGCAAGGCCTGAGCGTGAGCATAGTCGGGACCCTCCGTTCCTGACCCGTTCGCACATTCTCAATGGATACCATCTTCAAAGGCGATCTGAGCACCGCCCGTGGCCGCAGGCTTGCCTGGATCGACGCGCTGTTCGTCGATCACGCCGTGTTCCGGCTGGCCTGGAGCAACCTTGCCCCGGTGATCCCCGGCAAGGTGTACCGCTGCAATCATCCCACCCCGGCTCGGCTGGTTCGGCTGACGCGGCAGCTCGGGCTGCGCACGCTGATCAACCTGCGCGGACGGACCGGCAACGGCTCGGATGCGTTGAGCCGGGAAGCCGCGCAGCGGCTTGGTCTCGATTTCGTCGATATGGCATTGGAGAGCCGCGGAGCGCCGCAGCGCGACCGCATTCTGCGGCTGCACGAAATCTATTGCGGCATGCGCATGCCGGCACTGGTGCATTGCAAGTCCGGCGCGGACCGGGCCGGACTTGCCGCGGGACTGATCCTGCTGTTCGACGGCGGCAGCGCCGCCGATGCGCTGCGGCAATTGTCGCTGCGCTTCGGCCATGTGCGCCAGGCAAGGACCGGCATCCTGGACGCGTTCTTCCTGCGCTGGCAGCGTGAGGGCGAGGGCCGCAAGCCGTTCCTGGACTGGGTGCGGGAAGACTATGACGAAGCCGCGCTGCGCCGCGACTTCCGGGCGAACGGGCTGGCAAGCTTCGTCAACGACTGGGTGCTCGCACACGAATAGGGCTCCCCGCTCCGCCGCGGCACGCGGGGAGGCAAAGCCGATCCCGGCCGCTCTCGCGTTCGTTAGCGACTGTCAAATCCGACTCGGCTATGCTGGGGGGACACTGTGATTGCGCCGGTTGCCACCATGCCGTTTGGAACCCAAGCCGCCATCTTGACGCCGGAGCAGGCGCTGGAACTGTTGCCCGTGCAGGCCTGGCGCGGACCGTTCGATTCCGCACTGTGCCAGCGCGCGACCGATGCACTCGAAAGCGGCAAGGTGCTCGTGCTGCCGCTGCCCTTCGTCACGGAGGAAGCCGAACAGCGCTTCCTCGATCCCGCCAGCCTCGGCCGCCGCGGCAAGAACATCAGCCTCGATCCGCGCACCGGACAGCTCGGCAACACGTCCGTCCCGGCAGCGGATCAGCCCGGGCTGGCCGCCATGATGCAGCGCTTCGCCGATTCCGCGTTCAGTTTGATCATGGACCTGCTGCCGCGCTACGCGTCGCATTTGGCACGCGCGCGCACCAGCTTCCGCCCGGCGGAAATCGAAGGCCGCAGCTACTCGCCGCGGCATGACGACCGGCTGCTGCATGTGGACGCGTTCCCGACCCGGCCGCTGCACGGCAGCCGCATCCTGCGCGTGTTCACCAACGTCGCGCCGGACGGTGCACAACGCAAATGGCATATCGGCGAGCCCTTCGCCGCCTATGCCAGCCGCTTCCTGCCGCAGGTCAGGCGCCCGCTGCCGGGCAGCGCCTGGGCATTGCAGGTGACCGGCCTCACCAAGGGACGCCGTTCTCCGTACGACCACATCATGCTCGCCCTGCACGACGCGGGTAAGCGCGACACCGCGTACCAGGTCAATTGCCCGCTGATCGCCGCCGACTTCCCGCCCGGAACCACATGGCTGTGCTTCACCGACCAGGTGCTGCACGCCGCGCTGGCCGGGCACTGCGCGCTGGAGCAGACCTTCCATCTGCCGGTCGAAGCGATGGCACATCCCGAGCGGACGCCGCTGCGGGTGCTGGAGGAACTTGCCGGCCGCAGCCTGACCTGAGCCACCGTCCCTTACCGGGCTCACCGTCCCGGCGAGGCGGATTTTCTTCTTGTAGCCAGCACCGGAGATTTCCGTGTTGCTGGGTGCGGCCGGCCACGAAGGTTTTGTCGGAAGACCGGGCGCGTTTCACGCCGGCCGCGCCATCGCTATAGTCGCCCCAACCTGAGCGGGGAGAGCAAGATCATGTCGAAGCATCCGGAAACCCTGGCGCTGCACGCTGGCTGGAGGCGCGACAGCGCCACCAACGCGGTGGCCGTGCCGATCTACCAGACCACGTCGTACCAGTTCGACAGCGCGGAACATGCCGCCAACCTGTTCGGCCTGCGCGAGTTGGGCAATATCTACACGCGCATCATGAATCCGACGCAGGACGCGTTCGAGCAGCGCGTCGCCGCACTGGAAGGCGGCGTGGCGGCGCTGGCGGTGGCATCCGGCCAGGCGGCATCGGCATTCTCCGTGCAGAACCTGGCGCGCGCCGGCGACAACTTCGTCGCTTCTACCGACCTGTACGGCGGCACCTGGAACCTGTTCGCCAATACGCTGAAGGACCAGGGCATCGAGGCGCGCTTCGTCGATCCGGCCGACCCGGAAGCCTTCGCGCGCGCCACCGATGACCGCACCCGCGCGTATTATGCCGAGACGCTGCCGAACCCGAAGCTGATTCCCTTCCCGATCGCCGAAGTCGCGGCGATCGGCCGCAAGTTCGGCATTCCGCTGATCATGGACAACACCGCCGCACCGACGCTGGTGCGCCCGTTCGACCATGGCGCCGCGGTGGTGATGTACTCGGCCACCAAATACATCGGCGGCCATGGCACCTCGATCGGCGGCGTGGTGATCGACGGCGGCAATTTCGACTGGGAAGCGCATGCCTCGCGCCAGCCGCTGCTGAATACCCCTGATCCCAGCTATCACGGTGCGATCTGGGCACAAGCCGCCAAGCCGCTCGGCCCCATCGCGTATATCCTGCGCATGCGCGTCGTGCTGCTGCGCGACCTCGGCGCGGCATTGTCGCCGTTCAACTCGTTCCTGTTCCTGCAGGGGCTGGAGACGATGCCGCTGCGCATGCGCGAGCACAGCCGCAACGCGCTGGCGGTGGCCAACTTCCTGGCACAGCGCAAGGACGTGACGCGGGTGATCCATCCGGCGCACCACACCGGCGCGGCGGCGGAGCGCAGCGCGAAATACATGCCGCACGGGCAAGGCGGGCTGGTCGGCTTCGAACTCGCCGGCGGCAGGAGCGCGGGGCAGCGGTTCATCGATGCGCTGAAGATGTTCTACCACGTGGCGAACATCGGCGATGCACGCAGCCTGGCGATCCATCCCGCCAGCACCACGCACTCGCAGCTGTCGGAAGCAGAGCAGGCGGCGACCGGCGTGACGCCCGGCTATGTGCGGCTGTCGATCGGCATCGAGCATATCGACGACATCCTCGCCGACCTGACGCAGGCGCTGGATGCGGCCGGCGGCAGCATCACGCAGAAGGCGGCGGAATAGCGAACCGGGCCGGCGCCTGAATCCAGGTGCCGGCCGCAACGCTGGAAGGCACGGGCATGCAACGCACGGCGCTGGTGACGGGGGCGGCGCATGGCATCGGCGCCGCGATCGCCGCGAGGCTGGCGCGCGACGGCTGCCGCGTGGTGGCGGCGGATCGCGATCCCAACGGTTCGCCGCCGGCGGGTGGCCGCTATGTCGCATGCGACGTGTCCGGCGAAGCGGCGGTGCAGGCGTTGATCGACGGCGTGCGCAGCCAGGAGCAGCGGTTGGATGCGCTGGTGTGCAACGCCGGAATCATGATCCGCAAGCCGGTCGGGCAACTGTCGCCGGCGGAATGGAACCAGGTGCTGGGGACCAATCTCACCAGCACGTTCCTGCTGGTACGCGCGACGGAGGATCTGCTGCGCGCGTCACATGGCGCGGTGGTGACGATCGCATCCACGCGCGCGCACATGTCGGAACCGCATACCGAGGCCTATGCCGCATCCAAGGGCGGTCTCGTCGCGCTGACGCATGCGCTGGCGGTCAGCCTGGGGCCGGACGTGCGGGTGAACTGCATCAGTCCCGGCTGGATCTTCACCAAGGGCGATGCGCCGCGGCCGGAGGATCACGCGTTCCATCCCGCCGGCCGGGTCGGCACGGTGGATGACATTGCCGCACTGGCGTCGTTTCTCCTAGGCCAGGACAGCGGATTTGTCACCGGTGCGGAGTTCGTTGTGGACGGTGGCGTGACGCGGAAGATGATCTATCCGGAGTGATACCACCATCTGGCGGGCGCCTGCTGTTCCCGGACCGTCATTGCCGGCGAAAGCCCGTAAGCACGCTGACGAGAGTCCCCCCAAGCATGCGTCTGGCGAGCGAGGGTCTTGCTCCGGGTCGAGCTGGACCGGGCTCCGAGTCTCCTCTGCTTCCGCTGTCATTTGCCAGCGGCAGCGCAAGAAAGAGGTAACGCAAATGAACGCAAATGGCCGCAGATGAACGCGAATAGTTCGGTGTCTGTGTCACCGGATTGCGGCCTTATGCACTTTGCCAATGATATCCGCTTCACTGTTATCAAATCACCGCGACATTCGTGTTCATCTGCGGCCATTTGCGTTCGTTTGCGTTAGAGCGCATTCCAACCAAGTTGGGCCGGCGGTGGGGCATAATCTCGATGGCTGGAAGCGGGCCTGGCATGCCAATAGCTGCCGCCTTTGGGGCACGACAGCGTTCCTTTTTTAACACAGAGACCACAAAATTTAACACAAAGACCACAAAGTAAATAGATATTAAATAATAACATCATATTTTTCTTGGATCGAATATGCAACTCATGCCTCTTTTGAAGAATAATAATATTAATATTGATAGGTAATATTTCTTTGTGAAACTCCGTGCGCACTTGGTGAACTCTGTGTTAAAAAAGGACACTGTCATGCACCACGGGCGGTCGGCCCGTCCCCCGCTGCATGGGTCGCGCTCCCCCACTTTCTCGACCCGATCCGGCGACATCGTCGTTTGAGCCCATACCCACCCCGCCCGGTCGGAAAATGCTCTAAGCCTTTCGTGCCTGGCCTGGCCTGCCCTGGCCTGGACAAGCGGCCGAGGCAAACCCGTGTGGCACCAGGTTGGCGTGTCTGGGAAAGCCGGCCATCCACGCCTTGTCCCGGTTGAATGCGACAACGTCATGGAAGCGGGCCGGAGCCCTGCCCCCGGGGTTGTCCCAGGGGCCCGCCATGACGCGGTTCGCTCGTCCGGTGCTATCGGTTGATCGGCGCGAAGGACGCGGGCGTCATCAGGTTGTTGCGCTGCGCAATCAGGTAGCCGGCCTCGGCGTTCTTCTGCAGGAACACCTGCCAGTCCGGATCGGCCGCCATGGCCGCGCGGCGGGCGGCGCGGTCCGCGGCGTCCTTGTACACCCAGATATGCACGTAGGTGTTCACTTCACCGGACTCGGTGATCAGGTAGGCCAGCGGCTGGCCGAGGTGACGGGTCTGCGGCTTCAGCCCGTATTCCTCATACAGCGCCATCTGCTTCGCCATGGTGCCGGGACGCAGGGTGTAAGTGCGGTGGTCGATCAGCATGCTGGATTCCTCCTCGGGTGCAGCCGCATCGGATGCGGCCGGATCAGGTAAGCACGGATTGCGCCAGATGCCGAACCACCACCGCGGCGAGTTGCTCGCAACCGGCCTGGTCGTGCACGTCAAAGCGTGCCGGCAGCGGGCTGTCCAGGTCGAGCACGCCGAGCAGCCGGTCACCGGACAGCAGCGGGACCACCAGTTCGGAGCGCGATGCGGTATCGCAGCCGATGTGGCCGGGAAACGCCTGCACGTCCGGCACCAGCACCGAGCGCCGCTCCGCCGCCGCGGTGCCGCAGACGCCACGGCCGAGCGGGATGCGCACGCAGGCGGGGCGGCCCTGGAACGGGCCAAGCACCAGTTCCTCGCCGTGCAGGAAATAGAAGCCGGCCCAGTTCAATGCCGGCAGGCTGTGATAGATCGCCGCCGCAGCGTTGGCGGCATTTGCCACCGGGTCGGACTCGCCTGTCAGCAACGCATCGAGTTCCTCCGCCAGCGTCGCATAAAGGACGTCGCGATCGGTTTGCCAATCCTGCGGCGGGGATTGGGTCCATGTGGTTGCCGCCTCGGCCGAGTGTGTCATCTGGCAGCCTGTAACTCCGTCATTTGCGAATCCGGCAGCATCGCTCCGGTCACCTGGTTCAGCTCGACGATGCCGTCCAGGTCGTGCAGCATCGCCAGCAGAGTGTGCGCTTGTCGGCCACTCAGCACACGCTGCGTGCAGTCGAGGAACTTCGCTTCCAGCAGATCGACCGGCAGCGGGTTCTCCGGGCCTCGGCCGAGCGGACGCTCGACGGCCTGGGTCAGCACGCGGCCGTCGGTCAGGGTGATGCGGATTTCCGCACCGAAATGTTCGCTGGTGTCCATGTGCATTTCCGGATGTGGTGCGGCATGGATCCGCGGCAGCAGCATCTGCACATCGGGGTCGCGGTACGCATCGGCCTCGAAATGCTCGATCGACACGCCGCGGTGCAGCAGCGCACGGGCCAAGCAGTATTGCACGCTGAATTTCGCGTCGAGCGCGCTTTGCGGCGCGGGACGGTTGGTGTGCGCCAGGCGGCGCGGATGCGTCCAGGAATCCACGCGCTCCACCTGTGCCGGCATCAGGTCGTGCGCGCGCACCAGCATCAGCATCGCGTCGATCGCCGGATGCGTGCTGCCGCAGCAGGGGTACTGCTTGATCGCCACGCCGGGCTGCAGGATGTCCCAGGGCGATGCCCAGTCGCGCAGGATGGCCTCCGCATCGAAGTTGCCGGCGCCGTTGAACACCAGCAGGAAGCCTTGCTTGTGCTCCATTGCGCCGGGATTGGCGGTGAAGCCTTCCGATGCCAGCAGCGCGGCGAGCAGGCCGTTGCGCGAGCAATGCCCGACATGCAGCGGCTTGGTCATGGTGCCGAAATTCGCCTTCAGGCCGGACGCGAAGGTGGCCGCCAGCGCGAGGGCGCGTGCCGTCTGCTCCGGCGGCAGCCGCAGCAGATGCGCGCACGCAGCCGCGGCGCCGAACACGCCGAGTGTCGCGGTGGGATGCCAGCCTTTTTCGTAGTGATGGAAATTCACGCCGCGGGCGATGCGCGTCTCGGTTTCCCAACCGGCGACATAGGCGGCGAGGAAGCTGCGTCCATCCACCTTGTGCGCTTCGCCCAGTGCGAACAGCGCCGGCAGGATCGGGGCGGAGGGATGCCCGCCAAGCGTGTTGCTGCAATCGTCGAAGTCGAGCGCGTGGGAGGCGGTGCCGTTGATCAGCGCCGCATCCAGCGGTGCCGTCCTCCGCTTGCTGCCGAAGATCAGGCTCGGCCCCGACGATGCGCCGCCGGTGGTGACGCGATCGACGATGCGCGCGCAGGGCTCGGTGGAACCGGCGAGCGTGCAGCCGACCGTGTCGAGGATGGCCAGCTTTGCCCAGTGCAGCGCTGCATCCGGCAGCGCGGCGTACTGCACGCTGGCGATGCGTTCAGCCAGGGCTTCTGCGATGGTCATGGACGCTGCCTCCTTCTCCCGGGTCTTGACCGGGTCTGACCTGGCCATGCAACCCCGACAGAGCGCATTTGGCTGCATTCCGGCCCGATCGTGACGGGGTGGATGGCCGGGTCAAGCCCGGCCATGACAGGGAAGAGGTGGCGCCCGACAAGCCCGACACGGAAGAGGTGGCTGCCCGGCAAACCCGGCCGTGACGCGAACGGCTACATCCCTCCCGGATAGTTCGGGCCGCCGCCGCCTTCCGGGGTGACCCAGTTGATGTTCTGCCCGGGGTCCTTGATGTCGCATGTCTTGCAGTGCACGCAGTTCTGCGCGTTGATCTGCAACTGCGGCTTGCCCTCCTCGGCACCGATGATTTCGTAAACGCCGGCCGGGCAATAGCGGGTTTCCGGACTGCGGTACGCGTCCCAGTTCACCGCGATCGCCAGGTCCGGATCGCCCAGCTTCAGATGCGCCGGCTGGTCTTCTTCATGGTTCGTGTTGCTGATGAACACCGACGACAGCCGGTCGAAGGTCAGTGTGCCGTCCGGACGCGGATAGTCGATGCGCGGCGCCTGGTCCGCGCGGGTCAGCGTCTCGTTGTCGGCATGCGGGTGGTGCATCGTCCACGGCGCCTTGCCGCGCAGCACGTAGGTGTCCAGCGCGGAATACGCCATCCCGCCCCACAGGCCGAACTTCGCGAAGCTGGGGCGGATGTTGCGCACGGCATGCAGCTCCTCCCACACCCAGCTTGCGCGCAGTTTCTCCGGGTAGGCGGACAGCAGCGGCGGCTTGCTGCCGGCCAGCGCTTCCGCCACGGTTTCCGCCGCCAGCATGCCGGACTTCATCGAGGTGTGCGTGCCCTTGATCTTCGGCACGTTGACGAATCCCGCCGCATCGCCGACCAGCAGGCCGCCGGGGAACACCAGGTCGGGGATAGACTGCCAGCCGCCCTCGTTCAGCGCACGCGCGCCGTAGCTGATGCGCCTTCCGCCGGCGAAATGCTTGCGCACCTCTGGGTGTGTCTTGAAGCGCTGCATCTCCTCGAACGGCGACAGCCAGGGATTGCTGTAGTCCAGGCCGATGACGAAGCCGTAGGAGATCAGGTTCGGGCCGAAGTGATACAGGAACGAGCCGCCATAGGTCTTGCTGTCCAGCGGCCAGCCGACGGTGTGTTCCACCAGGCCGGGCTTGTGGTTCTCCGCCGGGATTTCCCACAATTCCTTGATGCCGATGGCGTAGGTCTGCGGATCGTGGCCCTGGCGCAGGTTGAAGCGCGCGATCAGCCGCTTCGACAGCGAGCCGCGGCAACCCTCGGCGAACAGCGTGTAGCGCGCGCGCAGCTCCATGCCGCGCTGGAAATTGGCGCCGGGTTCACCGTTCTTGCCGATGCCCATGTCGCCGGTGGCGACGCCCACCACGCGGCCGTCCTCCTCCAGCACCTCCGCGGCGGCGAAGCCGGGGTAGATCTCCACGCCCAGCGCTTCCGCCTGCTGCCCGAGCCAGCGGCAGACATTGCCGAGGGAGACGATGTAGTTGCCGTGGTTGTGCATCTGCGGCGGCGTGGGCAGGCGGTATGCCTTCGTCGCGGTCAGGAACAGGAAGCGGTCGTCGGTGGCTGGTGTCTCCAGCGGCGCGCCCTGCTGCTTCCAGTCGGGCAGCAGCTCGTTGAGCGCGCGCGGCTCCAGCACCGCGCCGGAGAGGATGTGGGCACCGATTTCCCCGCCCTTTTCCACCAGGCAGACCGATGCGTCCGGCGCCAGCTGCTTCAGGCGGATCGCCGCGGCCAGGCCGCTGGGGCCGCCGCCGACGATCACCACGTCGAATTCCATCGCTTCGCGGGGGGGCAGGTCCTCCGCCATGTGCTGCATCCTCCTGGGCTGTCGGGGCGCAAACTAGGCAGGAACGGCGGGGCTGTCACACCGGGCGGGTGCGACAGCCAAGGCCCTGGCAGACGGGAGATCGCTTGACCTTACCATCAGACAGACTTTATTCCTTAAACGGTTTAGTTGAAGCAAGGGGATTCTCCTTTCAAACCACTCTTGCAGAATCAAATTCAAAGGCACTCGGCTCCAGGGAGATCCAGCCAGGGGTGGCGCAATGTTTCGCTTCCTCTATTTGTTCTCGTGTTACGTCCTTAGCATACGACTTCGATCAGGTCGTGTGGTGACCCGAGGCAGGCGCAGGATGCCGAAGTATGTTGCCAATTGGTTCTCCCCTGTCGTACAGCTACGCACAGATCTTGTCATTACCCGGATGAGGCACTATGATGTGGTTCCGTTCCAAACAGGACGGCACCATTGATACGGTCAACATGCCTCAGATACGGAAGTACAAGTGGATAGCCATAGTATGTCTACCGGTGATTGTCGTTCTCTATATATTCTATCCCAGCGGGCCTATAAATCATTCATATGCGATAAACCAAATTGCACGGAGCCAACTAAATTCAACGGGTCGTTACATAGATTGGAAATACATAAACGGATTTCCTCGAGGAAATGATGAATACATAGTCATAGCAAGCGCCAGGCACGAGATTTTATCGTGCCTTGAGCAGAAAGATCTTATTCTTGGTTATAAAGACTTATTCCCGAGTGAGTTTCGAGATTTCAATCCAATTTTCCAAAGCTCGAAATGTGATTCTCATCACTATGTTTGGTACAAAAACGGATTAGCGGGAGCCCTTAAAGGGGACAGGACTGTTGAGTTGATCGGATTTGTGCAGGGGCCATCCCCACCGATCGATGAACAGTGCTTGTTCCGCAAATCTGAACAGGGGTGGATTTTGCAAGGGTGTCGCCAAAGCTAAGCAGAATGCACAGGTTCTCGTAGTTACAGATTCATGTACCGGCTTTCGAGATAAGGGATTAGCTCACGAAGATCGACACCGTCGCCCTTCGATTGATTGCATCTGGGATGAGCGAGTTGCAGGTTCCCTCGCTCATTGCCGCCGCCCCAGGTGAAGGGGATGCGGTGATCCACATGCAGGCGGGGAAGGTCGAGCGCGTTTCCGCACAAGGCGCAGATGCCAGCCTGCTCCTCATACAGTTCAATGATGACGTGCGCCATGAACGGGCGCCGCCTGACCGGCGCTAGTTTGTTCAGGATCGCGGAGCACTCCTCGGCGACGAGCCAGAGACCGTTCCATGAGGTCATTTCGATGCGGGCAATCTCGTCCGCTATCTCGTGAATCCTTTTCCGACTCATGCGGCCCTCGCATTCTCGGCTATAGTGCGGCTCCGGCGCAGCCGGGTCCGAAGGCGCTTGGCGCGCGCTTCCAAATCCCGACTGTCAAGGATTTTTAAGGCACTCTCCAAGATTGAGAGGATGGCGTCGATATCATTGACGAGTCCAGCAAGCTCGCTGTCGCTCTGCGTATTTATGCCGCGCGAACGGGACAAAATGCGCTCGAGCCGCTCCTCGAACGATGGCTCGCGTTGCTCGATCACTTGAACCTGTTGGGGCGCAGGCGCGGACCACAGGCTCTGAATCCATGAGAACATAACGGCGGACGGTTTCGAAAAACTATCGCAAAGTCAACACTAAATTTTCCGCGTTACATCCCAGGGTTCTACGCCAAACCCTTGAAATTTCTGAAACCTAATAATTCCAATAACTTAGGGTGCGTCGTTCCGGGCTGCAACAGGGCCAGCATCCACGCCAGATACGTGTCGCCCCAGCCGGCCTGCTTGAACTTGCTGCGCAGCGCGGCCTTCTGTGTCCTGCTGCATGACATTCAGCGCGATGTGGCGCGGAATGGCCAGGTTGTGTGGGCCGTTGTCCATCCAGCTGCGGTCCTGGTCTTCGTTCAATCCGATTGGCTGCGCCCCGGCGCCGCCGCGATAAGCAGCCTCGGTTGCCGGGACAGCGCCGCCCCGCAACTGCACCCCTGGCCAGACCGGCGTCGAGCATCCAAATGCCGGGCAACTGTCGCCTTGCGACGTGGGAATGCCTGCTAGCATCGACCAACGGCCTGGTCTCACCCCTGGATTTTTGCCGCCACGGAGAGCGCAATGCGGCGCGCAGGTTTGCATCGGCAGGCGCATGCGCCTCGGCCGCCTCGCCTGCGCAGACTGCCCCCAATAGCGATCGGCCGAACATGACTCATCTTCCTGACAGCGCCGCCTCGGAACTGCTGACGCCGGAGCAGATGGGCCGCGCCGACGCGGCCGCGCCGCGCCTCGGCGTGCCAGGCCAGGTGCTGATGGCGAACGCCGGACGCGCCGTCGCGCGCATGGTGCAGCGGCGCTACCGGCCCTGCCGCACCCTTGTGCTGTGCGGACCCGGCAACAACGGCGGCGACGGCTATGTCGCCGCACGCCTGCTGGCACAGCAGGGCTGGCCGGTTTCGGTGGCCGCGCTGGCGGACCCGCGCGCCGGCTCCGACGCGGCCTGGGCGGCGCGTCACTGGCATGGGCCGGCGGCGGACTTCACTCCGGCCAGCGCCGCGCGTGCCAGCCTGGTGATCGATGCGGTGTTCGGCGCCGGCCTGGCGCGGGACGTGGATGGCATCGTGGCCGATACGCTGCGTGCGGCGCGCCGCATCGTCGCGGTGGATGTGCCGAGCGGGGTGGACGGAGCAACGGGGCAGGTGCGCGGCTACGCGCCGCAGGCGGAGCTGACGGTGACGTTCTTCCGCCTGAAGCCCGGACATCTGCTGCTGCCGGGCCGGGACCTGTGCGGCGCGCTGCACCTCGCGGATATCGGCCTGCCCGCGGCCGTGCTGCCGGAGATCCAGCCGGACAGCTTCGCCAACGGTCCCGCCTTGTGGAACCTGCCCACCCCCGCCACCGATGCCCACAAATACGCCCGCGGCCACGTCACCGTGCTCGGCGGCCCGGTCATGACGGGTGCAGCGCGCATGGCGGCGGACGCGGCGCGCCGCGCGGGCGCCGGCATGGTCACCATCGCCGCATCCGGCAATGCCGACGTGTACCGCACCGGCTCGCCCGGGCTGATCGTCAACGAGTCTCCGCTGCCCGAGCTGCTGCAGGACGAGCGGCGCACGGTATGGGTCTGCGGCCCGGGCCTCGGCATCGACGGCGTGCGCGCCGCATTGCCCGTGCTGCTGGCGGCGCGGCGCAGCGTGGTGGCAGACGCCGACGTGTTCTCCGCCTTCGCCGGCAACCCGGACGGGCTGCGCGGTGCGGCCGTGCTGACGCCGCACGCCGGGGAATTCTCCCGGGTCTTCGGCTCGCCCGGGGACGACCGCGTGGCCGCGGCGCGGGCCGCCGCGGCACGCACCGGCGCCGTGGTGCTGCTGAAGGGCGCCGACACCATCATCGCCGCGCCGGACGGGCACGCCGCGATCAACGCCTCCGCCCCGCCTTGGCTGGCTACCGCGGGGGCGGGCGACGTGCTGGCGGGCATCATCGCCGGGCTGCTGGCGCAGGGCATGCCGGCGTGGGAATCCGCCGCAGCCGCGGCCTACCTGCATGGCCGCGCCGCGGCACTGCACGGTCCGGGACTCATCGCCGAGGACCTGCTGCCCGCACTCTCACGTGTGATCGAGGCGGCTACAAAGCCTCCCACTTTGCCGGCGCTCACCATATGATACCGGCAGTTACAGGAGAGCACGGTCCCCATGAGTGACGCCGCCACCACCAGCCTGCTGGACCGCGCGATCCGCCGCATCACCACCGCCTGGCGCGACATGGCGGCCAGCGTGGCGGGGGAGGAGGACGAAAGCCTCGAAGCGCAGATGCGCGCCTGCCTGGACGGGCGCGGCGGCGAGGTCAGCGCGCGCAACCGCGCGGCCAGGCTGGCGCAGAGCTACCTGGCGCTGGACGAGGCCGGACGGACGCACTTCCTGCAGATCCTGGCCGGCTTCGACTCCGACCCCGACGCCGTCGCGCGGGCCTACGAAGCGGTGCAGCAGGCGGCGGATATCGCCGAACGCGCCACTGCCAAGGCGGCGCTGCGCAAGGCGCTGGAACCGCCGCGGCTGAAGCTGCTGACGCAGTTCACCAGCATTCCCGAGGGGCCGAAATTCCTGGTCGATCTGCGCGCCTTCCTGCTGAGCGTGCGCAAGGACGACAAGCTGCTGGCGGCGCTGGAATCCGACCTGCGCGGGCTGCTCGCCGCGTGGTTCGACATCGGCTTCCTGGAACTGGCACGGATCGACTGGAATTCTCCCGCAGCGCTGCTGGAGAAGCTGGTGGATTATGAGGCCGTGCACGCCATCCGCTCCTGGCGCGACCTGAAGAACCGGCTGGATTCCGACCGCCGCTGCTATGCGTTCTTCCACCCGCGCATGCCGGGCGAGCCGCTGATCTTCGTCGAGGTGGCGCTGGTGAAGGGGCTGGCCGGCAGCGTGCAGGGGCTGCTGGACGAGAAGGCGCCGGTGCTCGATCCGCAGGAGGCGGACACCGCGATCTTCTACTCGATCAGCAACTGCCAGCAGGGGTTGGCGGGGATCAGCTTCGGCAACTTCCTGATCAAGCGCGTGGTAACGGAACTGTCGAACGAGTTCCGCAACCTGAAGACCTTTGCCACGCTGTCGCCGATCCCGGGCTTCCGCCGCTGGCTGGATGAGCAGCTGGCGGCGAACGAGCCGGATTTGCTGTCCGATGAGGAGGCGAGCAGCCTGATGTCGGCGCTGCCGGCGGAGCACGGTGCCGCGGCGCTCGCGGGCATCCTGGCCAGGCGCCACTGGTGGAAGGAACCCGGCCTGCGCAAGACGGCGGAGCCGGTGCTGATGCGGCTGTGCGCGCGCTACCTGCTGGTGGAGACCGGGCGCGGCAATCCGAAGCGGGCGCGCGATCCGGTGGCGCATTTCCACCTGTCGAACGGCGCGCGGGTGGAGCGGATGACGCTGTGCGGCGACACCTCGGACAAGGGGGCGAAGGAGAGCGCCACGCTGATGGTGAACTACCTGTACGATCCCGGGAAGATCGAGGACTGGCACGAGGACTACGCCGGCGAGGGCAAGCGCAACGCCTCCACCACGGTGCGCAAGCTGGCGCGGGGGTGGAGCTAGGCCGGACGGAATCCTATGCCTGGGTCAGGATTACCCGTGATTTCCAGCCTGTGGTGACGACGCCAGCAACCGCTCGATGGCAGCCACAAAGCGGTCCGCGGTTGCGATTGCCTCCGCGGCATCTTCTGGCGAGACGACCGCATCCTCGCCGAGCGCATAATCGGCCACGGATTTGAGGTCATAGGCGTCGGTGAGAAATCGCCTCAGCTCGGGGCCGATTGTGGGCTCCTCCCGTGCTCTGGCCCCGAATTGGCTGCGTACGCCCGAATGCGTCTTCGGCGCACGCCCAGTCCGCTCAAAGATGAAGGCCTGCGCCGCATGGAATCCGGCAAGGTATGCGGTTCGGCCGGCTTCGTCCGCCAGCGCAATCCCCAGCATCGCCCGCGCCTTGCCAAGCTCCTGGCGAGCCTTCGCCAGATGCAGCGCCGCTTCGGGCGTCACAGTTCCACACCGTCCAGGCGTATTTCGTGCATGAGAGGCGTGCGCTCACGCCAGGCACCGGCCTTGAACGGCATCGGATGGATGACAGCGCCGGTGTCCTCGATGATGTCGGTCACCAGCGGAACCAGGCGGCGTACTTCCTTGCGCCGGTCGGCGAGGTCCCGCAGGAAGATTGCGATGTCATAGTCCGAATCGGCGCGCCCCTCCCCGCGTGCGCGCGAGCCGAACAGCACCACGCGCTCAACCCGGTCGCCAAAGATGCGATCCACGGCGGAGCGAAAGCGATGCAGGACGGGGTCGTCCTGCGGCGGAAGGCTGCTGCCTGCGTCCATTGCGTCAGCATAGGACCAAACCCGCCGGCCCGGCGACCCGGTTCCCCTCTCCACCCCACCGGCGGCGAGGGGAACCCGCGTGCTACATCCCCAGCACGTCCATCATCGAGTAAAGCCCCGGCTTGCGGCCGTGCACCCACTGCGCCGCCCGCACCGCCCCGGTGGCGAAGGCGCGCCGGTCGAACGCCCGGTGGGTCAGCGCGATGTGCTCGGTGCCGCCGGCGAAGATCAGCGTGTGCTCGCCCACCACCTGGCCGCCGCGCAGCGCCGCGAAGCCGATCGCCCCGGTCTTGCGCGCGCCGGTATGGCCGTGCCGGCCGCTCTCCATCACGTCCTCCAGCCGGATGCCGCGCCCCTTGGCCACCGCCCGGCCCATGCCGATCGCGGTGCCGGACGGGGCATCGACCTTCTGCCGGTGATGCATCTCCACGATCTCCGCGTCGTACTGCTCGCCCGGCAGCGCCGCCGCCATGCGCTCCGCCAGCGCCAGCACCAGATTCACCCCGGCGGAGAAATTGGCCGCGTACACCACGGGGATCCGCCGAGCCGCCGCCTCCACCGCCGCCTCGTCCGCGGCCGACAGGCCGGAGGTGCCAAGCACCCATGGCTTGCCGGCGGCGGCCAGCGCGGCGGCGTGCGGCTGCGCGGTGGCGGCGTTGGAAAACTCCACCACGACATCCGACGCCACGGCCAGGGTGGCGATGTCCGGCAGGCGTTCGGCGCCCGCCGGCAGCGCGCCGGCACCAGCCGGGCGGCCGATGCCGCCGCTGAGCGTCGCTCCCGCCGCAACCACCTCCTCCGCCAGCAGATGGCCCATGCGGCCGGTGATGCCGGCGATGCCGATGCGCAGCGTCATGCGTGCCTCCTCATCCCAGGTTCAGCCGGCTGCGGAACGCCTCGTTGCCCAGGCTGAATTCCTGCCCCGCCAGGTCGTCCGCGGCCGGCGTGCAGAGATACACGATCGCCGCCGCCGGATGCGCCACCGGGGTCAGCTTCTCGCGCGGGATCCGGCTGATCTGGTTCACTCCGGACGCACGGATGATCACCTGCATGTCGGTGTCCGTGGTGCCCGGCTGGAAGCCGAACACGCGGATGCCCTGTCCGGCATGCTCCAGCGCGATGGCGCGGGTCAGCATGGCGAGCCCCGCCTTGCCGGTGCAATACGCGCTCCAGCCCTCCAGCGGCCGCATCGCCGCGCCGGAGGAGACGTTGACGATGGTGCCGCCGCCCGCGGCGATCATGTCCGGCAGCACGGCGCGGATCGCGTGGTAGGCGCCGACCAGGTTGATCTGCACGTTGCGCGCCCATTCCGCCGGGTCGCTATCGGCGATGCTGGCGATCGGCTCGATGACGCCGGCATTGTTCACCAGCACGTCGAGCCGGCCGAACCGGCTGCGCGTCTCCGCCACCGCTCGCTGCATGGACGCATAATCCGACACGTCGCAGGCCAGCGCCGCCGCCTTGCCGCCGTCAGCGGCGATCCGCCGCGCCACCTGCTCCACCCGCGCCCCGTCGCGCGCCAGCAGCATCACCGACGCCCCCGTTCGGCCGAGTGCCAATGCCGCCGCCTCGCCGATGCCGCGGCTTGCGCCGGTGACCAGCACCACCTTTCCCGTCAGTTCGGCCATGCGCGCTTCTCCCGCTTCTGCTGCCTCTGCGCTTTACGGGAGGCGGGCGGCGACCGCAAATTGCGCGGAGCAACCAGGGGAGCGGGACGATGCGGGTATCCACGGTGCTGCCGGTGGCGGATTGGCGGGAATGCGGGCCGGCGGCACGCCAGGCCGAGGAAGACGGCTTCGACAGCGTGCAGAGCAACGAGCTGCGGCACGATCCCTTCGCACCGCTGGCCTTCGCCGCGCTGGCGACCGAGCGGGTGGATTTGGTCACCTCGGTCGCGATCGCCTTCCCGCGCAGCCCGATGATCGTGGCCAACCAGGCCTGGGACCTGCACCGCCATTCGCGCGGGCGCTTCGTGCTGGGGTTGGGCAGCCAGGTGAAGGCGCATAACGAGCGGCGCTTCAGCGTGCCGTGGATCGCGCCGGCTGCGCGGCTGGGCGAATATGTCGAGGCGACGCGGGCGATCTTCCGCTGCTGGGAATACGGCGAGAAGCTGAACTTCCATGGCAAGCACTACAACTTCACGCTGATGACGCCGGAGTTCTCGCCCGGTCCGCAGGGGCTGGCGTTGCCGGCGGTGGCGATGGCGGCGGTCGGGCCGCTGATGCTGAAGACCGCGGCGCGGGTGGCCGACAGCGTGCGGCTGCATGGCTTCGCCACGCGCGCCTACCTGGAGCAGGTGGTGCGCCCGCTGCTGGCGGAGGAGCTGGCCGCCGCGGGCAAGTCGTTCGAGCATTTCGAGATCACCGGCGGCGGCTTCGTCGCCACCGGTCCGGACGAGGCAGCGGTGCGCGCAGCGGCGGAGAAGCTGCGCTACCGCGTGGCGTTCTACGGCTCCACCCCGGCCTATCGCGGCGTGTTCGACCTGCACGGGCTGAGCGACCTCGGCGTGAAGCTGACGGAGATGTCGAAGCAGGGCGCGTGGGACCGCATGGCGGCACAGGTGTCCGACGAGGTGCTGGACCTGTTCACCGCCCGCGCGCCGTACGAGGGCATTGCCGAGGCGATCGAGCGGCGCTTCGGCGGCGTGGTGGACAGCGTGTCGCTGGAGTTTTCCTCCGGCACCCCGGCTTCGGTGCGGCGGGAGGTGGTCGCGGCGGTGCAGCGCATTCCCAGCCGGTTCAAGGGCTTCGCCACGCAGAGTGCGGCCGGACACTGACCCGCCGGTCAGGCCGCCGGTCTCAGCAGATGGTCCCGCTTGGGCCGAGCTGCGCCGGCAGCGCGACGATGGCTTTCATGGCTGGCAGGCCGGCAATCCGGTGGGCAACTCATGCCGGCGAATTTGACCGGAAGACGCCCACGGGTCCCTCTCCGCCCTTTAGGGCGGAGAGGGACAGGGAGAGGTGGGGACCCTCCGCCCTGCCGATCTGCCGCCGGATCAGACGTCCGGCCCGCACTTGCTCGTCCAAGTTTCGGGCTTTTGGCGTTGGCGTGGAGCCCCACTCACCCTGTCCCTCTCCACCCCGGCGGGGCGGAGAGGGAACCCCCTGCCCGCCGGCCGGCGCCAATCCGCTCGCCGACGCGACGCTCCACCAGATTGACGTGACGCCGACGCAACGCTCCGACAGATCAACGTGATGCCGGCGCAAAATCCGCGGGCTGGCAGCGCAATCGTTGCTTGGGGACCGGACAGAAAAAATGCCCCCGGCTTGAGCCGGGGGCAAGTAATACAGGGAGGCTTCACGTCTGGGAGACGCAGGGACCGAAGGCCCCTTTCCAGCCACGGGGGCTAGAACACTGGCGGCAGTGCCGCGCTAATCCGTGCAGCCAAAGTAGTGGGCCTCGAGGCCAATGTGCATCGCCAAATCCCGGCATCCGCCATGCCGGTCGCGCATGTCACTGAATCGACGCCCCGCAGTGTCCAGTGCCACGGCTCCGGCGCGGCACCGGCCCAGGACCAATGTCGCGGCAACGGCTCCGGCGCGGGTCCGGCCCAGGCCCGCTGCCGCGGCACCGGCACCGGCACCGGCATCGGCACATCCGGATCAGTGCATCTCCGCCAGGCGCGCCAGCAGGAAGTCGCGGAAAACCGCGACGCGCTTGGAATTCCGCAACTCCTCCGGATAAACGAAGAAGACATCCACCTTCGGCGCCTTCAGCTCCGGCAGGATGCGCACAAGGTCCGGATTCTCGTTGACCACATAGTCCGGCAATGCACCAATCCCCAGCCCGGAACGGATGGCCAGCAGCACCGCCTGGGTGCTGTTCACCTCCAGCAGCGCCCGCCGCGGACTGCCCGGCCGGCGGCCGGCCTCGGCCAGCCAGTTGATGTCCGAAACCGGCGGGTGGTAATCGCCGAACAGGACCAGCTTGTGCGCATCCAGGTCTTCCGGCCGCTGCGGCACGCCGTATTGCTTCAGGTAGTCGGGCGAGGCGCAGACATGCCACTGGATGCCCATCAGGTGCCGCTGCACCAAGTCGGGCTGCTTCGGCTGGTGCATGCGGATCGCCACGTCCGCCTCGCGCATCGCCAGATCCAGGTCGGCATCGTCCAGCAGCAGGGAAATCGATACGTCGGGGTAGGCTTCCAGGAATCCATGCAGCCGCGGCGCCAGCCAGGAGGCGCCGAACCCCATCGTCGTGGTCACCTTCAGCCGTCCGGCCGGCTTGTCCTTGCTTTCCGTCAGCAGCGCCTCGGTGATCGCCAGCTTGGCGAAAACGTCCCGCACCGTGCGGTTCAGCGCCTCACCTTGCTCGGTCAGGATCAGGCCGCGGGCATGGCGGTGGAACAGCGGCACCTGCAACGCTTCCTCCAGTGCCGAGATCTGCCGCGACACGGCCGACTGGCTGAGGTTCAGCGTGTCCCCGGCATGCGTGAAGCTGCCAGCCTCCGCTACGGCGTGGAACACCCGTAGCTTGTCCCAATCCATCATTCAGCCTCTCCCAGAAGCGTCCGATCGTGCACCGGACGCCAGTCCCTGTCGCGCCTTGTTGCGTGGAGGCCGGCGCGGGCCGACAACCTAACGGAGTTTTCCGTGCTTCGTGCCGTTAATCCCGGCCTTTCCGCCAGTATCCGCCTAATCTGCCGCCAAAGCCGGCGATTCGCCCTGCTCGGCGAGGAATTTTTCTGCCTCCAGCGCCGCCATGCAGCCGGTGCCGGCGGCGGTGACCGCCTGGCGGAACACCTTATCCTGCACGTCGCCCGCAGCGAACACGCCGGGAACCGAGGTGCGGGTGCTGCCGGGCACGGTCTGGATGTAGCCCTGCTCGTCCATCCCCACCTGGCCGGCGAAGATCGCCGTGTTCGGCGTGTGGCCGATCGCGACGAACACGCCGTCCACCGCCAGGTCGCGGGTCGCACCCGTCCTCGCATGCTTCAGGCGCAGTCCGGTGACCACCTCCGGCGTGCCGCCGGCCAGGATTTCGTCCGGCACGTGGTCCCAGACGACGCCGATCTTCGGGTTGGCGAACAGCCGGTGCTGCAGGATCTTCTCCGCCCGCAGCGTGTCTCGGCGGTGCACCAGGGTCACGTGGTCGGCATGGTGCGTGAGGTACAGCGCCTCCTCCACCGCGGTGTTGCCGCCGCCGATCACCGCGACCTGCTTGCCGCGGTAGAAGAACCCGTCGCAGGTGGCGCAGGCGGAGACGCCGCGGCCCTGCAGCCGCTGCTCCGATTCCAGGCCGAGCCAGCGGGCCTGGGCGCCGGTGCGATGATGACGGAGTCGGCGAGGTAGGTGTCGCCGCCATCGGTGCGGCAGCGGAAGGGGCGGGCGGAGAAATCCGCCTCGATCACCAGGTCGTCCACCATGATGGTGCCGACATGGCGGGCCTGCTCCAGCATCTGCTCCATCAGCCAGGGGCCCTGGATGACCTCGGCAAACCCGGGATAGTTCTCGACATCGGTGGTGATCATCAGCTGGCCGCCAGGCTGCAGCCCGGCAACCAGGGTCGGCTGCAGGCTGGCGCGGGCGGCGTAGATCGCGGCGGTGTATCCGGCGGGACCCGCGCCGACGATCAGCACGCGGGTGTGGTGGGTCTGGGGCATGAAGTGGTTCCGGGCTGCCAACCCGGCAACATATTGGCCGTGCCGCATGGCAGGCAAGCAACATGCCGGCAACGCAGCGCTTCGCGTTTTGCTGGAAGGCCGGAGGATTCCGCCCCCTGGCATGGCCGGGCGTTTTACCTCTCCCGCTTCGCTCCGCTCCGCGCGTCGGTCCGCTTCGCGGCCCAGCGCCGCAAAGCGGGAGAGGCCATTCCGCCGGGCGGCACGCCCGGCCAAGTTGCGACGTCAGGCCTTCCAGCCGCCCATCCGGCAGATCAGCCGCCAGTGCTCCGGCGAAATCGGCATCACCGACAGCCGCGACATCCGGATCAGTGCGATCTCCGCCAGCTTCGGCTCCGCCTTGATCGCCGCCAGCGTGACCGGTTTCGGCATCGGCCCCACCGCCTTCATGTCCACGCACACCCAGTCGCCCGACTCGGCGGTGGGGTCCGGATAGGCCTCACGCGCCACTTCGACCACGCCGACGATCTCCTTCCCCACGTTGGAGTGGTAGAAGAACGCCCGGTCCCCCGCCCGCATGGCCTTCAGGTTGTTCTTCGCCATGTGGTTGCGCACGCCGGTCCAGGGCTCGACGCCATGCGCCACCTGCTGGTCCCAGGAGAACGCGTCCGGCTCCGACTTCACCAGCCAGTGTTGCGTCACGCCACGCTCTTGCCGTCCTTGAATACGGCGCGATAAGGACGGATGACGACGCTCTCGAACAGCCCGGCCTTGGCGTAGGGATCGGCGGCGGCGAAGGCCTCGGCTTCGGCCCGGTCGGCCATGTCCACCAGCAGCAGACTGCCGCAGGGCTTGCCCTCGGCGTCCAGCGACGGGCCGGCCTCGACCAGCTTGCCCTGGTGCGCCTGCAAATGCTCCAAATGCGCCGGCCGGGTTGATTGACGTAGCTCAATGCGGCCGGGCTTATCGGTGCAGATGATGCTGAACAGCATGAAGTTTCCTCCAGGGCGTTCCCGGGCAACCGGAATGGCCCCACACTAGGGCAAAGCCGTCCCGCTTCAACCCCGGGAACGCCCAGGCAAAGGTAGATCGAGTGGACGCGCACTCTGCCACCGCTGCATCGCCCCCGCAGGGGCGCTCCTTGCACCGCTTCGCCAATCCCGGGCAGTTCCTGCGCCTGTCCGGCGTGCTGCTGCCCTGGGTCACGCTGGCTGGCCTGTTGCTGACCGCGACCGGCATCGTCTGGGGGCTGTTCTTCGCCCCGGCCGACTGGCAGCAGGGCGACGCCGTCCGCATCATGTACGTGCACGTGCCCGCCGCCTGGCTGGCCTCCAGCGGCTACCTGGCGCTGGCGGTCTGCTCGCTGTTCTCGCTGGTCTGGCGGCATCCGCTGGCCGACCTGGCGGCGGTGGAGATCGGCCCGGTCGGCGCGCTGTTCGCCGGGCTGTGCCTGGCCACCGGCAGCCTGTGGGGCAAGCCGATGTGGGGCGCCTGGTGGGTGTGGGATGCGCGCCTGACCTCGGTGCTGGTGCTGTTCTTCCTCTACCTCGGCCATATCGCCCTGGTGCGCGCCTTCGACGATCCGACCCGCGGCTATCGCGCCGGCGCCATCCTGGCCCTGGTCGGCGCGGTGGACCTGCCGATCATCAAGTTCAGCGTGGACTGGTGGAACACCCTGCACCAGCCGGCCACCATCAGCCTGACCAGCGCGCCGACCATGTACCTGCCAATGCTGTGGCCGCTGCTGTTCACCGCCATCGGGTATTCACTGGTGTTCGCCGCCATCGTCATGGCCCGGCTGCGCGCCGCGGTGATGGAACGCCGCATCCGCGGCCTGCTGATGGCCCGCGCCGCGCACGACGCCGCGAGGGAAGCGCTATGACCCACCTGCCCTACATCGCCGCGTCCT
>Ga0187809_10000172_pt1 | contig 42343 bp, 45 predicted proteins | sample NC_wetland_sal_i_8_FD_132415 | JGI IMG/M metagenome (GOLD analysis project Ga0187809, IMG submission 132415) | Wetland sediment microbial communities from Neuse River Estuary, North Carolina, USA - ASW_4 | ecosystem: Environmental > Aquatic > Freshwater > Wetlands > Sediment | place: USA: North... | reverse complement strand
TCGCCCGAGCTGGGGCGTGGCGTTGACGGGGTCGGCGCCGGGGATCGGGTGACGGTCGACGGTGGCAGCGGCCGCACCGAGCAGTTCGCCCTCGATCTCGGCGCGGCTCTTCAGCCAGATCTGATCGACGTCGTCGGACCAGAGCGTGAAGACGCTCACGCTGTCGGCTGCAGCGGTGATCGCGTCGAACTGCTCGAACAGCATGTCCCAGCTCAAGTGCTCGAACACGCGCTGGCGCATTTCGTACGCCGGTTCGACGTCGAGCGTCACGCGTGTCACGGCGCCGAGCGACCCGAGCCCGACGACGACGCCGTCGAAGTCCGGGTCGCCCCTCGAGAGCGTTGTGAGCTCGCCGCGCGACGTCATCAGCTCGATCGCGGCGACCTGAGTCGCGAGGTTTCCGTTCCGGCTCCCCGACCCGTGGGTGGCCGTTGCGATCGCGCCGCCGACCGAGATGTGCGGAAGCGACGCGAGGTTGCGGAGCGCCAGTCCCTCTTCGCGCAGCCTGTCGGCCAACTGCGAATAGGTCAGGGAAGCCGGCACGGTGACGGTCCCCCGGTCGACGGTGATCTCACCCGGGAGTCCCTCGAGCGTGATCAGCTCTGGCGCGTCGGCAATGTCGCTGAACGAGTGCCGTGTGCCGAGCACGCGCACACGCCCCGCACGCACGACAATCTCGCTCAGTTCGTCCAGCGACGACGGGCGGTGCACCACCTCCGCCCGATAGGTGTAGTTCCCGCTCCAGTTCGTCGTCACGTCCGTCGAGACTACGACCTCCGGCAGATCTGCCCTGCCGTGTCGAACTGGGCTCGACCCAGTGGCGGCTTCCCCCCGGGCCTATCTCCGCTCGGTGTCTGTCTTGGCGGAGTTGCATGGCATCGCATGGTTGGCCGTCGGGCATGGTGCCGGGCAACCTCGGCGTCCAGCTCGACATCATGAAGACTCGCAGGATCCAGCCACGAACTGACGGGCCTCGGCGACTGCTTCAACACCTGCCTCGCGAACTTCGTCATCCACGGCACGACCAAAGGCCTGAACACGAGCTGCGACGCGACCGCAGTCGTCATGCCACCGTTTCCGTTGTCTGGCTGAACTTGGTCGGTTGGGTCAGCTCAGCCGGGAAGCCCGCGACGCCATGTCGGAGTAGATCCGTCGGGCCGACGCACGCCAGGCGCTGGGCGAGAGCTCGTGTGCTTCTGCGGGTTTCTCCGGCGCTCGATCCGCATCTGTCCTGATGTTCGCCTTTCACAGGGGGGTGATCCTCGGGTCACACCGGGAGGTGTCGGTCAGCATGGCCGCAACGCCGAAGCTTGAACTCCCACGGCAAGCAGCAGCGCTTCGGCGTGTTCGCGGCGCCGCGACCGAAACGTTCGCCGGCCGGCGCGCGCTGCCCGTGCTGGCGGTTTGGTCGCTGCTGGTCGTGCTGGTGGCGAAATGCGCTCTGAGCTTCGCGTTTGCCGGCCGTTACGGCTGGCATCGGGATGAGCTGTACTACGCGGTCGCCGGACGGCATCTGCAGGGTGGATACGTGGACTTCGCGCCCGTGACGGCGCTGCTCTCGGCGGCGGCGCGAATGCTGTTCGGCTGGTCGCTGGTCGGCTTCCGGAGCTTGGCGATCCTCGCCGGCGCGGCCACGGTCGTGCTGGCGGCGCTCATCGCTCGGGAGCTCGGCGGCGGCCGGCGCGCGCAGGTGGTCGCGGCCGCGCTCGTCGCGTTCTCGCCCCGCCTCCTGGCATCGAACGGGCTGTTCCAGCCGGTCGCGTTCGACCTGACCGCAACGATGCTCGTCCTCTGGCTTGCGCTACGGCTGGCGCTCGGGCGTGGCTCCTGGCTCTGGCTCGGCGTCGCGGTCGGTGTGGGCCTGGAGACGAAGTACTCGCTCGCGGTCGTGCTCGTGCTGCTCGTCGCGGGCTTCGTCGCCTGGCGCAGGGACGTACTTGCATCGCGCGGCTTGGCTCTCGCCGTTCTCGTCGCCGGGGCGCTCATGGTGCCGAACTTGCTCTGGGAGGTGGCACACGGCTGGAGCAGCGTGCACTTCTACCTCCACCCGCCGCCCAGCGCGAGCGCCGAGACCCGGCCGCAATACCTCAACAATCTGCTGGCGCAGCTGAACTACGACGTTGTCGTGGTGGCGGTCGCGGGCGCGGTGATGCTTCTCCGCGATCGGCGGCTGCGGCCGCTCGGCCTCACGGTGGTGGGCGTGCCCGTTGCCTATCTCCTGCTCAATGGGAAGTCGTACTACGCGGGGCCGGTTGTTCTGTTCGCGCTAGCGGCAGGCGCGGTGCCCCTCGCGCAGTGGGCAAGACGGGGCTGGCGGCTCGCCGCGCTCGGCGCGCTCGCCGTCGGATGGGCGGTGACGCTCTACTTCATGTTGCCGACGAATCTGCCCGTCCTGCCGCTGCACTCAGCGATCCAGCAGGGCGTGGTCAAGGCGCGCAGCGACTACCAGGACGAGCTCGGTTGGCCCGCCCTCGCCGCCCAGGTGGGAAGGCTGTCGGGTGGTGCAAGCGTCGTGGTGACGAGCAACTACGGCGAGGCTGGGGCGCTCGAACTCTTCGGGCACGGCCTGCCACCGGTCGCCTCCGCGGCCGTGACCCTCCGCTACTGGCGACCAGCAGTTGTCGGACGACGCGCGATCCTCGTCGGCTTCCCGAAAGCCAAGGCCTCCGGCTTCTGCCGAGGCTACACGCTCCTCGCCCGGATCCAAATGCCGACAGCCAACCAAGAGCGCGGTCTCCCCATCGCTCGCTGCACACTCGACTCGACCCTCGCCGCCGAGTGGCCGCAGATCCTCCCAGTGACGACCCAATGAGCGCCTGCGGCAGCAGCGAATCGAGACCGCGGGTGAGGTGAGCGAGACGTCCGGAACCAGCAGCCACGCAGGGCTGAGTGTTCACGCCGGACGTGTTTCAGAGGCCCTTCGCCGCCGGGAGAACTGGGCTCAACTCGTCAAATTCGGAGTCGTGGGCGCGTCGGGCTACCTCGTCAACCTCGCCGTCTACGCCCTGCTACTCAGGGAAGCAGGGCTCCACTATGTGGCCGCAGCGACAGGCTCATTCCTGGTCGCGGCGAGCTGGAACTACTCGTGGAACCGGTCCTGGACCTTCCGCGCCCAGCGCGGCAGCTTCGGGATCCAGGGCATGCGCTTCTTCATCGTCTCCGCCACCGTCTACGGCGCGAACATCGGTCTACTCGCAGCGCTCGTCTCCTCCGGGGTCGGGAAGATCGTCGCCCAGGCGATCGCGATCATCCTCGTCACCCCGCTCAACTTTCTCGGCAACAAGCTTTGGTCGTTCCGACGCTGAGGACGCGTGCGCATGCGAGCTGCGGTCGTAGAGAACAGCACCGACGTCACCTCGTCGCCGGAGCAGTTGTTCGACTATTGCGTCGACCTGACCCGCGAACACGAGTGGAATCCGAAGCTGCGGCGGGCTGAGAAGCTGACGAGTGATCCGATCGGGGCTGGGACGAGGTTCCGAGCCGAGTTCCTGAAGGGTGACCCGATGCTGGTCGAGTACGTAGGCTTTGACCGGCCGCGAACCTGGGAATCGGTCGGTCGCTCCCGTCGGCTCGACGCCAGGACGTTTGGGAATGTGACCGCGATCGCCGATGGTGCGAAGCTCACGATGCGGATGGAGTTGCGCCCGCACGGGCTGCCGAGGTTCCTGCTGCCGCTGCTTGCCCGCTACATGCATCGACAGCAGGCGCGCAACCTCGCCTCGATCAAGACGCTGCTCGAACGTTGAGCTACGTCGGTCCTAGGCGGCGCCGGACTCGGACGCCGTCTTCGGTCCAGCGTTCTCGCCCAGCTGGCGTCTCGCCAGCACGATGCCCGCGTGCCAGCCGGGGGCGCGTCCGCCCTGCGGGAGCCGAACGGCGTCGACGTCGAGGCCGCTGCGCGTGATCAGCCAGGAGATGAACGAGTTCGAGTTCCACATCTCCCCGATCTCCAGTTCGTCGCGGCCCCAGACGGGTGTCGGCATCTCCGGTACGAGTTCGAGCAGCCGGCGCGCGTGTCCGGTGTCGTCGCTCAGGCGCTGTGGGCTCTCGACCGCCTCCGCGAGGTCGGGGATCACGCCGTCGCGCCAGCGGCGCACCTCGTAGCGGAAGAGACGCAGGCGGCCGGCTGCGCGGATCCCGACCGGGCCCTCGGCGACCACGCCTCGTTCGCCGCTCGTGCCCCATGCCGGGGCCTGCTCGATCACGAACCGACCCTCGGGCACGTGCACTTCGAGCGCTGAGTGGTAGAGGTCGGCGCGGTCTCGATGCTGCAGGCGCGCCGCGATCGCTTCAAAGACGAGCCCGTTCAGACGCACTGAGTGCCCGCCGGCGCCCAGCGGCAACCAGTACAGGTCGATCGCGGCAGCCACGGTGAAAGTAGACACGTCCTGGCTGGGCTGAGTCGCTCCCGGTGCTCGCGCTCTTGCGCTCACGGATCGAGTCGATCGTCTTTGAGGCCCTGGACATCCCGGTTCGCCGGGCCGATCTACGGGCCGATGGTGATCTTCGCAGTAGCGACGGGGCTCAGACCATCGGAGTTGTTCGGCCTTGAGCAGCGCGACGTCGATCGGCAACTCGGCGTCGTCTACATCCGCCCGCCTACGCCAACGGCCGCATTTCTCTCGCCTCACCCGACGACGAAAGAAGATGACTAGCAGCGATGAAGCGAGGCCCTCTGACGGACTCGAACCGTCGACCCTCTCGTTACCGCCGGACCGCGCGGTGCGCCTTGTCGTGCTGTTGGCCGGTGGCGCCCCCTAGCCTTGCGCTCATGGGCCGCGTGCAGCTCGAAGAACTCAGCCATTTGGGTTGCGTCGGGGTGGTTTGCGGGGTGAACTTTGCACAGCACGTCGATCGTCTCCTGTGCCTGGCGGATTCGCTCGGCGAACGTCTCGTTCATTGCGTCATCTTCTCAGTCTGACGCGGAGCGGAAACACGGGCCGTCGACGACGGCTGATCGGAGTCGTTGGACAGTCTTCAAGAGTTGATCGCTCGCCCCGAGACCGACCATCTTTAGCCCGACAACCGGTCTCTGCAACAGCTGATCGTGGTGCAGATCGAAAATGCGTTCGCAGGATCGTGGTGCGGGGAGTAGGATGGTTGCACTGGCCCTGCGTGCCAGGACGCCGGCCGAGGCCCAACGGCATCGACGCGCTATCTGACGCGCGCGAGATGAGGGACTAAGGCAAACAGAGTTCGTTACGCAGGGCTCTTTTCTCTCGGCACGGAAACGATCGCTGGTTCCAGGGTTCGGAATTGCTCCGCTGCGCGAGTCCGATCAGGCTTGACGTCGAAAGGGATGTGGTGCTTGTGGTCGCACAGACAGAGACCGAGATCGTCGATGGGATCGGCGCCGACTACGCGGCCAAGTATGGCTTCTCGAATCCTGATGAGGCGGGCGACTACTTCTTCAAGTCGGGTCGCGGCGTTTCGCACGAGGTCGTCGAGGCGATCGCGGAGCACAAGAACGAGCCGGCCTGGATGCGAAAGGTGCGGCACCGCGCGTTGGACTACTTCTTCGCGCGGCCGCTTCCCATATGGGGTGGCGATCTCACCGGCATCGACTTCGAGAACATCTACTACTACATCAAGCCGACCGAGAAGCAGGCCGAGTCTTGGGAGGACCTGCCGGCCGACATCAAGGACACGTGGGACAAGCTCGGCATCCCGGAGGCGGAGAAGAAGTACCTCGCAGGCGTCGGCGCGCAGTACGAGTCGGAGGTCGTCTACCACAAGCTGCAGGAGGACCTCACGAAGAAGGGCGTGATCTTCCTCGACACCGACACGGCGCTGCGCGAGCACGAGGACGTCTTCAAGCAGTATTTCGGGACGATCATCCCGCAGAACGACAACAAGTTCGCTGCGTTGAACTCGGCGGTGTGGTCGGGCGGGTCGTTCATCTACGTGCCGCCGGGCGTGCACATCGACATGCCTCTGCAGGCGTACTTCCGCATCAACGCGGAGAACATGGGCCAGTTCGAGCGGACGCTCATCATCGTCGACGAGGGCGCATACGTGCACTACGTCGAGGGCTGCACCGCTCCGATCTACTCGACCGACTCGCTGCACAGCGCAGTCGTCGAGATCATCGTCAAGGAAGGCGGCCGCTGCCGCTACACCACGATCCAGAACTGGTCGAACAACGTCTACAACCTCGTCACCAAGCGCGCCGTCGCGTACAAGGACGCGACGATGGAGTGGGTGGACGGGAATCTCGGGTCGAAGCTGACGATGAAGTATCCGGCGATCTGGCTCATGGGCGAGCGGGCGCACGGCGAGGTGCTGTCGATCGCGTTCGCCGGCAAGGGGCAGCACCAGGACGCGGGCGGCAAGGCCGTCCACGTCGCGCCGAAGACGTCGTCGGTGATCACCTCGAAGTCGATCTCGAAGAACGGCGGCCGTGCCGGCTACCGCGGCCTCCTCGAGGTGGCGAAGGGCGCGACCGGGTCGCGCTCGAAGGTCGTGTGCGACGCGCTGATCCTCGACGAGGAGTCGCGGTCCGACACGTACCCGTACATCAAGATCGAGGAGGACGAGGTCGACATCGGCCACGAGGCGACGGTGTCGAAGATCGGCGAGGAGCAGCTCTTCTACCTCATGTCCCGCGGGCTCTCCGAGACGGAGGCGAGCGCGATGATCGTGAGCGGCTTCGTCGAGCCGATCACGAAGGAGCTCCCGCTCGAGTATGCGGTCGAGATGAACCGGCTCATCCAGCTGCAGATGGAGGGCTCGGTCGGCTAGTGGAAGCTGAGGCGCCGCTCGCGGCGCCGACTCCAGGACGCGCGGACTTGATCCGCCGCATCCGTCTGAAATTCCAATCCATGCGTAATAGGACTGCAGCATGCACGTAGAGCACGTCGACTTCATCTCGGTATCCGTGACGGACATGCAACGCTCGGAGGCGTGGTATCGCGACACGCTCGGGCTACCGCAGTCCGGTGACGGCAACTTCCCCGAGTTCAAGCTCGGCGACAACGCCTTTCTGTACCTGATCGACCCGACTGCGATCGGCGGGGAGTTCAGCCATCCGAACAGCGCGCCGATCGCGCTGCGCGTCTCCGACGTCGCCGAGGCGCGCAAGGAGCTCGAGAGCCGCGGCGTCGAATTCGTCGGCGAGACCTACGACTCCGGCGTGTGCCACATGGCCCCGTTTTCCGATCCGGACGGCAACCGCCTCATGCTCCACCGGAGGTACGCCTCGTGATCTTCGAGACCGAACCTGGAGGCATCCGCATCCTCGGCCACCACAGGACTGCCACCCATGGCTCGAGCTGACGCTCTCGCCGCGTACGAGCGGCTCCCGATCCCGGACACCTCGGAGGAGCATTGGCGCTTCACCGACCTCGCCGGCTTCGATCCGGACTCCTTCTCGGGGTCGGCCGCCCGAACGGTGGCGGAGACAATGGTGGAGCTCGATGTCTCCGGCCGCGCGACCGTCACCGCCGACGGCATCGAGATCGAGCGTGCTCCGGAGGGCATCACTTTCGTCCCGCTGCCGGAGGACTACGAGCGGCTGTACTCGCTCGTCGGGTGGGACGAGAAGTTCGCCGCGCACAATGCGGCGATGTGGAAGCACGGCCTCCTCGTCGTCGTCCCCAAGGGCGTCGTGCTCGACAAGCCGCTGTACGTCCGCATCGCGGCGACCGGCCGCACATTCTGGCGCCTCGTCGTCGTCGCCGAGGAAGGAGCGCGCGCATCGCTCATCGAGGAGTACGCGTCCCCGACCGCCGATACGGCCGCCTACTCGAACGCGGTCACCGAGCTGTTCGTCGAGCCTGGCGCAAAGCTCGAGTACGTTTCGCTGCAGAACCTCTCCACCGAGACGTGGCACTTCGCCTCGCACCATGCTCGCGTCGAGCGCGACGCCGAGCTCGACTGGGTCGCCGGCGGCTTCGGTTCGAGGAAGGGCAAGACGCGAATCCAGAACGACCTCAACGGCCGCGGCGCGACGTCGCGGGTGACGGGCGCGTACTTCGCAGACGGCAAGCAGCATCTCGACTACGACACGTTCCAGGAGCACATCGCGCCCGACTGCACGTCCGACTTCGCGTTCAAGGGCGCGCTCCGCGACGAGGCGACGGCGGTGTGGCGCGGCATGATCCGCGTCGAGAAGGACGCGCAGAAGACGAACGCGTACCAGGAGTGCCGCAACCTGATGCTGAGCCCGACGACGCACGCGGTGCCGATCCCGGGCCTCGAGATCCTGGCGAACGACGTGCGCTGCACCCACGGGGCCACCGTCGGCCGGGTCGATCGCGAGCAGCTCTTCTATCTGATGGCACGCGGCCTGCCGAGGCCGGAGGCGGAGCGACTCATCGTCCGCGGCTTCTTCCAGGACGTGCTCGACCGGATCGAGCTCGAGCCCGTGCGCGACGCCGTCACCGCAGCGCTCGAAGCGCGCATCCCGCAGGCCTAGCCGCCGGGATTCCATCGACCGTCCGCGTGGCTGCTACCGTCCGCGGCGCATCGCTATGCGTCGTCCTGGGCGTCTCACGCGGATGCTGTGGCTCGCCGCGCTCTGCGCGGCCTCCGGCGTGGGCGCAGCCTCCGTGCTCGCGAGCCCGCCCACGCACGCGGGCAGGGCGCCCGGCCGCTGGTGCGGCGGCGTGCGCTGGAGGCTGATGACCCTGAGCGATCCCGATCGGAACCGTGTGCACCTCGACCGGATCCCGACGTCGATCTCGAACCTCGACGCGCTCAAGCCGCCGCAGACGATCGGTGACGGCCGGACGACCGGCTTCCAGCTCGTGTCGTGGCGAATGCAGACCGTCGTCGATCGCTACCGCATCGCGTCCAACGGCGAGATCGTCCTCGTCCTCTACGACATCCCGAGCGGGAAGTACATGGACGCCTATATGCCGAACCCGCTTTGCCTCGGGAAGCGCGCGCGCGACCGGTCGGGAATGATCGCGGCGCGGAATGAGCTCATGGACCACTGCCCGCGCCCGACGACGCAGTGGCAGCTGCTCGGCGCCACTGTCGACGTCTCCGGCGTCGGCTTCTGGAATCCGGTGCACACGACGCGCGGCGCACTGCCGAACGGCGCCGAGCTGCGGCCGCTCACGAACCTTTCCATCGTCACCGGCTGCGGCATCGGGACCGGCTAGGCGATGGCCGTCTGGCGGATCGGCCGCGAGCTCGAGCGTGCGGTAGCTGCAAAACGTCGGGTGCAGATCGCGCTCGTCGTCCTCATCCTCTTGCTCGGCGGGCTGCTCGCGACGGGCTTCTACAGCGCGTTCGCGCTCTATCGGTCGGCCGAGGACCGCTACATCCATCTGCTCTTCCCGCTCCGCACGCACTCGCAGGACCTCGTCACGCAGATGGTGAACGAGGAGACCGGCGTTCGCGGCTACATGATCACGTCCGACCGCCGGACACTGCAGCCGTATTTCCTCGGACGCGCCAGCGTCCGCACCGATCTCGCGAAGATCACGAAGCTGACGCAGGGACAGCCCGAGTTGCGCGCGCTCCTCGGCCCGCTGCGGACCGAAATCCAGGCGCTCGACGGGTACTTCGACCGGCAGATCACCTTCGTCGCGGACGGACGGCTCGGGCGGGCCCGCGCACGGCAGGACGTGCTCGGGGGCCAGCGGCTCTTCGGCAAGTTCCGCGCCGACGGGCGCGCGCTCGAGACCTCGATCACGGCCTTCGTCGACCGGACGCGCAACGAGGAGCGGCGCACATTCACCCGTGCGATCGGCCTCCTCGCCGCGGGCGGGATCTTCGCGCTCGGCATCGCCGTGTTCCTGATCCGCAGGGTGCCGGAGCGTCTGCGGCGCCTATACGCCGACGAGGAGCAGGCCCGCATTCGTGCAGAGCACGGTGCCAACGCGGCGCGCGCCCTCGCGCACGTCTCCGATGCCGTGGTGATGCTCGACGACGGGTCCCGCGTGCTGTCGTGGAACACTGCGGCCGAAGAGCTCTTCGGCCCGTCGGCCGAGGCCGCGCTCGGGCGGCCGGCCTCGAGCGTCTTCCCCGAGTTCGGCGTGCTGATCGAGCGCTCAGGCAGCGAGCTGACGCCCGTACGGATCGGCGGGGAGGAACGCTGGCTGGCGATCTCCGTCAGCCGCTTCGAGGGAGGCCGCGTGATCACCCTGCGCGACGCCACGGCGGAGCACACGCTCGAGCGTGCGCGGGCCGACTTCGTCACCACCGCCTCGCACGAGCTGAGAACGCCGCTGACCGCCGTCTACGGAAGCGCACGCACGCTCGTCGACCGCGGTGACGCCCTCGACGAGGCTCAGCGCCGACGCCTGCTGCGAATGATCGCGCAGGAGTCCGAGCATCTCGCCCAGATCGTCGACCAGCTGCTCGTCACGGCCCAGATCGACCGAGGCCGCCTGCGGTTGGAGGAGCGGGACTGCGACGTCGCCGAGCTCTGCAGCACCGTGATCGAGGCCGCAGATGCGCGCAAGCCCGAGTCGATCGAGCTCGAGCTGATCGCACCGTCGACGACGCGTCCCCTCCGCTGCGACCCGCCGCGCTTGAAGCAGGTTCTCGTCAACCTCGTCGAGAACGCGATCAAGTACTCGCCGGAGGGAGGTCGCGTGCGTGTGCGCATCGCGGACACGCGCGACCGCCTGCGCATCGAGGTCGAGGACCAAGGGCTCGGCATCCCGCCCTCGGAGCAGAGCCGGATCTTCGAGAAGTTCTACCGCCTCGACGCCGACATGACGCGCGGCGTCGGCGGCTCAGGGCTCGGCCTGTACATCTCGCGCGAGATCGTCGAGCAGATGGGCGGAGTGCTCTCCGTCCGCTCGCGCCGCGGCGCCGGCTCGACCTTCACGGTGACGCTGCCGCGCGTGCGGGCCGAAGCGCCGCTGGCGCGGGCCTGATCCGTCCCATCGGGGTTTTCGCCGATGGCTCGTCAGTAGATCGGCACCTATCCATAGAAAGTCCGTCGTCTCCGAAGGGAGGTGACATGTTCACGTACGTCGGGCTCATCGAGCTCACGCCCGAGGGCCGGGAGGTGCTGGAGAAGGCTCCCGAGTACCTCGAGAAGTTCCGCAAGATCGTCGAGGAGGAAGGCGGGGTCCTCGAGGACACGTTCGCGGTGATGGGGCCCTGGGACTTCCTCGCGCTCGTGAAGTACCCCGACAACGCGGCCGCGTTCCGCGCGCTCGCGAAGATCGGCAAGCTCGAGGTCGTGAAGACGGAGACCTTCCCCATCGAGAAGGTCGACGTCTTCCTCAAGGCGCTCGTCTAGGAGGCTCTACGCGCCGCGCTCGGCCGCCAGGCGCAGGCCGAAGGCGACGAGCGCGGCGCCCGTCATGCGGTCGATCGCGCGGCGGATGCGCGGGCGCATGACGACGCCGCGCGCACGCGCGACGACGAGGGCATAGCCGGTCAGCCACGCGGCGCCCATCGCGCAGAAGAGCATCCCGAAGGCGGCGAGCGCACCGAAGCCCGTCGCGAACTGCGGCAGCAGGCTCGTGAAGAAGATCGCGATCTTCGGGTTGCCGAGATTGCTGAGCAATCCCTGCCGATAGCCCGAGCCCGGCCGGTGCAGGATCTCGCCGCGCGCATGGCCCCTGAACGACTGGATGCCGAGCCAGACGAGATACGCCGCACCGCCGATGCGAATCGCGGTGAAGAGCGGGTGCGAGGCGGCGACGGCGGCGGCGACGCCCGCGCTCGCCGCAAGCGTCCACGTCGCGATGCCGGTGACGATGCCGGCCGCGGTGCGCACCCCGTTCGCGCGCCCGCCGAAGAGCGCGTTGCGGACGATGAGTGCGGTGTCCGGCCCCGGCGTGCAGATGACGACCGTCGAGATCGCGACGAAGGCGAGAAGGTGAGTCACGACCGTACGAGCGGCTTGTACTTGATGCGGTGCGGCTCCAGCGCGTCCGCGCCGCGCGTCTCCTTCACCCAGTCGGCGTACTCGCCCCAGGTTCCCTCGAACCACGTCGTCTGGCTGTCGCCTTCGAAGGCGAGAACGTGCGTCGCCACTCGGTCGAGGAACCAGCGGTCGTGCGTGATCACGACCGCGCAGCCCGCGAACTCGAGCAGCGCCTCCTCGAGCGCGCGGAGCGTGTCGACGTCGAGATCGTTGGTCGGCTCGTCGAGCAGGAGGACGTTGCCTCCGCTGCGGAGCAGCTTCGCGAGATGCACGCGGTTGCGCTCGCCGCCGGAGAGGTCGCCGACGCGCTTCTGCTGGTCGCCGCCCTTGAAGTTGAACCACGAGACGTACTGGCGGGAGTTCACCTCCCGCTTGCCGAGCTCGATCGTGTCGGCGCCTCCGGAGATCTCCTTCCAGACGTTGCTCCCCGGATCGAGATCGGCGCGTGCCTGGTCGACGTACGCGAGCTGGACGGTGTCGCCGATGCGCAGGACCCCGCCGTCGGGAGACTCCTCGCCGGCGATCATCCGGAACAGCGTCGTCTTGCCCGCCCCGTTCGGCCCGATGACCCCGACGATGCCGGCGGGAGGGAGCGAGAACGTGAGATTCTCGACGAGAAGACGGTCGCCGTATCCCTTTTGGACGCCGTCCGCCTCGATAACGAGGTCGCCGAGCCGCGGGCCCGGAGGAATGTGGATCTCGACCTTCTCGAGCTTGACGTTCTGCTCCTCCGCGTAGAGCTTCTCGTACGCCGAGAGGCGCGCCTTCGACTTGGCGTGCCGCGCACGAGGGCTCATGCGCACCCATTCGAGCTCGCGTGCAAGCGTGCGGCGGCGCGCGGATTCCTGCTTCTCCTCCGCCGCGAGCCGTTCCTGCTTCTGCTCGAGCCACGACGAGTAGTTGCCCTCGAACGGGATACCGCGGCCGCGGTCGAGCTCGAGGATCCAGCCGGCGACGTTGTCGAGGAAGTACCGATCGTGCGTGACCGCGACGACCGTGCCCTTGTAGTCGGCGAGGAAGCGCTCGAGCCATGCGACCGACTCGGCGTCGAGGTGGTTCGTCGGCTCGTCGAGAAGCAGCAGGTCGGGCGCGGAGAGCAGCAGCCGGCAGAGCGCGACGCGGCGGCGCTCCCCGCCGGAGAGGGTGCCGACGTCGCGGTCGCCGTCCGGCAGCCGGAGCGCATCCATCGCGTGGTCGAGATGCTCGTCGAGCTGCCAGGCGTCGGCGCGGTCGATCGCGTCCTGTACCTTCGCCTGCTCGGCGAGGAGCGCGTCGAAGTCGGCATCCGGCTCGGCGAACTTCGTCGAGATCTCGTTGAACGTGTCGAGGAGGTCGCGAAGGGCGCGGACGCCGTCCTCGACGTTCCCGCGCACGTCCTTCTCGGGATCGAGCCACGGCTCCTGCTCGAGTAGGCCGACGCTCGCGCCCGGCGCGAGCTCGGCGATGCCGGACGACGGCTCCTCCTCCAGCGCCATGATCCGCAGCAGCGTCGACTTGCCGGCCCCGTTCGGGCCGAGCACGCCGATCTTCGCGCCCGGCAGGAACGAGAGCGAGATGTTCGCGAGCACCTGGCGGTCGGGCCCGTAGAACTTGTCGGCCCGGTACATCGTGAAGACGTAGTCAGAACTCATTACAAAGGCAGGCTACCGTCGACGGCAGTGAAGAAGCTGCTCGTCCTCGTTCCGGCACTGGTCCTCGTCGCGGCGCCCGGTTCGGCGGCGCGACTGCCGATCGTCGCCCGTCAGGACTGGTGGCCCGTCTTTTCGCCCGACGGCACGAAGGTCGCCTTCACACGGGTCGAGCAACGCACGATGACGCTCGAGGTCCTCGACGTCGGCAGAGACGCGACCTATCGCATAGCCGCGAACCAGGGACAGCTTTCTCCCAGCTGGTCGTCCGACGGCCGGCTCGCGTTCTCGCTCGGCGGACGCATCTACACCTCGGACGCCGACGGCGCGAACCGAGCGGCCGTCACTTCGGCGGGACATGCCTACGCGCCCGCGTGGCGTCCGCACTCGTCCGACATCGCGTACCTGACGACCATCGGCGCGAGGAACACCGACCTCTGGGTCGGCGGCACGCTGTGGGCGCGCGACGCCTACGGAAAGCCCGCGTGGTCGCCGGACGGATCGGCAATCGCGTTCCAGCGTGACGACGGCATCTACGTCGCCACCGGCCCCGGCTCGGAGCGGAAGATCGCCACGGTCGCGAACCCGCACGCCCCGGTGTGGTCGCCGAGCGGCGACCAAGTCGCCTACTGGGCCTCGAAGCGCATATGGATTGCCGCTGCCGACGGCGCCTCGGCCCCGCGGGCTCTCGTCTCCGTGGGAACGGTTGCGAGCGACCCCACCTGGACACCCGACGGCGTCGCGCTCGTGTACACGAGCGGCGGCACGCTCTCGGAGACGACGCTCCACGGATACACGTCGCATCTGCACGCGGCGATGACAGCCGGCGCGTCGGTCTCGTCCCAGAACGGCGCGATCGCCTTCTCGGGCCCGCATCCGGGCTGCCCCGGTCACTGGACACTCCTCGTCGACACGGCGGGAAGAGTCACCGCCCCGACGGGATCGTGCAAGATCGCCGGCACCCCCGGAAGTGACGTCATCGAGGGGACCTTCGCCGGCGGCGACGTCGTCGTCGCAGGAGCCGGGAACGACGTCGTGCGCGCGCGGAACGGCCGCCGAGACACGATCTTCTGCGGTCCCGGCCGCGACACGGTCTGGGCCGACCGTACGGACGTCCTGCGCGGATGTGAGGTCGTTCATCGTCCGTGACCGGATGCTGCGCACGCGACTACGAGCAGGTCTTCGGCGACAAGGGCGCCGAGCGAAGCGCGAGGCGGTTCCGGCGGCGCGGACTGCGGGGGTCGTCGAGGGCGCTCGTCGAGCTGGCGGGCGACGTCCGAGGCGCGAGCGTGCTCGAGGTCGGCGGCGGCATCGGCGGGATCGAGATCGAGCTGCTCGAGGCCGGCGCCGAGCGGGCGACGAACGTGGAGCTCGCCACGACGTACGAGGGCGCGGCGCGCAGCCTGATCGCGGATCTCGGTCTCGACGGACGGGTCGAGCGTCGCGTCGGCGACTTCGTCGAGGAGGCGGGCTCGATCGAGCCGCACGACGTCGTCGTCATGCATCGGGTCGTCTGCTGCTACCCCGACGTGGACGCGCTCGTCGGCGCGGCCGCGGATCGCACGCGTCGACGGCTGCTGCTCACGTACCCGCAAGAGAGCCTCGTCGCCCGAACCGTGTTCGCGTTGCTGAACGTGTTGCAACGGCTCCGAGGCTCGACCTTCCGCGGCTACGTTCACCCGATCGACCGCATCGTCGCGACCGCGCAGGCCCATGGTCTCGCGCTCGACGTGCAGCGCCGTCACGGGACGATGTGGGAGAGCGCAGCCTTTACTTCAGTGCGCTGAGCGCCTGATCGAGCTTCGCCTTCGCCGACCCGGTGAAGCCGGATGCGACGACGATGACGTTTCCGTAGACCGCACGCGTGATGTGCTGTGGGCCCTCGCCCCACTTGGCGAGCGGCACCGCCTTCAATGCCTGCTGCGCGTGCGCGTCGGTGTCGAAGACCCACACGACCTCGCCGCTGTGGATCCTCAGGTTGGACCCGCTGAGCTCGGCATCGACGTTGAAGCGCATGTCGCTGCCGTTCAGCGCGGCAGGGAGAAACGGTGCCTGCCCCGTCACGTAGGGGTTGCCGGTGACGATTCCGGTGAACGGGAGGCCCGCGTCGTAGAACGCCTTCGACACCTGGAGCACGGTGTGCGACTGCCCCGACGACTTCGAGCCGCCGCCACAGCCGGCGACGAGCAGCGCAAGCACGGCGAACAGGGCGACGAGCTTCCGCATCGAGGGGCCAGATTACCCGCGGACGAAGGCGTACGGCGTGTCGGTCGGCGGCCGCCACGTACCATGGAGGAGTGGCCGTGAAGACTGATCCCACGACTCTCGATGCCCGTGCGCTGCGGGCCGATTTCCCCATCTTCGAGCAGCTGATCCACGGGAAGCCGCTCGCGTACCTCGACTCCGCGAACAGCTCGCAGAAGCCGCGTCAGGTGCTCGACGCGATGACGACCTTCTACGAGACGTCGTACGCGAACGTGCACCGGGCCGTCCACGTCCTCGGCGAACGGGCGACCGCCGGCCTCGAGGGCGCGCGCGAGAAGGTGCGTGGGTTCCTGAACGCGCCCGACGCCCGAGAGATCGTCTTCGTCCGGAACGCGACGGAGGCGATCAACCTCGTGGCGTACTCGTGGGGCGCGAACAACCTCGGTCCCGGCGACGCCGTCGTCGTCACCGAGCTCGAGCACCACTCGAACTTCGTACCCTGGCAGTACATCGCACGGCGCCACGGAGCCGAGTTTCTGATGCTGCCGCTCGACGACAACTACGAGGTGGACTACTCCAGCCTCGACGAGCTGACGCGCAATCACCGCGTAAAGGTGGTGGCGACGAACCTCGTCTCCAACTCGCTCGGCACGATTGCCGACCTCGGCCCGCTGACGCGCTGGGCGCACGAGCAGGGCGCGATCTTCGTCTGCGACGCCGCGCAGGCGGCGCCGCACATGCGCGTCGACGTCCAAGCCCTGGACTGTGACTTCCTCGCCGTCTCCGGGCACAAGATGTGCGGGCCGAGTGGGATCGGCGTGCTCTGGGGCCGCGCCGAGCTGCTGCAGAGGATGGAGCCGTTCCTCCTCGGCGGCCACATGATCAACTCCGTGCGCTACGAGAAGACGACGTGGGGGGAGCTGCCGCACAAGTTCGAGGCGGGCACGGCGCCGATCGCCGAGGCCGTCGGCATGGGGGCTGCCGTCGACTATCTCGAGGCCGCCGGCCTCGACGCGATCGAGGCACACGAGCACGCGCTCGCCGCGTACGCGCTCGAACGGCTGAGCGAGGTTCCCGAGATCACGCTGTATGGGCCTCCGGCCGACCGCCGCGCCGGCGTCGTCTCGTTCAACCTCGGCGACATCCACCCGCACGACGTCGCTCAGATCCTCGACCGTTCCGGTGTCGCCATCCGGGCCGGGCACCACTGCTGCCAGCCGCTCATGCACAAGCTCGGCGTCTCCGCGACGAACCGGGCGAGCTTCTACCTGTACACCGTGCCGGAGGAGATCGACCAGCTCGTCGACGGGCTGCACACGGTCCGTAAGGTGTTCGCGTGAACGAGTTCGAGCAGATGTACCGGGAAGTGATCTTGGATCACTACAAGAATCCCCGCGGGCACGGCGTGCTGGAGCACGCCGACGCGGAGGCGGAGGGGCAGAACCCGCTGTGCGGGGACGAGGTCTCCATCTACGTCGCGTTCGGAGACGACGGGGAGACGATCGACGAGGTGAAGTTCTCCGGGCGCGGCTGCGCCATCTCCCAGGCGGCGACGTCGATGCTCACCGAGATGGTGCAGGGCCGCTCCGCCACCGAGGTGGCGACGCTCGACAAGGACGAGCTGCTGGAGGAGATCGGCATCCCTCTCACTCCGGTCCGACTCAAGTGCGCGATGCTCGGCCTGACGACGCTGAAGGTGGCGCTGCACAAGGCGAAGGGCACGCCGCTGCCCGAAGGCCTCGCCGGGTTCGACGAGCTCGAGCTCACCTAGGACATGGCGGAGATAGAGGTCGCGCCGGCGGAGGAGTTCCCGCCGGGCTCCACGAAGCTCGTGTACGCGGGGCCTGCGCTGACGATCGGCGTCTACAACTGCGGCGGGACGCTGTACGCGATCGAGGACCGCTGCTCGCACGACGACGGCCCGCTGTGCGAGGGCGATTGGGACGAGGACCTCTGCCGCGTCGTCTGTCCGCGTCACGGCTCCGCGTTCGACCTCGCCAGCGGGAGGCCGATGTCGCTGCCGGCGTTCGAGCCGGTGGCGACATACCAGGTGCACGTCGCCGACGGGATGGTGAAGGTCGTTGTCGGCTGAGCGAGTTCGCTGCTGGCCGACGACCGACCCGCTCTACATCGCCTACCACGACGAGGAGTGGGGTCGTCCCGTACGGGACGAGCGCGGGCTGTACGAGCGCCTCTGCCTCGAGGGCTTCCAATCGGGCCTCGCCTGGATCACGATCCTGCGGAAGCGCGAGGCGTTCCGCGCTGCATTTGCCGACTTCGACCCCGATGCGGTGGCGCGCTTCGGGGAGCGCGACGTGAAGCGCATGCTCGCAGACCCGACGATCGTGCGCCATCGCGGCAAGATCGAGGCTTCGATCGCGAACGCGCGCGGTGTGCTCGCGCTCCGAGAGACGGAGACGCCGCTGTCGGAGCTGATGTGGGAGTACCGGGATCGCGACGAGGCCGCGGCGAAGGAGCTCTCGCAGCGCTTGAAGGCCGCCGGCTTCCGCTTCGTCGGCCCGACTACCGTGTACGCCGCCATGCAGGCGACCGGCGTCGTCAACGACCACATCGCGGCATGCTGGGTTCGGGACGCAGTGGAGCGCGAGCGGGATGCTTGACGAGCGCGTCAGGGCCGTCCTCGAACGCCTCGCGCGCGAGGACGCCGACGAGCGCGCACGCGGGCTGCCCCAGGAACAGCGCTCACGCGCGGTCACGCCCACGACCGGGCGGTTCCTCTTCGCCCTCGCCGCGCCCCAGACGGACTGCGAGATCCTCGAGATCGGCGGCTCGCGCGGCTACTCCAGCATCTGGCTGGCGGCGGCGGCACGCATCCTCGGCGGCCGCCTGCTCTCGCTCGAGCAGGACCCCGCGAAGGCGGAGGCGTGGCGCAGGAACGTGGCCGAAGCCGGCCTCGAGGATTGGGCCGAGCTCGCCGAGGGGGACGCCTTCGAGACGCTGGAGCGGCTCGACGACGTCTTCGACCTCGTCTTCCTCGACGCGGAGAAGGAGGACTACGAGCGGCTCTTCGCGCTCGCCCGCGGCATGCTCGAGCCGGGCGGCCTCGTGGTCGCGGACAACGTCCTCTCCCATCCCGACCCGCTCGCCCGGTACTCGGCCGCGCGGCAGGCGGATCCGACGCTGTCGAGCGTCACCGTTCCGCTCGATCGCGGCCTCGAGCTGAGCGTCGTCATCCGCTGATATCGTTGCGCGTACCACGGAAAGGAGGTGGTCCGAGCGTGACATCAAGTATTTCGGCCAGTGGAGGTACCAGCGGGTAGAGGCGCAGTCCCCGGGACCACCGGGAACCGCCTAGCCAGCGTAGGGGACGACGCGACTCTGCCGAATCCAGCGTTGGTTACCGTCGAGGGGCCGCCGTTCGGGCGGCCTCTCGCTTTCTCGGGCCGTGTCAGGCGGCGACGTCCACCGGGCTCGCGGCCTCCACGAGCGTCGCGAGCGCCCTGCGGAGACCGTCGTGGACGGCCTCGTCGAACCCCTCGTGCGCCCTCGAGACCGGAAGCCCCTCGCCGACGACACGGGCCCCGGCGATGCCGAGAATGCGCCGCAGGTCCTGCTGCGCCCACATGGCACCGAACTGGCCCATGCTGGCGCCGACGACGGCGACGGTCTTGTTCATGAGCGCGGCCTCGCCCTTCGGCCGCGACGCCCAGTCGACCGCGTTCTTCAGCCCGCCGGGCACCGAGCCGTTGTACTCGGGCGTCGCGAAGAGGATCGCGTCCGCCGCCGCCCAGTCCTGGCGCAGACGGCGGACGCGCTCGGGAACGTCACCCTCGACATCCTGGTCGTAGATCGGCAGGTCGCCGATCCCCTCCCAGAGCTCGACCTCGACACCACCGGGCGCGGCCGCAGCGGCCGCACGCAGGAGCTGCGTGTTGTACGAGTCGGCCCGGAGGCTGCCCGAGACGGCCAGGATCTTCATGGTCAGGACTCCTGCTTGACGAGGGAGAGGTCGGCGACGATCTTGACGTCGTCGCCGAGATAGTTCCCGCCGCCCTGGTTGGGCGCGTTCCAGCTGACGCCGAACTCGTTGCGGTCGACCGTCGCCTCGAGGATGACGCCGACCCGCTCGCGCCCGAACGGGTCGACGTTCGGCTCCGAGACCGAGGCCGAGATCGCGACCGGGCGGGTCACGCCCTTGATCGTCAGCTCGCCGCGCTCGAGGTCGCTCGTCCGGAAGGTGATCTCCGGGAAGCGCCGGCTGTCGAAGAAGTCCGGGGTCTGGAGGTGGCCGTTCAGCTGCTCGTCCTTGACGTCGACGCTCGCGACCGTCGCTGCGCCGGTCAGGATGCCGTCCGCGACGGCGCCGCCGAACTCCCGGAAGCCCCCGCTGAACGTGCTCGTGCCGGCATAGGCGACCTCGAATGCGACGTGCGAGTGAACCGGGTCGACACTCCAGGTACCGGTGGGAATGCTGTGCTGGGTGATGGTGGACATGAGAGACGCGCTCCTTTATACTTGAGGTCGCAACCATCTTAGCGAGGGATTCTTGCCGAGTCAAGTATTGAGCACACAAGTTCCAGCGGCGGCCGAGCTGACGAGCTGGATTCGGTTCCTCCGGGCGCACGCGGCCCTGACGAGAGAGCTGTCGTCGCGTCTCGAGGCGCAGCACGGCCTGTCGCTGCGGGACTTCGACGTCCTCGTCCAGCTCTACCACGCCCCCGAACGGCGCATGCGCCGGATCGACATCGCCCGGACCGTCCTCCTCAGCCCCTCGGGCATCACGCGGCTCCTCGACGGCCTCGAGCGCTCCGGCTGGGTGGCCAAGGAGGAGTGCGAGAGCGATGCCCGCGTGACGTGGGCGGTTCTGACGCAGGCGGGCGAGGCGAAGTACACCGCCGCCCGGTCGACGCACGTGTCCGATATCGAGGAGCTCTTCGACTCTCGGTTCAGCGACGAGGAGCGGGCGCAGCTCGCGGAGCTCCTCGGCCGGCTGCCGCTCGCGGAAGCGGGCGCCTGCAACCGATGACCCACGCGTTCACGTCCCTCGACGAGCTCGGCGAAGGCCCCGGATTCCGGAAGGTGCGCGTGGCTCTCGGCGTCACGGCGTTCGGCGTCAACGCCGTCGTGTACCCGGCCGGGCACGACGGCTTCGAGCACTACCACGACGAGCAGGACGAGCTGTACTTCGTCCATCGTGGGCGCGTGCGGGTCGAGGTGGACGGCGAGGTCCGCGACGTCGGCGAGGGCGGCATCTTCCACGTGGAGTCGACGACGCGGCGGAAGGTCTCGAACCCGTTCGACGAGGATGCGGTGCTCCTCATCGTCGGCGGCAAGGGCGGCTACGTCGAGCGCGACGGCCACATGGTGAACGAAGCCGACATCCCCCGTCGCGCCGCCTTCGGCAAGAGCTAGAACATCACGACTGTGCGGATGCCGTCGCGACCGACGGTCTCGAGCGCGTCCGGCGCCTCGTCGAGCCCGATCGTGCGCGAGACGAAGCGCGCGAGATCGACCCTGCCGTCGAGTGCGGCCTGCGCGAGGAACGGGAAATCCTCCTGCGGGATCGTGTCGCCTCCGTGCGTGACCGCGATCCCCACCTTCGGCGCGAACACCTCCCGGTAGAGGTCGACGTCGAGGCGACCGCCGCCCGGCGGGATTCCAACCAGGGTCGCCCAGCCCGCGTACGCGCACATGCGCACCGCCTGCGCGAGCGCCTCGGGCGCCCCGACGGCGCTGAACGCGAAGTCGACGCCTCGGGTCAGGTCGCGCACCTGCCCGACCGGGTCGCCCGCCGTCGCGTCGACGACATCGGTGGCGCCGAACACACGCGCCAGCTCGAGCTTCTCGGCGGCGACGTCGACGGCGACGATGCGAGAGGCGCCGGCGAGCTTCGCGCCCTGCACGACGGCGAGGCCGACGCCGCCGCAGCCGATGACCGCGACCGTGGCGCCCACCTGCACCGGCGTCGTCCAGAGCGCCGCGCCGGCGCCGGTGGAGAAGCCGCACGCGAGCAGCGCAGCCTGCTCCACCGGCAGCTCTCGGGGAACCTTCACCGCGCACGCCTCGTGCACGACCGCGCGATCGGCGAGCGTGCCGCAGCGGAGAACGGGGGTGAGGAGCGCGCCGTCGGTGCGATGCGCGCGGCGCTTGGCGCGCAGGTTCGACGAGCAACGGCGCGGATCGCCGCGACTGCACGACGGGCACGTTCCGCACGGCGCGCGCCACGCGACGACGACACGGTCCCCTGGAGCAACGAACGTCACCTCCGGCCCCACTTCCTCGACGACGCCCGCGCCCTCGTGGCCGAGCAGAATCGGCAGCTCCATCCCCCACCCGCCCGTCTCGACCACGTGGACGTCCGTATGGCAGAGCCCGCATGCCTCCACCCGAACGAGCACCTCACGCCCGACGGGCCCCTCGAGCGTGATCTCCTCGACGGCGGGAGGCACGCCGGCCTCGGAGAAGACGACCCCGCGCGTCACGAGACGACGCGCCTGAGTTGTTCGTCGAGCGGAACGAGCGGGAGCTGAAACGTCTCGACGGCGCCGGGATCGGCGACGACGTTGTCCCCGAGCTCGAGCATCGTCAGCTGGTCGCGTGTGACCGGCGCGCCGGGCAGCCGTTCCGTGAGCGATGCCTGAATGCGCATCAGCCCGACCGGCACGTGCACGGACGGCCGGCGCGCTCCCAGCGTTCGCTTCAGGCGATCCCAGAACTCGTTCCACGTCACCGCGTCCGGACCGCCCAGCTCGAACACGTGACCGGGCGCCGCGGGATGGTCGACTGCCCGCGCGAAGTACTCCGCCAGGTCCTCGACCCAGATCGGCTGGAGGCGGCGCGTGCCGTCGCCGACGATCGGCGTCACCGGCGCGAAACGCGCGAGGCGGACGAAGGTCGGGAGCACGCCGCCGTCCTTCCCGAAGACGAAGCTCGGCCGGAAGACGACGTACTGCAGGCTCGAGGAGCGCACGGCACGCTCCATCTCCCACTTGGCCGTGAAATACGGGACCGCGTCCTTCGTGCGCTCGTCGAGGCCGAGCGCGCTCGCCAGGACGAAGCGGCCGACGCCGGCGTTCTGGGCGGCGGCGACGACGTTGCGCGTGCCGTGCTCCATCACGCGCTCGAAGTCGGCGCGCGAGCCCTTGATGATCGCGACGAGGTGGACGATCGCCTGCACACCGACGCACGCCGCGCGCAAGACGGTGAGGTCGCTCACGTCGCCGACCACGAGTTCGGCGCCCCAGGCGGACAGCCGCCGCGCCCGCCTCGGATCGCGCACGAGGCAGCGGACTCGAACGTCGCGCGCGCGCAGCGCGTGGACGACGTGCGAGCCGACGAATCCCGTCCCGCCGGTGACGAGGACGGTCACTACTCGAAGTTCTTGTAGTAGCGGCTCGGGGTCGGTCCCCGCTGCCCCTTGTACTTCGAGCCGATCTCCGCCGATCCGTACGGCTTGGCGGCAGGCTCGGTCATCCGCATGAACGAGATCTGCCCGATCTTCATGCCCGGATAGATGGTGATCGGAAGCGTCGCGACGTTGGAAAGCTCGAGCGTCACGTGCCCGTCCCAGCCCGGATCGATGAAGCCGGCAGTGGAATGGATGAGCAACCCCAACCTTCCGAGTGAGCTTTTCCCTTCCAAGCGAGCGACGAGGTCGTCGGGGAGCTTGACGCGCTCGAGCGTCGATCCGAGCACGAACTCGCCGGGATGGAGGACGAACGGATGGTCGTCATCGACACTGACGAGCTCCGTGAGCTCCTCCTGGGGCTGCTTGACGTCGATGAACGGATACCGATTGTTGTGGAACACTCGGAAGAGACGGTCGACGCGCACATCGACACTCGACGGCTGCAGAAGCGACTCGTCGTACGGGTCGATCTCGATCCGGCCCTCGCTCAGAAGCCGGGCAATGGTCGCGTCTGACAAGACCACGGGACCGATCGTAACGCCGTTATCCTCGTGACATGGCCGTAATCCGCGCCATCGAGCTGAAGACGGACATCCCGGGGCCGCGCTCGCGGGAGATCCTCGACCGCCTGGACGCGGTCGTCTCCTCGGCGCTCTCGGTCTACCTCCCGATCGTCGCGGCCGAGGGACACGGCGCCACGCTCACCGACGTCGACGGGAACACGTTCCTCGACTTCACCGGCGGCGTCGGCTGCCTGAACGTCGGCCACACGCACCCACAGGTGACCGAGGCGGTCCAGGAGCAGGCCGCACGCTTCCTCCACACCGACTTCACCATCGTCCCGTACGAGGTCTACGTCTCGGTCGCCGAGCGACTCGTCGCCGCCGCCCCCTTCACCGGGCGGGCGAAGGCGGCGTTCTTCAACGCAGGGACGGAGGCGGTCGAGAACGCGGTCAAGTTCGCGCGTGCATACACCGGGCGGCCCGCGGTCATCGGCTTCGAGGGAGCGTTCCACGGCCGCACGCTGCTGTCACTGTCGCTGACCTCGAAGACGCATCCCTACAAGGCCGGACTCGGCCCGTTCGCGCCGGAGGTCTACCGCGTCCCCTTCCCGTACGAGTACCGCGGCATCCACAGCGACGAGGCGCTCGCCGCACTGCGCCGGTCGCTCGTGACGCAGGTGGCGGCGGAGAACGTCGCCGCCATCGTCGTCGAGCCGGTGCAGGGCGAAGGCGGGTTCGTCGTGGCGCCGCGCGAGTTCCTCGCAGGCGTCCGCGAGATCTGCGACGAGCACGGGATCGTGCTCGTGGTCGACGAGGTGCAGACCGGCTTCGGCCGCACGGGCCGCATGTTCGCCATCGAGCACTACGGGGTCGAACCCGACCTCCTCGTGGTCGCGAAGTCGATCGCCGCGGGACTGCCGCTCTCCGGCGTCCTCGGGAAGGCGGAGATCATGGACGCGCCGGGCGAGGGGGGCGTCGGCGGGACGTACGTCGGCAACCCAGTGGCGCTCGCTGCGGCATCCGCCGTCCTCGACGTCATGGCCGAGGAGGGGCTCCCGGAGCGTGCGGAGCGCATCGGCGAGGCGATCCAGGGCAGGATGCAGGAGTGGCAGCGGCGGCATCCGCAGATCGGCGACGTTCGCGGCCTCGGAGCGATGCTCGCGATCGAGCTCGTCGAGGACCCCGAATCGAAGCGGCCGGCACCCGAACTCGCTACCGCCGTGGCGCAGACGGCTGCCGAGCGCGGCCTGCTTCTCCTGAAGGCGGGAACCCATGCGAACTGCATCCGCGTCCTCTGTCCGCTCGTGATCACGGACAGCGAGCTCGAGGAGGCCCTTGGGGTGTGGGCCGAGGCGCTGGACGCAGTTCTCGCGTAGCCCGAACGGCCCGTCCCGCGTTCTATCCCCGTGGCGTCGACCTCGCCTCCCCCTGCCCGCGCGCACCCGAAGGCCCCGATGGTCGGTGACGTGATCGCGGGCCGTTACGAGCTGGAGCAGCTCGTCGACCAGGGCGGCATGTCGAGCGTCTACAGAGGCCGCGACCGCCTGCTCGAGCGCAACGTCGCGCTCAAGGTCCTCCATCCGCACTTCCTCGACGACGCCGAGTACGTCGAACGGTTCCGCCGCGAGGCCCGAGCGGCAGCGCAGCTGTCGCATCCGCACATCGTCACCGTCATCGACCGCGGCTCGGCGGACGGCAACCAGTTCATCGTCTTCGAGTACGTCGACGGCGAGAACCTCAAGCAGCTCGTCGAGCGCGCCGGTCCGCTCTCCGTCGAGCGAACGCTCGAGCTCGGGATCGAGATAGCCGACGCGCTCGCGTTCGCACACGCACACGGGCTCGTGCACAGGGACGTGAAGCCCCAGAACGTCCTCATCGACGCCGCCGGCAGCGCCAAGGTCACCGACTTCGGCATCGCGCGCTCGCTCGACGTGGAGCGCGGCGTCACTCAGACCGGCACGGTGCTCGGCACGAGCAACTACCTGTCGCCCGAGCAGGCCGAGGGACGGCCGGTGACGCCGGCGAGCGACATCTACTCGCTCGGCGTCGTCCTCTACGAGATGCTCACCGGCGAGGTGCCGTTCCGCGGCGACAACCTCGTCGTCGTCGCGATGAAGCACGTCACCGAGACTCCGCCGAGCCTGCGGCTGCACCGGCCGGACCTCCCGCCTCGGCTCGCGCGGGCCGTCGAACGAGCGCTGGAGAAGGATCCCGCCCGGCGTTTTCCGTCGATGGACGCCTTCGCAAACGAGCTCCGGCGCTGCCGCGACGACCTCGGCGGCTTCGACGCGGACCGGACGGTCGTCCGTGGGGCTCCGGTCGCGGTCCCGGGGCCCGTGCGGCGGAAGACGAGGCTCGGGAGACGGCTGCCGGTGATGCTGGCGCTCGCAGGGCTCGTCCTCGGCGGCGCGGTCGTCGCCGCCGTCCTCCTCAGCCGCTCGACGAGCGGGCAGGGCAGCCACGGCGGGGCCTCCGGCGGCGGCAGCGCTCCGGTCACGCTCCGCGGCGTCGGCAACTACGACCCGACCGGCAGCCCCGACACCCACGCGAGCACCGCTTCGGCGGCGACCGACGGGAACCCCTCCACCGACTGGTACACGCAGATCTACGCGACGCCGGCCTTCGGCAATCTCAAGCCGGGGCTCGGCCTCGTCCTCGACGCAGGCAGGGCGGCGAAGCTCAAGACGCTCACGGTGAGCACGCCGACGCCCGGCTTCGTCGCGCAGATCCGATCGGGCAACTCACCCAGCGGGCCGTTCACCGGCGACTCGTCGACGCAGACCGTGGGCTCGTCCACGACCTTCTCGCTGCACGGGCAGACCGCGCAGTACTACGTCGTCTGGATCACACGTCTGCCGAGCGGCGGCAAGGCCGAGATCAGCGAAGTAACGACGGGGTAGGCCGGGCTAGTACTCGAGCTTCGAGCGGCGTTCATGCCGCTCGAGAGCGAGCGCGATCAACCGGTCGAGCAGCTCGGTGTAGCCGATTCCCGACGCATCGAACAGCTTCGCGTACACGCTCGTGGCGGTGAAGCCCGGGATCGTGTTCAGTTCGTTGACGACGACCTCGCCGTCGTGCTCGCGAACGAAGAAGTCGACGCGCGCCATCCCCTCGCACTCGCTCGCGACGAACGCGTCGACGGCGCGGCGCTGTACGAGCTCGATCGTCTCCTGCGGAAGCTCCGGCGGAACGACGAGGTTCATGCCGCCCTCGTCGTACTTCGACGCGTAGTCGTACCACTCGTGCTCGAGCGTGTCGATGCGGCCCGGCAGCGAGGCGATCGGCGGCGGCTGCCGGTTGCCGAGCACGCCGCACTCGACCTCCATTCCCGGCACGTGCTCCTCGACGAGCACCTTCTCGTCGTGGCGACGCGCGAACGCGACCGCGTCGGCGAGCTCGATCTCGTCGTGAACCTTCGAGATGCCGACCGACGAGCCGAGCCGAGCCGGCTTCACGAACACCGGATAGCCCAGCGGGCTCTCCACGGGGTCGCCGAGCCGGATCGTGTGGTGGCGGGCGACGGGGATCCCGCTGTCGCGCATCACCTTCTTGAACAGGTCCTTGTCCATCGCGAGAGCCGAAGCGGCGAGGCCGGCGCCGACGTAGGGGATCCCGGCGAGCTCGAGCAGGCCCTGCACCGTGCCGTCCTCGCCGAACGGCCCGTGAAGGATCGGGAAGGCGACGTCGACGCGGCCGAGGCGCTCGAGCGGACCACCGTCGTACGGGACCGGGAGCGTCTCGGCCGCGCTGCCGCCGGTCCCGAGCTCCCAGCGGCCGTCGCGGCCGATCCCGATCTCGGTCACCTCGTACCGGTCGGGGTCGAGCGCCTCCAGCACGGAACGGGCGGATGCGAGCGAGATGTCGTGCTCGCTCGAGCGGCCGCCGGCCAGCAGCGCCACGCGCAGTCGGCGCGAGGTCACGGCGTCGTGGTCGTCGTCTGCTCGGGCGCGGTCGTCGTCGTGGCGCTGCTGCAACCGCTCGACGGGCACCGCCCGACGGTGAGGGTGACGGTCGACCCCGGCTTGGCCTGCTGGCCGCCCTCGGGGCTCTGGTCGAGGACGATGCCGTCCTGGTTCGGGTCGGTGACGGGCGTATAGGTGATCGTCACCTTGAAGTTCTGCGCCTGCAGCGTCGATGCCGCCGAGCCGGCGTCGAGGGTACGGACGTCCGGCACCGCGACCGTCTTCGGGCCGTTCGACACGGTCAAGGACACGGTCGACCCCTTCGCCGCCTTCTCGTTCTGCGCCGGCGACTGGTTGACGACGGTGTTCTGGGGCTGGTCGGAGTCGACGTACGTCGGGGTGACCTTGAAGCCCGCCTTGTTCAGCGCTGCGGTGGCCTGGCTGATCGACTCGCCGACGACACCGGGCACGGTGAGCGGCGTCGGCCCCTTCGACACGTTGATTCGCACCTTCGTCCCGGTCACGACGCTCGTGCCCGCCTTCGGATCAGACGCCGTGACCATGTCCGCAGGCTCGGAGGACGGGATCTCGTGCAGATCGGGGACGAGATGGAGCGCTTTCAGCTTCGCGATCGCGTCGGCCGACTTCAGGCCCTTCACCGCTGGAACGTCGACCTTCGGCTTCCCGGTCGAGACCCAGATGGTGACGTCGTTGCCCTTGGCCTGGTGGCGGCCGGGCGCGGGGCTCTGCCTGAAGACGAGCCCGTGCGGCGTCGTCAGATTCGGCTGCGACTTCACAACGGGTTGGAACCCGTCCGCGCGGATGTTCTGCTCCGCAAGCGCCTGGGACTCGTTTCGGTAGTCGTTCACCGCGATCGGAGTGGAGTTGGAGAGCTTGTTCGAGATCTGGTGGTAGAGGAAATACCCCCCGATCGCCGCGCCGACGACGAAGAAGAGCGCGGCGATCCACGGCCACACCGGGCGGCGGTGAACCGGCTCCTCCAGGTCGTAGTACGCCGACGGCGGCACCGGACCCGTCGCCGCCGTGCGTCCACGCCCAGCCCGGACGGGCGGAATGATGTTCGTCGCCGCCGTCGCGGCGTGCGCCCCCGCGACGGTCGAAGGCGCGCGCATGATCTGCGTCGCCGTCTCCTCGGTCTCCGGCGCGACGCCGACGCCGCGAGAGACGCGGTCGAGATCGGCCTCCATCTCGTCGGCGGTCTGGTAACGATCGTCGGGGTCCTTGGCCAGCGCGCGCATGACGACCAGGTCGAGCTCGTGCGGGACGTCGGCCCGCCTGGACGACGGCGGCTCCGGCGTCTGCGACAGATGCTTCATCGCGATCTCGACCGGCGTGTCTCCGGAGAAGGGAACGGAGCCGGTCAGCATCTCGTACATGAGGATGCCGAGCGAGTAGAGATCCGAGCGCTGGTCCACCTCGCCGCCCCGCGCCTGCTCGGGCGAGAGGTACTGCGCGGTGCCGACGATCGAGCCCACTTCCGTCATCTGGCTCGTCCCCGCGCGCGCGATGCCGAAGTCCGTCACCTTGACGCGGCCTTCGCCGTCGACGAGGACGTTGTGCGGCTTGATGTCGCGGTGGACGATCCCGTGCCGGTGCGCGAAGCGGAGAGCGGACAGGATCTGCCGCGCGTACTCGACGACGACGGCGACCGGCGCGTCGCCGCGAGAGACGATGAGCTCCTTCAGCGTTCGCCCGTCGAGGTACTCCATCGCGATGTAGTAGGTCCCCTCCGCCTCGCCGCGGTCGTAGATCGAGACGATGTTCGGATGAGAGAGGGCGGCCGCGTTCTTCGCCTCGCGCCGGAAGCGCTCGACGAATTGCTCGTCGTTGGCGTGACGGTCGTCGAGGATCTTGATCGCCACCCGGCGTCCCAGCTCCTGGTCCTCGGCCAGGTAGACGTTCGCCATCCCCCCCGTGCCGAGCTTGCGGAGGATCTGGTACCGCCCGTCGAAGAGCGCGCCGATGATCGGATCCGGAACGGCCACCGAAAGTCGTTACAGGGTAGATGCCACTTCAGCGATGCAGGAGCTTTTGGAGGATCGCCTTGGCGATCGGGGCCGAGACGGAGCCGCCGAATCCGTTCACCTGCTTCTCGAGGACGACGGCCACCGCGACCTGCGGGTTGTCGGCCGGTGCGAAGCAGACGAACCAGGCGGTGTAGACGTTGTTCACGCCGGTCTCCGCCGTGCCGGTCTTCCCGGCCACCTGGACGCCCGGAATCTGCGCCTTCGTGCCCGTTCCGCCCTGGACGACGGAGATCATCATCTGCGTCAGCTCGGAGGCCGTCTCCGGCTTGATCGCGCGGCCGAGGTTCGAGGCGCGCGTCCGCGAGACGACCGATCCGTTGTGACCCAGGACCTCGTCGACCACGTACGGCCGAGGGACGACCCCGCCGTTCGCGATCGCCGACGCGACCATGGCCATCTGCAGCGGGGTCACCTGCATCCGCTCCTGCCCGAATGCGAGCCGGCCCGGGTCGACCTGGAACTCCGGCTTCTTCGGGTACCAGAGCTTGCCGTTGTTGTAGAGGCCGCTCGGGAGCCGCTGGTTGGCCGGCGTCTCGAGCGGCGGAGTCGCATAGAAGCCGAACCGCTTCGCGTACTCGAGGATCGTCGCCGCTCCGATCTTCTTGCCGACGTTGCAGAAGACGGAGTTGATCGAGTGCTGGAATCCCTGTGCGAGGGTCGGGTGACCGTACGCCTCGGGCCCGTTCTGGTCCGGGTTGAGCGCGTTCTTCACCTGCTTGCCGTACTCGGTGCAGTAGCCCGGATCGTTGAAAGTGGACGACGGCGTGAACGCGCCGCTGTCGAGCGCGGCGGCGGCAGTGATCATCTTGAACGTCGACCCCGGCGTGAAGAGCCCGTCGGTCGTGCGGTTGAGGAGCGCGGAGGAATCGCCGCACGCACCCTTCGACTTCAACACCTTCGCGTAGCCGCCCGGCTTCAGGATGAGGTTGTTGTCGAACGTCGGCGACGAGGCAAGCGTGTAGACGGCGCCGGTCCGCGGGTTCATGGCGACGACGGCTCCACAGCGATCGCCGAGCAGCTGCTGTGCGAGTTGCTGGGCGCCGGCGTTGATCGTCAGACGGACGTTGTCGCCGTACACCGTTCCGCCGCCGAGACGATCGAGGGTCCGTTCGATCGCGTTGCTGAGATTCGTCGTCGATCCCGTGAGGTAGTCGTTCAGCGACTCCTCGAGCCCCGTCTGCGACAGCGCCGACGTCGAGTACCCGAGCGTCTGGGCGGCGAACCCGTTCTTCGGGTACTTGCGGAAGAAGAACGTCTGTCCGTTGCGCCTCACCCTGCGGTTCGCGGCGATGACCTTGCCGTTCGACGTGATGATGAGCCCCCGCGAGACCTGGAACTGCGACACGAGCTCGACGGCATTGTCCTGCTTCGCTGCCAGCGATCCGGCAGCCCACGACTGCCAGTACGTCGTCGCGACGACGAGTGCGCCGAGCAGGATGACGGCGACGAGCGCGAGGCGGTTGAGCTGCGCGTTCACGGCGAGTTGGCCCTGTGCGAGACGAGCATCAGCCCGGCGACCACGAGGAAGTTCGCGACGACGCTGGACCCCCCGTACGAGACGAACGGCAGGGTGATGCCGGTGAGCGGGATGACGCGAAGGATGCCGCCGACGATGACGAACGTCTGCAGCCCGAAGCCGAACGTCAGGCCCGCGGCGAGCAGCTTCGAGAAGCCGTCGTTCGCCGCCAGCGAGACACGGAACCCACGGAGGACGAAGACCATGTAGATGAGGAGGAGCGCGGCCGCACCGATGAGGCCGAGCTCCTGCGCGAGCGCCGAGTAGATGAAGTCCGTGCTGAGGTAGGGGATGAGCGGATGCCCCTGCGGCGTCGTGAAGACACCGGCGCCGAGGCCGGTGCCCCCGTAGCCGCCGTGCGCGATCGAGTAGAGCGACTGCACCTCCTGGTAGCTCGAGCAGTCCTGACGGAGCGTCATCTGGCCGGTGAGCGCGCAGTAGACCTTGTGGCTCGTCCACGGATGGAGCCAGTTGACGACGCGCTCCCGCACGTGCGGCGTCCCCTGGTAGACGGCGACCGAGCCGACGAGGAACAGGCCGATGAACGCGGCGACGAACTTCACGCGCGCGGTTGCCGCGTACAGGATCGCGAGGAAGATCCCGTAGTAGAGGAGCGCGCTGCCGAGGTCGTCGGTCGCGAACAGGACGAGCATCGCGCCGCCCCAGATGACGAGCAGCGGGCCCCAGTCCTTCACGCGGCCCTGCGCGAGCACCTCGCGCTTCTCGCGCAGGTACGCGGCGAGGAAGACGATGAGCGCGATCTTCCCGAGCTCACCCGGCTGGAACTGCAGGCCGCCGACGTGGATCCACAGCCGCGCGCCGTTCACCGTCTGCCCGATCCCCGGCAGCAGCGGCATGAAGAGGAGGCCGATGGCGCCGAGGCCGAAGAGGTACTTGTAGTTCTCGAGCACGCGGTAGTCGTGTCGGAGCAGCAGAAGCGCGGCCGCGAAGACGAGGACGCCGAGCACGACCCAGAGGCCCTGCTTGAACGCGTTCGAGGGACCGAGGCGGTAGATCTCCGTCAGGCCGACGGCGGTCAGGAGGCCGGCGAGGGGAAGCAGATACGGGTCGGCGTTCGGGACCGTGAGCCGGGCGACGACGTGCGCGGCGAGATAGAGCGCGAAGAAGAAGAGCGCGTACGTCAGCGACGCCGCGGAGACGTTCGCCTTGCGCGAGATGTAGACGCTCGCGAAGCCGACCGCGGTGAGCACGCCGACCAGCACGAGGTAGGCGAGCTCTCGATTGCGGAAGCTGAGCGTCAGTGCAACAGCCCCCAGAGCAGGAGCGAGACTGCCAGCGCGAGAACGATCAGCGAGGCGAAGACGATTCGTACACGGGCAGCGGACGGGCCGAGGATCGCCGTTGCCTCCGGTCGGGCCGTCGACAACCGAACGTTCTCCCTCGTCGCCTCGTCCGGCGCCGCGACCGCCTCCATCGTCGCGGTATCTCCCGCCTCGTCGCGCGCGGGAGGCGCACCGATGGAGAAGGCGACGACGGTGATGTTGTCCTCGCCGCCGCCGCGGTTGGCGGCTGCGACGAGCTGCTTCGTCAGCCGGTCGAGGTTCTCGCCGTAGCGGTCCACGGTCTCGAGGATGAGCCGGTCGTCGACCATGTCCGTCAGCCCGTCGGAGCAGATGAGGAAGAGGTCGCCGTCCTGCGTGTCGACGACGAACGAGTCGACGTCGACGTCTGGATCCGTGCCGACGGCGCGTGTGATCACGGACCGTTGCGGATGGGTCTCGGCTTCCTTCGGCGACAGCTTTCCGCTCTTCAGCAGCTCGTTCACGAGCGAATGGTCCTCGGTGATCTGCTCGAGCTCGTGGTTTCGCACGAGGTACGCGCGCGAGTCGCCGACATGGCCGATCACGACGCCCTCGTCCTCGACGAGGGCGACCGTCATCGTCGTGCCCATTCCCGACGTCGCAGGATCGACGCTCGAGCGCTCGTGCACACGCCGGTTCGCCTCCTGAATGAGGGAGGCGACCTTCTCCGGACCGGTGAGACGGCCCGGGTCGGTGTCCTCGAGCGCCGCGGCGGCGAGCTTCGACGCCACCTCGCCGGCCTGCGCGCCGCCCATTCCGTCGGCGACGGCGAAGAGCGGAGGCGCGAGGACGAAGGCATCCTCGTTGCGGCGGCGCTTCCGCCCAGTGTCGGTCTTCGCCGCGTACGCGCCGACGAGGGTCACGGCTCGAACCTGAGGTCGGTCTCGCCCACACGGACGACGTCGCCGGGCACGAGCCGCCGCGCATCCTCGATCCGGATGCCGTTGACGTACGTCCCGTTCGTCGAGCCGAGGTCCCGAACCCAGACGCCGTCGCGCCGCGGCTCGAATCGGACGTGGCGCGCAGACGCGAACTCGTCCCCCTCGATGGCGATGTCGTTCTGTCCGCCCCGCCCGACCGTGAGCGGCGCGGAGTCGACGGCGAACTCATCGCCTTCGTCGAGCACCGAGCTCTCCTGGACGACGAGCCTCCCGCCGAGGGCGACGCCTGCAGCCGGCGGCATGATGAAGCTCTCCTGGGCCGGGCTCACGCGCATGTCGCGCGTGACCGTGCGGATGATGCGCCAGATCAGCACGTAGAGGAGCACGAGGAACGCGATCTTCAGCGCGAGGAGGACCTCCTCGAGCCGGGTGCCGGCGAGGGTCATTCGCGCTCCGTGGAGAAGGTCACCTCGGTCGAGCCGACCGTGAAGCTGTCGCCCACGTCGAGCTTCGCGCGCTTCACGCGCCGGCCGTTCACCTCGACCCCGTTCGTCGAGTCGAGGTCAACGATCCAGAAGGCCGTGCCTTCCTGCCGCAGCTCGGCGTGCCGTCGCGACACGTTCGCATCCTCGATCTGGATGTCGCATTCGCGCGAGCGGCCGAGGACGACGCGGCGCTTGTCCACCCGCATGCGCCGGCCGTTCCACGAGAGGACGGCGACCTCACGCTCGAGGCCGAGCTCCTCCGGCGATGCAGCCTCGGTGGCATCCGGAGCTGGGTGCTTGTAGATCATCGTCGCGCCCGATTCGACCTGCTCCTCCGGCCCGTCGTCGGTCCGGGAGCCGTGACGGGGCTGCACCATCCGCGTCGCGATCCCGAACTCGCCGAGCGCGAGATCCTCGTCCGTCTCGAGGCCGACGCGCGGCGGCGTCAGCAGCGCGTAGCTCTCGCGCCGCGCGTGCTCGCCGAGATACTCCTCCAGCTCTGCGAGCAGCGAGTTCTCGTAGCCCTCGAACTGCTCGCGATCGGCGGGGGACAGGTAGATCGTGTACTCGTTCGGAACGTAGACGCGGGAGACGGAGACGACGCGATGGTCGTCCATCTCCTTCGCGAGCTTCCGCGCGAGCTCGACCGGTTGGACGTTCGTCCGGAACGCGCGCCCGAAGACGCCCTCGAAGAGGGCCTCGATCTTCTGCTCGATCGCCCGCAGCACCATGGTTGCGGGCTGAGGTTACCCCCAGACCGGGCTGATCATGCCCCTCGGGCCCGCATCGCAACCGCGGCCGCCGTCAGCCACGCCGCCAGCGTGAGCGGCACGGCCGGAGCGGACGGAACCGCGACGATCGTGGCGGCGAGCATGCAGCCGCCGAGGACGGCGGCGCCCCAGCGGCCACGCGCGCGCGCATACGGAAGCGCGAGCGCGACGGCGGCGAAGACGACCGCCTCGGCGAGCAGTCCGGGATGGTGCGCAGCGGCGCGGGCTAGCGATCCGGCCACGTCCAGCGGATCACGGGCGCCGCCGAGGCCCACGCCCAGCGGGGGCGCCGAGCCGACGAGCGGAAGGGCGACGTGGCGGACACCCGCGACGATCCCTGCGACGAGGACGGCGAGGCCCGCCTGCGCCGCGCGGCGAGGCCCGCCGCGGAGCGTCGCCGCCGCAAGCGGGACGAGCGCGATCGCGCTCAGCGGCGCGAGCAGGGGGCCGAGCGCGAAGAGGAGGCCGCCGTTCGGCTCCGGCCAGCAGAGGACGAGCCACGCGAGCGCGAGGGCGCCGTAGAGGACGGCGAGGCCGAGCGAGACGTTGCCGAGCGGGAGCACGGGCACGGCGAGGGCGAGCGCGAGCCCGGCCCGGGGCCGGACGGCGGTCACCGAAGCGGCGAGGAGCCCGAGGCCGATCGCCCAGCCGTGCGGGAAGAACGGGAGCAGGGCGGCCGCACCGCCGGCGAAGGCGGCCGCGAGGGCGGCAGCGGCGGCTCGGCCGGGCTGGACGGGGAATGAGAGACCGAGCGGGCGCGGCCGGGTGCGGCGGCGGTGCGCGGCCGCTCCGCGCAGCGCGTCGGCGAGGTCGGCCGCCGAAGGACGGCGGGACGGGCTCGGCGACAAGGCCCGGTCGACGAGCTGGATGAGCCGGTTCGGCAGGTCGGGGCGCAGCGCCGCGAGTGACGGCGCACCCGCCTCGATCGCGCGGGCGGTCTCGAGCATCGACGTCTGCCAGAAGGGATGCCGGCCGGCGAGCGCCTCCCAGAGCATGACGCCGACCGCCCACACATCCGACGCCTCCGTCGCATCGTCGCCTGCGAGGCGCTCGGGCGAGATGTAGGCGAGCGTGCCGGGGACGTCGCCCTGTGCCGTCAGCGTCTCGGCCTCGGCCATCTGGGCGAGTCCGAAGTCGAGGAGCTTCGCCGATACGCGGCCGCCTTCTGCCAGCAGGACGTTCGACGGCTTCACGTCGCGGTGCAGGATCCCGGCTCGATGCGCGTGGGCGAGCCCCTCCGCCACCTGTGCGCACGCTTCGACCGCGGCGGCGTCGTCGAGCTCCCCGGCACGAAGCGCCTCGCGGACCGTGCGCCCCGGGATGAACTCGTACGCGATGTAGACGTGCCTGCTGTCGCGCGCGAACGAATATGCGCGCAGGCAGCTGGGATGGCGCAGTCGAGCGGCAGCCGCGGCCTCCCGCTCGGCACGTGCGGCGGCCTTGCCCTCCCGGGCGACGATCTTGAGCGCGACGTCGAGCCCCGTCTTCTCGTCTCGGGCCAGCCAGACCGATCCCGACCCGCCGCTGCCGAGCGGACGCAGGGGCCGGTAGCGACCGAGGACGGGCTCGCTTTGCTGGAGCGCGAGCACGGAGGACATCGGTCAGGTCACGTTGGCGAGAGGCGGCGGATCTCCTCTCCGGGGGCGTGGCAGCGGACAACGTTTTCCCCGCCGGTTACAGTCTGGCGCGACCTCCTCCAGGGCATGTCCACCTACGACGACGAGAACATCGAGTTCGACTTCTTCGACGAGCCGGAGACGGAGGAGGCGCCACGCCCTCGTCGGCGACCCCGCCGCGAACGTGCCGGCGGCCCGCGGCCGCCCGCGCCGCCCACGGGGCTCGTCCCGCTCGCGCGCCTCGTCGGGCTGATCGCGATCGCGATCGCGGTCATCGTCGCATTCGTCTTCTGGGTCGGGGCGTGCCAGGGCAAGAGCACGCACGACGAGTACTCGACGTATGCGACGAAGGTACGCACGGTCGCGGCGAGCTCGGACGCGCTCGGCCGCGAGTTCGCGTCCAAGCTCGTGTCGGGCGGACTGAAGCAGGCCTCGCTCGAGCAGAGCCTGCAGCAATACGCGCAGCAGGAGCAGCAGGAGTACGACCAGGCACAGCAGATCCGTGCACCCGGACCGCTGCGCCAGATCCACCAGCAGCTCGTCGACGCGATCGAGCTGCGCGCAAAAGGGCTCGCCGCGCTCGACGACGTCCTCACGCAGTGGACGTCGAAGAACACGTCGGCGACGATCGCGGCCCTGGCCACGCAGGCCGGGCTCCTGACGGCGAGCGACGTGGTGTGGGAGCAGCTCTACCGCCTTCCCGCGACGCAGCAGCTGAGGACACAGGGCGTCACCGGCGTCGTCATCCCGACGTCGGTGTTCGTCACGAACACCGAGCTGATCAGCGCACGCTCCTTCGGCGTCCTGCTGGATGCGATGAAGGGCGCATCCACCGGCGGGACGCCGAGCGGCCTCCACGGATCGCAGCTCGTCTCCGTCGTCGCCAACCCGGGCGCGACGAGGCTGTCGACCTCGACGGCGACGACGGTGAAGGTGTCGACCGACCTCGCATTCGCGGCGACCGTGGAGGATTCGGGCAACTTCCAGGAGAACGGCGTCGTCGTGCACCTGACGATCAGCGCCGGCAGCACGACGATCAAGCGGACGCAGACCATCCAGACGATCACCCCGAAGACGCAGAAGACGGTGTCGTTCGGGAACTTCAACCTCCCGTCTGCCGCCTTCGGGAACAAGGCGACCATCAAGGTCGATGTGGCGCCTGTCCCCGGTGAGACCAACACCTCGAACAACTCCGCCTCCTACACCGTCTTCTTCACGCTCGGCTGATGCACGCGAGCACGTCCGTCGCCGCATGGATCGCGATCGGCGCCGCAGCGGGCGCTGGACTCTCGGTCCTGCTCGGCCTCGCCTCCTTCGCATCGCTCCGCCGCATGCGCCAGGCGCAGCTCGTGCTCCTGGGCGGCGGCAAGTCCGACCTCGTCGACTTCGCCGTCTCGCTCCAGAGCCGGATAGACGACCTCCACCGCGCGGTGGACGAGATCGCTGCCGGCCTCGCCCGCGTCGACCGTCGCGTCGACGGCACCGTCTCGCGAACGGCGATCGTCCGGTACGACGCGTACGAGGGCAGCGGCGGCCACCAGTCGTCTTCCTTTGCGCTCCTCGACTCCGCCCGGAGCGGGATCGTCGTCAGCGCGATCCAGGGCCGCGACTACGCGCGCATCTACGTGAAGGAGATCGACCACGGCCGCGCTTCCGTCGCCCTCTCCCCCGAGGAGCTCGAGGCCGTGGAGCGCGCGATGGCGGCGTCGTAGTCGCGGTGCGCTGGTACGTTTAGGCCCAGGAAATGGGGCATGTCCTCGTTCTGAACGCGAGCTACGAACCGCTGAACGTCACCACGGTTCGGCGGGCGCACGTCCTCGTCTACAAGGGAAAGGCCGAGGTGATCGAGCACCTCGACCAGCCGCTCCGCTCGTCGACCGGGAGCTTCATCCGGCCGCACGTGATCCGGCTCGTCCAGTACGTCCGCGTACCGCGGGCCGTCCAGCGGAAGATCTCCCGCCGGGCGCTCTTTGCCCGGGACGGCTGGCGATGCGTCTACTGCGGCACCTCGGGCGGCCGCCTCACGCTCGACCACGTCGTCCCCCGCTCGAAGGGCGGGGAGTCGGTGTGGGAGAACGTCGTCACGGCGTGCGCCCCGTGCAACCTGCGGAAGGGCGACCGGACGCTCGAGCAGGCCGGCATGGTGCTGCACACGCTGCCCCGGCCGCCGCAGCCGGTCCTCTTCATCAAGCTCGCCGCGCCGCGCATCCCGCACGGCTGGACGCAGTACCTCGGCGAGCTGGGGACTGCCACCGCGTGATGTGACGTTTGCCCGCCCGGCGACGTATGCCGGGCATGAAGATCTTCGCCATCCTCGCGGTCGCCGTCGCCCTGCTCGCGGGCGGCGCAGACGCGGCCACCCGATCGACGTCGAGCAGCGACACGGTCACCGTGCAGGGAACGGGCACCGTCACCGCGGTCCCCGACGAGGCCTCGTTCTCCTTCACCGTGCAGACGAAAGCGACGACCGCGGCGGCCGCGCTCGCGCGCAACGGCACCGCCACGAAGGCGGTCATCGCCGCCGTCGAGTCGGCCGGCGTCCCCGAAGCGGACATCCAGACGGCGCAGGTGTCCCTCGACCCGGTCGAGTCGAGCGACGGCACGTCAATCGTCGCGTACACCGCCTCGGACACGATCACCGTGACGAAGCTCGCGGTCGCCAAGGCCGGCGCGATCGTCGATGCCGCCGTCGGCGCCGGAGCGACCGACGTCTCGGGGCCGTCCCTCGACCTCTCCGACCAGGACGCGCTCTACGCCCAGGCGCTGAAGGCCGCCGTCGCGCAGGCCAAGACGAAGGCGCAGGTGCTCGCCGCCGCGGCGGGGCGCAGCCTCGGGAACGTCGTCTCGATCGTCGAGGGCAGCGGCCCGACGCCGGTGCCGTTCGCGGTCGGGGGCGCGGCAAGCGCTCCGAACACGCCGATCGAGGCCGGGACGCAGGAGGTGCAGGCGACGGTCACCATCGCCTACGCGTTGGGTTAGGAGTCACGCTCGACCGGGAGCGGCCGCTTCGACCAGTCGCTCCACGAGCCCGGGTAGAGCACGCCCTCGCGGGCGCGCAGAGACGCGCGGTGGAGGACGACGCACGCGGTGATGCCCGACCCGCAGTAGGCAACGAGCTGGCCCTCGGGAAGCGCGGGCTGCTCCTCGTTCCAGGGCGCGTTCATCGCGCCGGGGATGCGGCCCGCGACGGCGTCGACCGGGTTCGGCTCGCCGCGCCAGCGCGCGGGGCTGCGCGCGTCGACGAGCACGAGCGCCGGATCGGCGAGCCGACGTGCGAGCTCGTCCGCCGCGATCGTGTCCCCGTCGCGCTCGTGCGCGACGAAATCGGCCCGCTCGACCTCTTCGTCCCCCGTCGCGAGCGGCCCGCCCCAGGCGTCGATGCCGCCCAGGAGGACGGCGCAGTCGTCGTGGCCGAAGTGGCGCAGGAGCCACCACAGCCGCTCCGCGCCGCCCAGCGACCCGTAGGCCACGACGAAGACGCCGGCCTCTATCCCGGCTCCGGAAGCCGCCGCGCTGAAGCGCTCCGCAGACGGCAGCGGATGGCGTCCGGCGTCGGGGACCGACAGGTCGGAGAGGTCGACGTCGACGTCGAGGAAGGCCGCGCCCGGGATGTGGCCCGCGCGGTAGAGCGCCCGTCCGCGCTCGGGCGCGCCGAGCTCCCAGCGGCAATCGACGAAGCGGTAGCGCACCGAGGGATTGTTTCCATTCGCCGGAGCGGGTACAACGCGCAGTGGATGCGCAGGCGGCTTCTCGTCGTCGCCGGCGTCGTGGCCGGCGTGGGGGCGCTGGCGGCCGGGGCAACGGCCGCCGCCCGCAACGCGTGGCCTGCGCCGAAGATCGAGCTCTCCTCAGGGGCGCTCGTGCACGTGCACATCCCGCGGTTCGGCGGCCGGCTGGCCGCCGTGCGCGTGCTGACCGCTTCCGGCGAGGCGGTCCCCGTGCGGGTCGACAACGGCGACGTCTGGCCGAAGCGCCTCCTCGGCCAGGGAGAGCGCCTCTTCGTCGAGGTGCTCGTCCGCCGCCCCGGCTGGGCGGGATGGATCGCAGGTGCGAGGGTCAGCCGCACGCTGACGGTGACGACCCCGAGCGTGCGCGTACGCTCGCGGGTGCTGCACGTGCACGACGGAGCATCGGTTGCCGTCGGTTTCGACGGGGCCGCCCAGGTCGTCGCGGTCGACGGGTCGGTACGGCGTCGAGGCAAGCCGACGTCCCTGCTTCCGCTCGGCGTCGTCGCGCACGGCACGAGCGCAGCGGGCAGCGTCGAGATCGCGGCGGCCCCGCGGCCCTGGCAGCGGCTGTCGGCGCCGGTGCGCGTCAGCTGGTTCCCGGTCGGGGTCAGCCGCGCGGTCGTGGCGAGCCCTGCGCCCGGCAAGCGGCTCGCGCCGAACGAGCGGGTGACGCTGACGTTCTCGTCGCCGATCGGCGACGCCGCTCCCCGCCTGCGGCCGGTCTCCGCCGGCAGCTGGCACGTGGTCGACGACCACACCGTCTCCTTCGAGCCCGGCAGCGTCGGCTTCCCGCTCGGAGGGTCCGTGCGGGTCGTGCTCCCGCAGAGCCTTCGCTCGGTTCTCCCGGCGACCGGTCGGGTGGTTCGGACCCTGAGCTGGCCGGTCGAGGCCGGCTCGCTGCTCCGACTCCAACAGCTTCTCGCCCAGCTCGACTACCTCCCGCTCCGCTGGGCGCCGTCGGGCGGAACGCCGCCCGCGGCCGCCGCGGACGCGCAGCTCGAGGCCGCGCTGTCACCGCCGAGCGGCGTCTTCACCTGGCGGCACGCGCACGTGCCGCAGGAGCTGCGGTCGCTCTGGACGCCCGGCCGGATGAACCTCGTCACGCGCGCAGCGCTCATGCGCTTCGAGGACGCACACGGGCTCCCCGCGGACGGTTCCCCCGGACCGGCGGTCTGGCGCGCGTTGTTCGCCGACGCGATCGCCGGCAGGCTGAACATCGAGGGGTACAGCTACGTCCTCGTGCACGAGACCGTTCCGGAATCGCTCACCGTCTGGCACAACGGCAAGGTCGTCCTCAGATCGCCGGGGAACACGGGGATCCCGCAGGCGCCGACGGCGCCCGGGACGTATCCGGTGTTCGAGCACATCCCGGTCGGGACGATGAGCGGGACGAATCCGGACGGAACGCACTACCACGACCCCGGCGTGCGCTGGATCAGCTACTTCCACGGCGGGGACGCGATCCACGCCTTCTACCGCGCCTCGTACGGAACGCCGCAGAGCCTGGGCTGCGTCGAGCTGCCGCTGCCGGCCGCAGAGCAGGTCTGGCCGTACACGCCCGTCGGGACACTCGTGACGGTGGAGCAGTAGTGGTGGGGTACACGCTCCGCAACCTGAAGGAGGTGGACGACTCGGCGCCCGCGTTCGGCCTCTCGCCCGCGCTCGAGGCTCGGTTCGCCCGGCAACCGCTCGAGTCGAAGAAGGTCGCGATCAGCTACCAGCGGCTGCAGCCGAACGTGCGCATCCCGTTCGGCCACAAGCACGACGCGCAGGAGGAGATCTACGTCGTGCTCGCTGGAGGCGGGCATGCGAAGCTCGGGGACGAGACGATCGAGCTGCGGCAATGGGACGCGCTGCGGGTCGACCCGGAGACGATGCGCGGCATCGAGTCCGGGCCGGACGGGATCGAGCTCCTCGCGCTCGGCGGCCCGATCGGCGAGCAGAACGACGCCGAGATGGTCAACGACTGGTGGGTGACGTAGAGCGACGCTCGAGCCAGACGACGTCGCGGAAAACGCCGTCGAGGTCGCCGAGCTTCTCGTGGATTCCGACCACGCGGAACCCGAGAGCGAGATGTAAAGCCAGGCTGCTGTCGTTCTCCGGGAACACGCCGGCAAGCAGGGTCCAGTAGCCCTCGGCCTCGGCGCGGTCGATCAGCTCCCCGAGCAGCGCGCGCCCGACTCCTCGACCGCGCGCAGACGCCGCGACGTACACGCTCTCCTCGGCGACGCCGCGATAGCACCGCCGGTCCGAGTAGGGCGACAGCGCCGCCCACCCGAGCACGGCGCGGTCGCTCTCTGCGACGAGCCGCAGCGACGGATGCGCCGCGTCCCATCGCTCCCACGTGGGCACGTCGACCTCGAAGGTCGCGTTCCCGGTCGCGATGCCCTCGGCGTAGATCGTCGCTACGGCGGGCCAATCCGACTCGTCGAGCGTCCGGATCTGCACGGCCGCTACGCCGCGACCGCCTCCTCGGCAAACGTCGGAACCGTCTCGATCGTCTGGAGGATCCGGCCCGCGATGCGGTACGG